>Ga0105104_10000385_pt1 | contig 33462 bp, 28 predicted proteins | sample PPLLaktember2015_3_FD_87034 | JGI IMG/M metagenome (GOLD analysis project Ga0105104, IMG submission 87034) | Freshwater sediment microbial communities from Prairie Pothole Lake near Jamestown, North Dakota, USA - PPLs Lake P7 Core (6) Depth... | ecosystem: Environmental > Aquatic > Freshwater >... | reverse complement strand
GCGGCCCTGGGATTTCTTTATGGTCGTTTTCACGGGCCCGGATCGCCTGGGCCACTACTTCTGGAACTATCACGCCCCTGTCAACCCTGAATCAGACAATCCGGAACTGACCGACGGGGTCCGCCGCTACTACATCCGGCTGGATGAGATAGTTGGGGAGCTGGTGGAGCGTGCCGGCCGGGATACGAATATTCTGGTGATGTCTGATCACGGCATGGGCCCGGTTCCACCCAAACAGATTCACATTGCCACATGGTTACAGCAGCAGGGGTGGCTGACCGCCCGGGCCCGACGGGCTGCGGTTCCTGGTCCGGACATCATTCTGGCGCGGCTGAGGATCGGCCGAGATCGCCTGGGACGCGTCATGAAATGGGTGCCCGGATTGCTGAAGTCCCGCGTGGTGAGGAGAACCATAAACGACCGGGCCCTGGCCGTTGACGAGCAACGCAGTATGGCGTACTCAGTCCCGATCTTTTTCAACATGACCGGGATTCGTCTCAATGTGAAAGGGGAAGCGGCCCGGCAAGCAGCTGTCCAGAACCTGGAGCGAAACCTTTCCCGAATCTCCGACCCCGATACCGGAAAACAGGTGATTACTGAAGCTTTTCCCGGCCGTGAGTACTACTCGGGAGTTGCCGCCGAAAGAGTCCCCGACCTGATTGCAATCGCCGATCCGCAGTACTGCTTTAAACATGCGCTGGGTTTCTACAGTTCGATTGTCACCGGCCGACAGGACGTTCGTGGCCCGGCTAAGCACCGAATGGAAGGCATCTTCATGGCACGGGGCAAAGGGATCCCGGCGAGAACCGAACCTGTCCGCAGCGTCCACCTGGAAGATATCGCCCCAACCGCCCTGCATCTGATGGGGCTGCCCGTCCCTTCAGATATGGACGGTCGGATTCTAACCGAGATCTTCTCGACTCAGTTCAACCGATCACGACCTGTAGCGTACGAGGAGCCAAGAGGTTTTTGGCCGAATCCTGCGAGGCCCGAATTCAGCAGCAACGCAATGTCGGCCGAAGACGAAGCGATCATTGAAAACCAGCTAAGGTCCCTCGGGTATTTGGAATGACTGGTCAGAAAGTCACTCAAGAATCGCGTTGCACCTTTGTTTCGGTGGCCACTTGTGCCTATTCGGGCGCGACTCTGTTAGCGTTTCTCTTGGGCTCGCACCCGGAGATAGCGACTGTTGGCGAAATGGACGGGCTGATACCCTCCGAAAACCCTGAACAGTATCGCTGTTCCTGTGGAGAAAGGATCAGGGATTGCGACTTCTGGGTCCGCGTTGCGGCCGGAATGTCTCGTCGTGGCTTTTCCTTCGATGTCGGTCATTTTGACCTGCGCTTCAGCGCGCCCGTTTCCAGAATCATTCGCTACATTCGAATGGGATCCACCGGAGTCCGCCTGATCGACTCATTGCGCGACTCGGTGTTCTTCAAGCTCCCCTCTGAGCGGCGCCGCACGGCAGCACTCGCTGCGCGCAACGTGGCCTTTATACGGACCGTCCTTGAAGTGACGGGAAAAAGGATCTTTGTCGACACCTCCAAGGGACCTTTTCGGCTTCCGGCGCTCGCCCGCTTCTCGAGCCTCAACCTCCGGGCAATCCACCTGATCCGGGATGTGCGGGGCGTCGTTGCCTCCAGAATCCGTCATGGGACAACATTGCCGGTGAGGAAGATGGCCAGGCAATGGGTTACCAGCAACCGGAGAATCCAGGGATTGTTGCGAGGTTCGTTCCGCGATCGATACCTCACAGTGCGCTATGAGGATCTGTGCCGGGACTTGGAGGTAACGGTTCGATCCATCCAGGATTTCTGTGGTTGCCAAAAGTTGTCGCCACCCCTCGATTCACACGGTTTTGAGCATCACATCCTGGGAAACCCGATGCGGCTGCACGCCGGTTCTGCCGTCCGGCTCGATGAACAATGGCGCACGCTTTTGACCCGACGACAATTAGCAGCTATCCGTCATGTGACCGAATCCCTGAATCGCCACCTGGGTTACGCCGAAGAGGCGACGGGAGAAGCAAAGGAACAGGGGCAAAGGAACGAAGCGACAAATAGTTAACCGAGGGCAACCCATAGCGACACGCTTTACCTTTGCCCCTGCTTTTTCATTCGAATGAGACAAATCCATTCGATTTCTTTCTGGCTTGAAGAAGACGTGGTCAGGCGTCTGATGCCGTTTTTGACTTGCCTGATCGCCGCGCCGATGGCTCTCCTTATCAGCGACGGGGCCTGGGAGATTCTCGTTCTGCCTTTTGTCATCGTCGGAGTTGTCGTCATCTGTTATTCGCCTCTGTACGCGATTCTCATCTGGATACTGGTGTTTCCGTATTTCGTGAGGCAGCCGCTCTTCGCCGGTGCCATCTTCTTCTGGGGATTGCATCGAATGATGATCATGGGAGCTCTCGGAGTGGCCGTGCTCCAGATGGTTGCGCGAGGGAGGCCAAAGCCCAGGTGGTACCCCGGCGAACTGGTTATGCTGATGTTCCTCGGATTGGTAGCCGCCGGCATCCTCGTTCGGGGGGATTCTCCGGTCGAACTGCTGAGGCATTTCTTTGATCGTCTTGTCGTGCCCTTTGCAATTTACTTTCTCGTTCGAATCCTCGCTCCTGAGGAGCGCGGCCTGCGAAAATTCATGCCGGTCGCGGTGGTGACTATCGCCATCCAGGCAGGAATCGGGCTGATCAGCTGGTTTATGCCCTCGCTCTTGCCCGCTGTCTGGGCGGGTGAGGAGGGAGAACGAGTGGTCGGATCTTTCGCTAATGCGGCAACCTATACCAGCACCTTGATATTCCTGGCGTTCTTCCTGTTGAACTATGCCACCACTCGGAGGCGCGGCCTCCTGGAAACGGCCTATCTCCTTACTGTGGGCCTGGCCTTCCTCTGCGTCTTTCTCTCCTTCTCACGCGGGAGCTGGCTTGGCGGGCTTCTCGTGCTTCTCGGCCTCTGTTTCCTCTATCCGCGACTGGTGATTACTTCAACTCTTGTAATGACGCTCTTCGGCGGAATCCTCGGCGGGATTCTCTTCAGCCGGGAATTGGATTGGGCTTCTCAGAGGCTGCACCATGACTCCTCTGCGGAAAACCGTATCGTTGGCGCGATGGCCTCCGTGCGCATGATAGAGGCAAAGCCTTGGTTTGGTTGGGGTTACGGCACGTACGACCGGCACGCAGTTGATTTCAAGGTGCCGGTCGGAAATATTCCTGTTCGCTCCGAATCGACGTCTCACAACACTTACCTGACTGTCCTTGCCGAGAATGGAATCTTCGCCTTTGTTCTCTACCTGGCGCCTGTTGTCTGGCTATTCGTTCGCTCACTGCGCGTGTGGAAAAGTCTGCCCCGCGAAGGGTTCCTGAATCGGCGTTGGTTGGCTCTTTTGTGGTTGTGTGTTCTTGACCAGTTTGCAGTCAGCAGCTTCATGGACATGATCCGCTTTAACCTGTTCGGCACCAACATCTTCTGGATGGCTCTCGGTCTGATCGCGTGCGTGGTCTATCCGCCTCGAGATCGGGGTAGCAGAGAGTGTACCGACAATTCTGAGGAATGATGGAGTTCGGAGAGTCTGGAATGCCCGAGTTCAGAGGTTGGAAGCGTCTAAAACGAGTTCTTCCGGTCTTGAACAGGCAAGCCGGATGGTGGGTGGATCCTCCGGAGCTCCGGGATGGAATCCCCATCGGGTCCCTGGTAGCGCCTCTCCGATACGATGTGATGCTGCGACTCGAATTCTTCAAGTGGTACCAGGAGCACCGAGATGACTATTCGGACCTGACTGATCTCGTTGCCGCGGCGCAACAGACGTCTTATTACAGTTGGTTTGTGTTTAGCGATTGTGTCCGGCGGGCGCGCGGGCGACTGCTTCAGGACGAGAGTCTGCTGCGTAAGGCTTTCGCTGAACGGGTCCAGCGCTCGGCCGCTCTCTTCGATAGCGTATTCAGCTCCGGGTACCGGAAAAATACTTCCATTATCCTGAAGACCGGCGAGCATCTTCACCGGCCTTCAACTTATCGCGGTTGCCCGTCGGGCAAACTGGTTTCCGGCCGATATTTCCTGGCCGACGGTTGCCATCGCCTGGCTCTTCTCATGCGGCTTGGTCTTACCGTGCTCCCGCACGGCTACTACCGGGTCCGTTGCTTCCGGGAGTTCAGTCCTTTCGACAGCACCGCTCTCCTGGTTCGGAGCGGAACAGTCCCGACAGCCCGGTATTTCAAGTTTCTGTCCCGTCGATACACCGTCCCTCATATTTTTCCTGACGTCTCCAGCTTTGTGGACTTCATTCGTAACTGCAGGCCTCATCTCCTGGACGAGGTCAGGTCCATTCTGCAGGTAGACGGCTATTGGGACGATGGGACTACACTTTGACCCACAACTGTTTGATGCCGCCGGGCAAGGAGAATTAGCTTGGTCGTCAGTGACAAACATCGGTACGTCTTTGTGGAACTACCTCGGACCGGCTCGTCCGCGATCCGGCGCACTCTGACCCAGCGGTACGATGGCCGGCCCGTGCTTTATAAACATGCCACATATGAGGAATTCCTGAAAACCGCGTCCGAGGAACAGAAGAAGTATTTCGTCTTCTCCTGTATACGAAATCCTTTGGACGACGCCGTGAGTCTCTACTTTAAGCTGAAGACCAACCACAAGAACAAATTCCAGTCGGGCGGCAGAAGGCAACCAGTGCTCCGCACTATGATCAGGCGGCTCCAGGGTAAAGCGGGCTTCCACCCTCAGACCAGTTTCCCCGAATTCTTCCTGAAATCCTACAAGCTCCCTTACGATCAATGGAGCAGTCTTTCGCATCACCGCTTCGACTACGTGATCGGATTCGAGAACCTTGCCAGCGACTTTGCAGAAGTGCTCAAGCGCCTCGGCCTGAAACCGGTCTCGACTCTTCCAGTTTGGAACCGGACATCGGGGAAGACGCGCGACTTTGCCAGCTACTACACACCCAGAACGATCGAGCGAGCCAAGTGCGTGTTCGGCCCTTACATGAAGCAATGGGGGTATGAGTTTCCGCCGGAATGGGGCGACGCCGAGGTCGGAGGGTGGACCGGCCTCCAGTTCAAAATGCTGCGAATGCTAAGGCTCTTTTACTGGAAACAGCTCCGTCCGGTCCTGCATCAGGTCCTGCGGCAATGAACCAGACAGGATCCAACTCGGGAGGGGCGTCCGCTGGGAGCGCAGGCGTCTCGCCTGCACTGGGGTCGCAGGCGTCTCGCCTGCGGTGCACAATCGATCCCGCATCGCAGGCGAGACGCCCTGCGACCCCAGTGCAGGCGAGACGCCTGCGCTCCCAGCAGACGCCCCTCCCGAGTTGGATCCTGTCTGGTTCATTGCCGCAGCTCGCCCCTAAGGAACAATGCTGATGATACGAAGGGCGGTTGGAGGCAGAGGGGCGCTGGTTCCTCCTCCGTTGAATTCGTAAGCCCCGATATCAAAAGCCGGGCCGACGGGTCTCGGGGTGCTGATGCGGTCGGAGGTCACGCCCACCGGAGCCAGATCGATGCCCTTGTCAATCACCGGTGAGCCCGAGCGCAGAGAGTAGTCTCCCCCGGAAGGATTCGTGAACAGCACGTTTCCGAGGTTGAGGGTCGTGTAGTTGTTGCTCACTTGGGCAGAGGCTGACCCAGCCATGTATACATAGGCTTGGGCGCCTTTCGAACCGTACGCCCCCGGATTCACGACGATGTTGTTCTGGACGCGGTTGCCCGATTGGTTCGAATAGGCGAAATAGATGCCATAGCTGGCCGGGCTAACGATCGTGTTATTTACGACGAGATAAGGTGATCCAACGACCGAGGACCCCAGATGGATAGCGGTCCCCTCCGCATCGGCCGGGCCGAAGTTTCTGCCGGTATTGACGATGACGTTGTTATACACCTTTCCGCCGGTTCCAGATAACTTGATGGCCCTTGAGTAGCCGTCCCTTATGAGATTGTTGTAGACATCGCACTGAGAGTTTAAGGCGATGTTGACGCCTCCCTCCTGGCCGGGCTCATTAGCGATGCTGTTTTCGACGATCTGGTTCGAGTAAACCTGGCAGTTCCGGTAAGCAGCTTTTACGTTGATGGAATCCCAGCCGGAGCGCTCGATCAGGTTGCTGTAAATCCGGACGGTGTCGAGCAAAGGGTTCAGCGGATAAGTTGGCGCCGTAGGACAGGGAGCGTCCTGACCCTGCCCGGATGAAGCGTAAACGCTGCGGTTGGCGCCGATGTAGAAACCTTCGTTGCTGGTATTGCTGATGTGGTTATCGTGGAGGCGAGTGTTGTATTGGGTGAAGTTGGCTTGTGAAACGACATCATCCAGGTCATTGGCAATCTTGCCGTCCCCGTCGTAGTCGTAATTGTTGGTCGACCCGTCAGAGCACGTGGAGTGAGTATTGACTTTGATTCCAGCTCCGCCGGACGTCTGGGCGATCTCCACATGATCGACTTCCAGGTCACTGCTCTTCCAGCCAATGTTGATTCCGAACGAGTACGATCCTTTTATCTGGATTCCGTACTTGATCGACGAATCACCAGTTCCGGTAATGCGGAAGTACCGCGCGTTCTGCACCCTCATTCCGAAACCGCCAGAATTGTTGAAAACGACTGCTCCGCCGGAATTTTTGAACACGATCGGAGCCGACGAAGCGCCCTGAAAATTTTTCAAAGTCAGCTGATCACGGGAGCCGGCCGCGATACAGACAACGTCGCCGGGCTGAACGGCGCTGAAGTTCCCCCTGCCGTCCGCCGATGCGACGGACAAACCGATCGTATGATCGCAACCAGTCTGCGCGTGGACGAATAAAGAAGGAAACAAGAGGCCGACATAGAAGGCCAAAGAAAAAACTTTTCTCATAAAAACTACTCCCTAAAGCAAAAATCAGGGCCGAGAGAGCATCGAATAGCGAAAATCAGACATAGGTTATCAGTTTCGGCTCGCACGCGCCTCAGGATCAGAATAACAAACCCGAAACTCCTCATGTCTTTGTCTAGGCATCCGTTACCCCTCAGAGCTGCCTGACCAACAGCGGCGCAGCCTCCAGGGAAATGCTGCAGTCCCTAAATTGTTACGAAGTTCGCGAGGACTATAGACAGGAACGAACCGGATGGACGTGAGTGCGGTTACATTTTTGGAAGCAAGTGCAAGGCGAGGTGAGAAATGAAATCTCCGAAGCTGGCAGTTCTGACGCAGGAGCACTACGAGCGCTGGTTTGAAGGCTGTTTCAAGCGACTGCATCACCGCTCCCCGTTCCACCATCCCGCCTGGCTCCAGGCAGCCGGGAGCGGCGTGAATTTCGACCTCCGCTTCGTCGGCATTTACGACGGGAAAGACCTGGTAGCTGCCCTGCCGGGATTCCTGACACGCCGTGGACCCATTCGGCTCTTTGGATCTCCCCTGCGCGGCACGATGACTTCGTACCTGGGCCCGGTCGGTTCGAATCTCGACACCGGGACGGACCTGGTTGATCTCGTAAGATCCTGTTGTGAGTTCGCCTGCAGGCAATGGGGCGCCAGCTATGCTCGTTTTACCCTGCGCGCCGCACCGGCAGGCATGGAGGCCGAGCTCGGAGCCAACTGGGAACAGCAGCATCCGAGGAGCTACAGGCTGGACCTTTCACCAGGCACAGTCGCCCTGTGGGACCGGTTGAAGTCTGATTGCCGGCGCAATATCCGGCGCGCGCAGCAGCAAGGGATTGAGATCGTACCCATGCGCGACGCTCATCTGTTTTTTGAGATTCTGGAAGAGACATTCCGGAGGCACGGGACCAGCAGCTGGCAGCCAGAACGCTTCTTTGAGCTAGTCATGGCCGGACTTATTCCCCGGGATCTTCTTTGGGCTTGGGGCGCGAAGTACCAGGGGAAGACAGTCGCGGTCGGCCTGTTTATCCATGACGACCAGGAGATGCATTTCATAAGCGGGGCATCTCTCCCGGAGTACGGCTCTTTGCCAACGAGTTATCTCCTCCACTGGCACGCGATTGAGACGGCGGTAGCCGCCGGACTACGCATCTACAATTCGGACGCGAGCCAGGTTCGGAGCATAGATCAGTTCAAAGAATCGTTTCGCCCCTCGTTAGATGAACGTTGTTCCCTTATTTGGGCGCCCAGCCATGTCCGTTATGCGCTCCAGTTCTTCATGGCCGCTTATCCGCGTTTTCAGCGAATGAAGAACTGGTTGCAGCCGAGGGGCGTGGGGGGCATGGGGGCCGACCGCAAAAGGTGTGAAGAGAGCGTAACCACGGCTGCCAATTCAGCGGCGGTTGAGTGACGCGTTTTTTGCGTCGTATCGAAACCCCGCGCCTCTAGAGGTGCGAGCGCTAGCAAGCTGGATTCTCGCGTCTTCAGGAGCCGCGGGGTTTCGATACGACGCAAAAAACGCGTCACTCAACCGCCGCTGAACTCCAGCAACCGCAGCACATGGTTTTCCGATCGGGAGAGGAGTTCCAACATGCGCGTGGTAAACCAGCTCGATAAGTGCTTGTGGAGCGACTTCGTCGCCAATCACCCGCAGGCGAACGTCTTTCATACTCCGGAGATGTTCGAGGTCTTCTCCGGAGCGCGAGGCTTCAATCCCTCCGTCTGGGCTACCCTGGACGACGACGGGCAGGTGCGAGCTCTCCTATTGCCTGTTTACGTCACGATCCTGGGCGGCGCGCTTTCTCCGCTAACCACCCGCGCCGTCGTTTACGGCAGTGTGCTGTCTGCTCTCAGGGATGAAGGGAACGAGGGGCTGGCGCTCCTTCTGCGGACTTACAGACAGCAAATGAAGGGCCGGCTTCTCTTCACGGAACTGCGAAATCTATGTGAGGTCGGCGAGTCAGGCACGATTCTCGATCAGCACGGATTTGCTTTCGAGGACCATCTGAATTTCCTCATCGACCTCGATCGTCCTCCCCAGGAAATTTGGCGAAACATCCGCTCGAATGCTCGTCGGAATATCGATAGAGCACGACGCTCCGGAATTGTTATTGAGGAAGTGACCACATCCGACGGAGCGGCCGCGGCCTATGCCATTTTGAAAGACGTCTATAAACGCATCCAGGTCCCTCTGCCCGACCGTTCGCTGTTCGATGCGGCTCTCAAGGTGTTAAGACCCAAGCGTATGCTGCGCCTCCTGCTTGCGAAGGTTGACGGCCAGGGAATAGGCGCCCTGACTTTGCTCCTTTACAAAGGCGTCGTTTACTACTGGTACACCGGCACTCTCAGGGAGTTCGCCTCATGCCGCGCCGGCGATTTTCTCGTGTGGCATGCACTTCAATGGGGTAGCGAAAACGGTTTCCAGACATTCGATTTCGGGGGCGGGGGCCGGCCTGACGAAGAGTACGGAGTTCGCGATTTCAAGGCAAAGTTCGGCGGACAACTCGTGAACTTCGGCAGGAATCGGTGCGTACATGCGCCGATCCGGCTCCGGCTCAGTCAGGGGGGGTACCAACTGCTCAGGCGGTTTCTGTAAGTAGGAGAGAAATATGCAGATCACGTTTTTGGGTCACGCCGGGTTTTGCGTGGAGACACCCCGTTCGATCATCGTCATGGATCCCTGGCTCTCGCCTTCGGGAGCCTTCGATTTCGCCTGGTTTCAGTATCCCTGCAACCACCATCTGGGTGCCCTGGTGCAGGAAAAGCTGCAGGACCGGACGCGGCGCAAATACATCTACATAAGTCACGAACACAAGGACCACTTCGACCCGTCCTTCCTCGAAAGTCTGACAGCCCGGGACTTCACTCTCATTCTCCCGCACTTTCGACGCCCCGCGTTGCGGGATCTCCTGGCCAGTTACAGGTGCGATGGCATGATTACCTGTCATGACCGGGGGGTTGTGCCTCTTGATGATGGTTACATCCAGTTGTACCTGGATGACGCCGAGCTCGACCGTGATTCGACCATTCTGGTGCAGAGCAATGGCTTCGTTTTCTTGAACATGAACGACTGCAAACTGCATGACCATTTGCCTGAAATCAGAGAAGAGCACGGGCCGATAGATGTTTTCGCGGCTCAGTTCTCAGGCGCAACCTGGCATCCCACTTGTTACGACTATCCTCCCGAACAGTACCAGCGGATTTCCAGGAAGAAAATGTTCAGCAAGTTCGAGGCGACGGCGAAAGGGATCGAGGCAGTCAAACCGAGAATGTATCTTCCATCCGCGGGACCGAGTTGTTTCCTCGATCCAGTTCTCGCTCACCTGAACTACGAACCGGTCAACATCTTTCCACGGGCGTCGAAAGTGCTCAATTACCTCGAGAAGAGGCTCGAGCGCTCCCACCCGGTTTGGGCGCCGGAGCTGATGCCCGGCGACGTCATCGATGTCGAGCGCGGCGATTTTGCTTATCAGGAAGCTGAGCGGGTAAGCGAGGCCAACGCAAATGAGTACCTGAAGGCGTATCAGGCTCGTTACGCGGGGTTATTCAATCAGCGTCGCCGCCCGCCTCAGAATGGGCAACGGGAGATCCTTTTTGAGCGGTTGCAGAGGCAGCTGGAGGAGAAACTGTCGAGGTTCGACCTCAGCGAGCGCGTAGACAGGCCTCTCTATTTTCAACTGGACGAGCGGCCCGATCCGACGCTGCGAGTCGATTTCCAAGGGCGTCAGGTGAAGCCGGTCTCCCAGATCGCTGAACAAAACTTCTATTCGATATCCGCTCCTGCGTGGGAGGTCGAACGTGTCTTGGACAAGAGACTGACGTGGGAGGATTTCTCATTGACATTCCGGATGCGTCTGACTCGTGAACCGGATGTCTATCAGACCCTGATCCAAGGTTTCCTCATCATGGAACCTGAGGACCTTAATCATTTCTGCGCTCGCCTTCTGGACCTGGAATCGCATCGGGAGCGCATTATCGTTGAAGCGGGTGGATGTCGTTACTCGGTAAATCGCATCTGTCCTCACCAAGGAGGAGATCTGAAAGAGGGGTGGGTCGAGGAGGATCGGTACCTCGTCTGTCCCAGGCACCGCTGGCGCTTTGATCTCTACAACGGGGGCAGATCCGACACCAGTCAGGAGTCGATAGAAGCTGTCGCACTGGAGCCGACGTAGAGTTGCAGTAACCGACAAACCTGACTGACTGACAAACTGACAAACTGACAGACTGACAGACTGACAGACTGACAAAACGACAGACAATTCCAGCGGCGGGTGAGTGACTCGCCGCTCAGTCCGCAGCCAGTCTGTCAGTCTGTCAGTTTGTCAGTTTGTCAGTTTGTCAGTCTGTCAGTCTGTCAGTTTGTCAGTTTGTCAGTTTGTCAGTTTGCAGTCCCGGAATCCGCCACGAGCACACAACCCATGCCTCTAACTGAACGACCCATTTTCATTATCGGCGCGCAGCGATCGGGGACGACACTTCTGCGCTACATGTTGTGTGGTCATCCTCGGATCTATATCCCACCGGAATCGAACTTCATTCCTCGTTTTTTCCGGCGCGATCCACACGCGCCGATGAAGCGGACACAGGCGATCCGGACGGCGCGTTCGATTTTCGGGTATCAGATGTTCTTTGAGGATTGGCACGGGGAAGGACCAGATCCGGAAGAATTTGTCGACACTTTGCCCGCCCTCACCCCCGCGACTTTCCTCGACGCGCTCTACACGAAGTATGCCTCGCAGTTCGGAGCGCAACGATGGGGGGACAAATCGCCCATCTACGCCGGCTGCATGGATCTACTTGCCGGAATCTTTCCGATGGCACAGTTTGTACATATCATCAGGGATGGCCGCGACGTGGCCCTCTCAATGCTGCGGGCGTACCGCGAGAGGCGATTTTTCTACGTGGATCTCTATTACGCTGCGCAGATCTGGAAACAGCGGGTTTCTAGGGCTCGAATGTCTGGCCGAAGACTGGGCCCCGACCGTTATTACGAGTTGCGTTACGAACAGCTGACGGCCGAGCCCGAGGCGCTACTTCGCGAGATCTGCAACTTTCTTGGGGAGGTCTACGTTCCCGCGGTATGTGAACCCCATAAGATCGCACCTGAGCACTACCACTCGACTGGGATACATGTCGCAACCCGACAGCCTCCGACCACGAGAAGCGTCGGCCGGTGGCGAGTCGAGATGGAACCATCGGATGAGCGCCTCGTCGAGAACGTGGCTGGTGATTTGCTGAAGGAGCTCGGCTACGACGAGGGCCCAGGCATCAGGATGGCTGTTCGGGAAAAACTGCGGTACGCCCGACTGCGAATCAAGTACTCCATAGTGGCAGGGGGAAGAAACCTCCTGAAATCGGTCGGCGTCTTTCACCCCACGTGGCTGCTCTCCGGACGACTGTAGGACGGGCGAAGCTATTGCGGAACGGGTAAGTCATGACAAGAAACGAAACGTTCAGTGGAACTAAATGCTTAGCCAAACAACCTCAGGATACACCGTGGATTACAATGTCCATGACGTTGTCGGTGTAAGACTGTTGAACCCAAGTCCGCTTGACGTCGCGATGGTCACAAAACAGCTTGGTCCTTTTCGAGGAGACCTTGTCAAGGAGCCGGACGTTACCGTTGATTTCGTAGAGACATTGTCCGCGGATACAACGCGGAACGTCGAAGTGAACGAGACAGGCTTCACAGACAAGGACTTCTTCATCTTCGATGGTAAACAAAGAGTAACCGCCAAAGTGGCGTTCGATCAGGTTGGCCAACGATGCATGATCGTGTCTCAGACGGGCATGGAACGCATCCCGCTGTTGATACCCATACTCCATCTGACCGCCCTGAAGTCCGATTACGTGGCTTTGAATGCCTCGGCTTTTGTCCATCAGGACAGAGGCATAGTAGCGACCGGGTGGTCGAAAGGCGGGAAGATCGAGGCGCTACTGGCCTTCGGGCTTAGAGGCGCGCCTTATGTCGGAGACCATTGGACGCTGTTAAGCGGGGATGGCGAGAAGATGTTCGGTCTGCCGGGGAATGTGGGACTCTGGGAGTGGAGCCTCGAGAGCCCCGGGAAAAGGGAACCGGGTCAACTGAGAGACCTTGCCCTCATCCCATCCAATAAGAGTAAGACCGCTCGACCCTTGAAATTTTTCCTCTTGATTACACGAAAAGAACCGGAATTTCTCATCCAGCCCACTGACCCTTTCGAAATCGCCGAACGCATGATTTCGGCAACCGAATATGAGCAGTGGCCATTCATGCAGAAATACCTGGCCTTCAAATTCGCGTTCCCGGGGAGGCGAAACCAACTGATCGAAGAGGCTCGCGCTCTCCAGTATCAGATCCTTCGCCGGGCACTTGCCGGCAAGGAAGCCTATACGGTCTGGCATCCTTATCCGGTCGTGCTCCCGCGACTGTATGAAGCCATGTCTCCCTTTGCGGAGGCGTAGGCTGTCCTGGTTTTATGTCAGTTGTGCCACACCAATGAGATCCTTCTCAACTTCGGGCGCCAGTTGAAACGAGGCACACGGAGCTCCCTCTCCACCTCTTTCTCAACCCAGGATCTCAATCAACTGTAGGGAGAAGTAGTATGCTCAATGACCAGTCGATGTTACGAGAGAATCTGCGCAAGCAGGTTCAGCAGTACAGGCGCGAATTCATCAAGCGGGCCTTCGTGGCTGGTGCCTGCGCAGCACCAGTGATTACCTCGTTCGCATCCAAGGATCTTGTCCGGGCCTCCTCTTGCCCGGGTGTGGGGAATTGCGGGAACAACATGGCCAACCCCCCAAAGGTACGGGACAAACCCAAGGGAAAACCTTAAGATCCGGGCAGCCGGGTCGAGTGGTCCACTCTGGCCACCGACCCGGGCTGCCCTCTCTGAATCTAACCTGTAAGAGCGCACCCAAGATGACGGATAGTCTGAACCGGCTCGTGCGGAATTGCCTGTACATGGGTCAGGACGAAAGCGGGGTCGAACGCGCTATCGACCGACTCGGCCGGGTCGATTCCCGGACTCTGGAACGCTATTTCGAATCCGGCGACAACAGGATCGCCCCGCTCCTGTACAGTCATCTCAAACGCCTGCACTTGAGCGATCGTCTCCCCCCTTCCCGGCTCGAGTACCTGCACACTCAGTATCTCCGGAACTGTTGTCGCAATGCGATCCTTCATTCCCATCTCGTTCGTCTCGCTGCCGAAGCGCATACCAGAGGAATCGAGCTGCTCCTGTTAAAAGGAGCAGCCACTTTGGTGGATGGAAACGAGTGGTCTACCGAGGGATTCGTGCTCGGAGACCTCGACCTCCTCGTATGCGCCAGTGATTTGGAGCGCATTCGAAATCTGCTCCTTAGCCTTGGTTATTACCTGGCCGAGCAAGACGGAATCGAGGGCATGATCAAAGAGGGGTTCGTCAGGCTCGACGGTCTCGTTGCCATCGATGTCCACACTGATCTGTTCTGGACCGGTTGCCGGGTCGTTTACTCAGCATGCTTTTCCTCGAACTACCGCCGCAATTCGGTCCAGGCGTCGATCGGCGGCAGTCCTGTCCGGACGCTCGCCCACAGGGATGCTATCCCCTACCAAATCCTGCACGATCTTGTTGCGCACCCGCACGGTTTGCTCTGGACCACGACCGCTCGACTCTATCGCCTGTGTCGTATGCTCGAGTCGAAGCCGGATGCAGTTGATTGGCGGGAGACGATTGGTTCGGCCAAGACCGAAGCTCTGCAAAACCTTATGCTCGCTTATGTCGGTTATACGTGCAGCGAACTGGGTGTCAAAGTACCCGCAGAGTGGCAACTACCCGAGAATCGTCGAGAAGAGGTCTGGCTGAAGGCCACTGCCAACGCGCCTCGTTCCATTCAAGCTGAGTGCCACCAGCTGTTTGTCTCTGGAGAGAAAAACGGGGGAGGACACGCGCTCGCGTTCATGGGACTGCTAGCCGGCAGCTGGCAACTGGCCGCGCGCCCGGGAAGCGGCATTTTCCGGTTGCCGCGACGCTGGGCGGTCGTCACAGTCTCCTTTTTGTACGTCCTTATCATCCGTGGCGTTGCCGCCCTCAGATTCAAACTGTTTCCAAGACATGTGACCTGACCAGGGAGGAAGACAATGTTAGATGCCGATTTGAAACCGGTCGCGCGAGATGACGTCCAATACAGTGCTTTGGACGACGGCGCGGTCATTTACGATACCGCCTCCGAGCGCGTTCACGTCCTCAACTCCACGGCCGCCTATATATGGAACCTCTGTGACGGGTCATTCACCGTCAAGGACATCGAGTCCGAGATCGAAGAGCTGGCGCGCAGCGGTGCCTGGGATATTGAGGACAAGGTTCAAGAAGCGTTGACGTACTTCCAAAAGCAAGGACTCCTGGGGGCGGGATGATCGCCTATCTGAAGATTCATGCCGCGGGTGTCGTGTTCGGGGATGCAGCGCTGATGCTGTGCGGGCCGAACGGCGCTGGCAAAACCACCCTCACATTGCGTCTTGTACAAGAAGGGGCCCGGGTGCTGTCGGACGATGAAACTTGGATCGATCCACTCTCGACCCTGTTGCATCCAGCCGAACGTCCACTACTTATAAAGGATTCAGGATTGCACTATTTTCCGGCCTACGCTGATTTGGCGACGCCTGTCGAGGACCAGGGGGAGACCAGCTGGATGCTGGACCCGGGGAGTATTCGCGACGACGCCAGGGCCGATCCGGCATTTTGCCGGGCCATCATCAACCTTATGCCAGGCGCTGGTCCCGCCGAACTTCGACCAATCTCGCAGTACGAGATGTTCAGGCAGTTGCTCGAACAATGCATGAATTTCCCGGAAATCGGCGACGCCGCTGTCCCGGCTCTGTCTCGCGTCATCCGCAGCTCGGTTCTCTACGAGCTGCGCCGAGGCGACTTGGAGCATTCCACCAAATTGATCAAGGAGACACTTCTATGTCCGACGACCAGGTCAATTACTACTACTATTTGAATCTGATCAAGGACCAACAGCGAGTCGAGGCCTTTGGAACCGCGATTGGAAGAACGGTCAAACCGGGCGACGTAGTCGTTGAACTAGGCTCCGGCCTCGGCACCTACTCCTTTTTCGCCGCCCGCGCCGGCGCGCGAAAGGTGTACGGGATTGAAAAAGGCGGCATCGTCAGGACCGCAGAGCAGCTGGCGAGGCTGAACAGCCTGGCCCAGATTGTGGAGTTTGTCGAAGGCGACTCCACAGACATCTCTCTGCCCGAGAAGGCAGATGTGCTCATACTCGAGAACTTCAGCTCGCTCTTCGTACGCCGGCGACTTTCGGAGATAATCCAAGATGCGCTCGAAAGACACCTGAAGGATAAGGGGCGAGTCATCCCGGAGAAAGCCTCGATGTTCCTGGCCCCTTTTACTGAGGAATCGCTCTGGAGGGAATGTCTGAGACTCGAGGACACCGGTTGGGAGCTGTACCAACTAGACTTGGGCCTCCTCCGACAGATGATGCTCAATAGCCCGCATGTGATCAGGGCCGGTGCCGGTTCAATGCTGGCGTCGCCCCAGTTTTTCAAGCAGGTTGAAATCGCCAGGCCAAGCGAGTTTCTTTTTGATGTGATACTGACCTACCGCATCGAAAAGCGGGCCATCCTTCACGGTCTTCTCGGGTGGTTCGATCTCCAGATTTCAGATGGCGTGTGTCTGAGTAACGCGCCTTGGAACGCGGATTCGACATGGGGCCAAGTCGCTTTTCCTCTGGCCCAGCCTCGTCCCGTCGAGGCCGGTGAAAAGATCACCGTTCGACTCTCGTGCCAAAGGGGAACTATTCGTGATGACCTCTGGTGGGCGTGGCAGTGTACGACCCAAAGCGGAGTGTCAGAAAGCTGCTCACTGCACGGCCTCCCCTTCCAAGTTGCCGAGTTCGAATAGTCGTTGTCCTGGACGATAGTCCCCGGCGCTCGCCTGAATTCCTTCCTCTAAACCGCCTCTAAACCCCTTCCTCCGGACCATCGCTTTTCCGCCAAATCTCTCATTGTCTGAGATCGGGAGGCGTCCCCTTGTATGCCTCCGGAAAACGCATGGGTAGTGGGTCAGTTTGGCGTGCTGGAGTCGCTTTACAGAGCCGCGCACGCAGTGGAGGGCTGCGGAGCGTTTTTTGCGAAGCAGCCTGGAGCGGAGTAAGCGGGACCACCCAACGAACCGTAACGGCGCGTTGGGTGGTCCCGCTTACTCCGCTCCAGGCTGCTTCGCAAAAAACGCTCCGCAGCCCTCCACTGCGTGCGCGGCTCTGTAAAGCGACTCCAGCACGCCAAACTGACCCACTACCGACGCATGGCTTAAGTTGAAGAAGCTCCCGGGCTCCTATAGAATTGGCGGCTAAGCGGCGAGAAAGGGCTCTTGGCTCGTGCTCGCATCTGCAAGCGCTCTTCCTCTCAGGCCTCATCATGGGAATCAGCACAACCTCGAAACGTCTTGCTCGGTCGGAGGTGTGGAACCGTCCCATGGTCGTTTGGTTTGCAGTTGCCATCATCCTGCTCTCCGGCCTAAGCGGAGCGGGTGTCTGGTATTACCGGCATCAGAGGGAGACGTTAAGAAGGGATGTGTGGAGCGACCTCAATGCAATCGCTGACCTGAAGGTCAGTCAAATCTCCGAGTGGCGTCGGTCAAGGTTGGCGGAAGCGAGAATTCTCTCGGATGTTGCAAGCCGTGCTATCTCCGGGGACCTGCCGCTGCCAGGAGATGGGCAACGCGGTGGGCTCCCGCAGGATCTGCTCACCACTTTCAGAGACAACACCCAAGCGGAGCGAATCGTTGTCGTTTCCAGGGACGGGCAGGTTCTCCAGGCTGTGCCGGCGAGCGTCAGTCAAGTTGCGCAAACCGATCGCGCGCTCGTCGAACGTTGCTTCACAGAGCGCAAAATTCTCTTTTCGGATTTCAACAAAGATCCCGGCCAGGAGGAACTGGCGAAACACTCCGATGAGCTGCAGCGGCTCACCGCTCACCTGGACATTCGCGAGGAGGAGAGCCGCAGAATTTCCCGTGAGATTCACGAAGAGTTCGGCAATGCTCTGGCTGGCGCACGCTTCAGCCTGCTCGATCTCCACGGTCGCATTCCCGACGATCATCCGGAATTGGCGCAGCGGATCAACTCGATCCTTGTCGAACAGAAGTCCCTCATCGATCAGGTGCGGCGTATTTCTCAACACCTGCGCCCGCCCATCCTCGATCAGCTGGGTCTGCTCCCTGCCATCAAGTGGCTGGCCGATGACTTCGAGCTCAGAACCGGCACGGAGTGCCTCGTTTCAGCGCAGGTGCCCGACGGAGCCAAGCGGGAACGGCCCTACGCGTCCGCGATATACCGTATCTGCCAGGAGGCGCTGTCAAACGTTGCCCGCCATGCCGGCTCACTCGGCGCTCAGGTTCTGTTTTCGGAGAATGAAACAGAAGTCGTCCTGGAAGTCAGAGACAACGGCAAGGGCTTCAACCTGTCCGAAGGCAATGTGTCCTCGATTGGAATCATCAATATGCGCGAGCGGGCCCGCCATTTCGGCGGAACCTTCGATATCATCACGTCTCCCGGGCAAGGCACCAGGGTGACGGTGAGGATACCAGTTCCGGCCCAAGCGGGCGATATGGTTTTGGGGAAGCCGTGAGCTGAAAGGTGCAGCATACGATTCCTCGATCCCGCCCTGCTGTTAATCGGCTGGAAGTGCTCGGGACAATCGCGCAGCGAGTCGAGCAGGCGCGTGAAGACGCCGGCGCCGAGCAATCCGACGTCTTCCGCGAACATCGTAAAGAGGCAGCGCATCACATAGTGACGTGTTTTCAGCTGCCTCAAAACCGGTTGGTTCACTTAAAATGAGCGCCATGTGCCGCACCCGAATCCTGATATCGACGCTGTTGCTGCTGCTGTGTACCGCTTCGCTGGTTTTCGCTCAACAGGCCATCCCTGAGCGCCAGCGGATCATTGTTCTAACGGACATCTCCAACGAACCGGACGATGAAGAGTCGATGGTTCGATTCCTCGTTTATTCGAATGAGTACGACGTGGAGGGGATCGTTGCAACGACCTCGACCTGGCTCCGGAACCGGACCAGGCTCGACCTCATCCATCGGCAAATTGCGGCTTACGGGCAAGTAAGGGGCAATCTGCTGCAACACGCTCCGGGTTTCCCCGAGACCGAACATCTGCGGGCAGTGGCCAAGGCGGGGAGCTCCGAGTACGGCCTGAGGGGAGTCGGCGAGGGCAAAAGCACGGACGGATCCAGACATATCACGACGGTTGTCGACAAAGCCGACCCGCGGCCGGCTTGGGTGAGCGTTTGGGGAGGAGCCAACACTCTTGCTCAGGCCCTTTGGGACGTCCGCAAGACGCGCTCGCCGGAAGAGCTTGCCCGATTCGTAGCCAAATTGCGCGTCTATACCATTTCGGATCAGGACGACACCGGGAGCTGGCTCCGCGCTGAGTTCCCGGAGCTGTTCTACGTCGTCTCACCGAGCAACGAAGACTCGAAGGAATACTGGCGGGCCACCTGGACGGGCATCTCCGGAGACCGTCACTACCGAAACGGCCCCCTTCACTACTTCGAAATGGTGGACAACCCCTGGCTGGAAAAGAACATCATGAGCCACGGCCCACTCGGCGCTCTCTACCCGCGACTCGCTTACATCATGGAGGGAGATACTCCGTCGTTCCTCGGACTCGTTAACAATGGTCTCGGATGGCACCTCAGCCCGGCTTACGGGGGATGGGGCGGCAGATACGTGTCCTACCGAAACTACGGAGAAACGCGACCGGTCTGGACCAACAATGCGGACAGCCGGGACACCGTGATAGCCTCAGACGGCAAAACCTACACTTCGGACCAAGCCACGATCTGGCGGTGGCGCGAGCATTTCCAGAACGATTTCGCCGCCCGCATGGACTGGTGCGTTTCCGCGGATCGCTCGAGCGCCAACCACAACCCGCTCTCAGTTCTGAATGGGGACAAGAGCAAGAGCGTGGTCCAAGTGCAGGGCGTCAGCGGACAGAAAGTGATCCTCAGCGCAGAAGGCTCCAGCGACCCGGATGGCAACGAACTGAGCTTTTCATGGTATCAATACCGGGAAGCGGGGACCCTGGCGGCGACCGTCGACCTGATCGACGCGGACACCACGCGATGCCACTTAGTCGCGCCTGTTGTCCAGAGATCGGAAACCGTGCACGTCATCCTCGAGGTGCGAGACAACGGTTTGCCGAACCTCGTCTCTTACCGCCGAGCGATCCTCACCATTCGCCCGTCCCGGGCCGTGGTCGGGGAGGAGTCAGCCGCCAGCTGGTAACGAGCAGGGCTTCTTTCGGAGTACGGTGTCAAGGCCCTGCTCCACTTCCGAAAGACAGGCTCGATGGTCGACCCCGAAGCTGTTTCATACTCTGTGGGTGGGCCGAAAGGGCCATGAAGGACTTATACGTATCTCTGAACCAGCCTCCGCACGCAGAACCCCTCGGCAGTTTTTTCTTCTTTTCATCCATGGTCATCCGTGAAGCGATTGGATATTCTGAACACACTCGGTTGGTTGACCTCGCCCTTCGGGGCAGCCCGGTTGTACTGAACCGGGCAGATCAAATGAGGCGGCAGTCGGATTGGGGGGCTGGCAATTAGCCAGGCCGTTACGGGAGTGATCGACGGACCGCGCTTGTGAATTCTGGCTGACCTAACCCGTGATCGCTCCAGTCATGGAGCAGGCGCTCTTGCTACAGCCGCACTCTTGAGTTTCGCATGGTTGAATCTGGTCAAGGGGGCCGGCAGCCGGTTGTCAGAGGGAAATTTCTCTTCGTCGGTGACGACAAGCTCTATGTTCGGGGTGTCACGTATGGACCGTTCCGGCCGACCGAGCACGGTTCTGAATATCACACTCCGCAGGTCGTAGAGCGGGATTTCGCGCAGATGGCCGCGAACGGCATCAATGCTGTTCGGACATACACGGTCCCCCCGCGCTGGTTGCTCGATTTAGCTCAGATTCACCGCCTGCGAGTCATGGTCGGGCTCCCCTGGGAACAACACGTCACTTTTCTCGATGAGAACGAACGTTGTGCGTCCATCGAGGGTCGGGTGCGGGAGGCCGTGCGCGCTTGTGCGGATCATCCGGCGGTCCTTTGCTACGCGATCGGGAACGAGATTCCTGCCTCGATAGTCCGTTGGTTTGGTCATCGTCGCGTGGAGGCCTTTCTCCATACGCTCTACTGCATGGCAAAGGCTGAAGACCCGGATAGTCTCGTGACGTACATCAACTACCCGACCACGGAGTACCTTCAGCCCACCTGTGTGGATTTCGTTTGTTTTAATGTCTATCTGGAGACTCCGGAAAAGCTGACCTCCTACCTCGCCCGGTTACAGAACCTCGCCGGTAACCGCCCTTTGCTTCTGACCGAGATTGGACTGGACAGCCGGCGTAATGGGGAGGAAAGCCAGGCGGACAGTCTCCGATGGCAGATTCGGGCAGTTTTCGAGGCAGGCTGTGTGGGAGCTTTTGTTTTCGCCTGGACCGATGAATGGCACCGGGGTGGCGAGGACATAGAAGACTGGGATTTTGGATTGACCGCTCGGGACCGGCGTTCAAAGCCCTCGCTTGCGGCCGTCCGTAATGCATTTGCGGAGTCTCCGTTCCAGCTTGATGAGTGGCCCCGGATATCGGTTGTGGTGTGTTCTCACAACGGCAGTCGGACAATCCGTGAATGCTGCGACGGGCTCAGGCGGCTAGAGTATGACAACTACGAAGTGATCGTTGTTGATGATGGCTCAAAGGATGGAACTGCGGCAATTGCAGGGGAATATCCCTTCCGGGTTATTCGAACCAAAAACCAGGGACTGAGCGCCGCCCGTAACGTTGGCTTGCACTCGGCCAACGGGGAAATTGTCGCTTATCTTGACGATGATGCCTGCCCGGACCCGCATTGGCTCAGCTATCTAGCCATCGCATTCGCAACCTCAAAACACGACGGAATCGGGGGGCCGAACATCAGTCCCGCCGGCGATGGATGGATTGCCGACTGCGTCTCGAAGGCCCCCGGGAATCCTGTCCATGTTCTTCTCTCAGACGAGGAGGCGGAACACATTCCCGGCTGCAACATGGCTTTTCGGAAAGCAACACTCGAGGCTATCGGCGGCTTCGATCCGCAGTTCCGGATCGCGGGGGATGACGTTGACCTTTGTTGGCGCCTGCGCGAACACGGTTGCACCCTCGGCTTCAGCCCGGGCGCCGTCGTTTGGCACCATCGTCGCGGCTCCATTAAGGCGTTCTGGAAACAGCAGGTCAACTACGGCAGAGCCGAAGCGCTTCTCGAGATCAAATGGCCGGAGAAATATAACGGCCTCGGCCACCTGAGTTGGGGAAGCGAGTTGTATGGAAGCACGACACCTCCGTTTTCACCGCTTCGTCGCTGGAGGATCCATTACGGCGTGTGGGGGAACCGGCTGTTTCAATCCGTCTACGAAGCCGCTCCCGGCACCCTTTTCTCCTTGCCGCTCATGCCCGAGTGGTATCTGGTGATCCTCGGTTTGGCGGTCTTCGCGGCGATTGGTTTCCTCTGGGCGCCGCTGTTCTTAGCCTTGCCTCTGATGTGGGCGGCGATAGGCATCTCTGTCGCCCAGGCAGCGCTGAGCTCGGCCAAACCCTCTTTTCCGGAGAGCCGCCTCCCTCGCCTCAAACAGCTTAAGTTCTTCTGTTTGACAGGCCTTCTGCATCAGATTCAGCCCTTGGCACGGCTTATAGGCCGGGCGGGCTACGGACTTACACCCTGGCGAAGGAGGAGAGCACCTTACCTCGCCTACCCGATGTCCCGCACCTGCAGCCTCTGGAGCGAGCGATGGCGGTCTGCACAGGAGCGTTTAACGGCCCTGGAAGAAGTGCTGTGGGATCAGGGTGCAGTCGTCAAACGCGGCGGCGACTTCGACCGTTGGGATCTGGAGATCCGCGGCGGGCTTTTTGGCTCGGTGCGCATCCGCATGGCGCTCGAAGAGCATGGGCACGGCAGGCAGATGATGAGGCTCCGCTCATGGCCCTTTATTCTTCAGATGGCGCTCATCCCGATTCTTTTGTTTGCGATCCTTTCGGTTCTGGCTCTCCTGGACGGCGCCTGGCCGGCTGCGCTCATTCTCGGCCTGATTGCGGCGTCGGTGGCTGTCCGGGCGCTTGGGGACTGCGCCGCCGCCACGGCGTTTCACCTGGTTGCCATCCAGAGACAGCAGGAAATGGAAACCCGGACCACCGAGGATGAGGCAGATACGACCGAGCTATGCACAGATACCGACTAATCGGCGGGTACATCTCCAAGCAGTGGCCTAATTTGCTGCTGATCCTGTTGCTGACGGGAGCCGGCTCGGCGGTGACAGCTCTTCAGCCCTGGCCGCTGAAAATGCTGGTGGACTACGCACTGAGCGACGCCCCTGCGCCTGAGTGGCTGCAGACTCTGATCGCCAGCCTGTCGCTCCGGCCGACGGCGCTCGTGCTGGTTGTTGCAGCGGCGTTGGGCAGTCTCGCCCTTTTCTTACTCGGAAGTGCTCTCGAAGCCTCCCTTAATCTCAGCTGGGCCGTCGCCGGGCAGCGCATGGTTTACGGCCTGGCAGCGGATCTGTTTGGTCGCCTGCAGAACCTGTCACTGTCGTTTCATAACCGGCATCCCGTCGGTGACTCCTTAAGCCGTCTGACCGGGGATGTGTATGGAGTCTTCACCCTGGCTGAAGGCCTGTTGATTGCACCGATCCAGCAGGTGCTCACGTTGGGATTGTTGGGCGCCCTCGCCTGGCATCTGGACCCGCAGTTGACCCTCCTCTCCCTGGCAGTGGTACCGGCGATGAGCATTTTCGCTTTGCTCCTCGGGAGGCGCCTCAAACGTCGTTCCCGCGCCGGCCGCGAGGCACAATCCCGACTGATGAGCTTCGTTCACCAAACGTTGACAGCGATGCCGCTGGTTCAGGCCTTTGATGCGGGAGCGCGTAACCGGACGCAATTCGATTCTCTGGCGGAGGATGCGGTTGCGCTTTCGCAGCGGGGCGCACTTCTAAACAGCGCGGTGGGCCTAGCCGCCGGCCTCTCAAGATCGGCGGGTCTCGCCATCGTTGTTTACTTCGGCGGAATGCGAGTCGTTGCCGGGGACCTGACGGTGGGCAGCCTGCTCGTCTTTCTGGCTTACGCCCGGTCGATGCACGGAGCAGGCGCCGCGCTGCTGGCGCTTTACGCAAAGGTGAAATCCGCGGAGGTGAGTCTCGAGCGGGTATCCGAAGTTTTTTTGGCGAAAGAGACGATTATCGATGCGCCTGACGCTCAGCCTCTGCCTAAACTGCGTAATGGATCCGGCGTTCACCTGCGCCTCGACGGAGTGACATTCGGCTATACCCTCGATCGGCCGGTCCTCAAGGATGTCTCGCTTGAAGCACACGTCGGTGAAATCCTCGCAATCATAGGTCCGACCGGCGCCGGGAAGAGCACGCTGGTGTCCCTCATTTTCCGGTTTTTCGATCCCTGGCGCGGGCGAGTGACCCTGGATGGAACCGACATACGCCATGTCCAGCTCTCGAGCTTGCGAGCCCAGGTCGCCTGGGTTCCCCAAGACCCGCTCCTGCTTCCCATGACTATAGGGGAGAACATCCGGTACGGGAGGCCCGAAGCCACCAACGACGAAGTCAGGGCGGCCGCCGCGGCGGCGCGGGCCGCCGAGTTCATTGAGCGCCTGCCCGAGGGGTATGACACCGTCATCGGGCAGCGGGGAGCGACGCTTTCCGGAGGGGAAAAACAGCGCCTGGCGATTGCCCGCGCCTTGCTTAAGGATGCCCCCGTCCTGATTCTCGATGAACCGACCTCCGCCCTGGACTCGGAGACGGAGGCTCTGCTGATCGAAGCCATTGAGAACCTGACGGTCGGCCGAACCACTCTGATTATCGCTCACCGGCTCTCCACAGTCCGGCGCGCCGACTGGATCGTGGCACTGGACATGGGCCGGATCAGGCAAATCGGTCGCCCTCAGAAGTTGCTCACAAATGACAGCCTGTACGGTCATTTGGTGCTGGCACGCGGGTTGAAGAGCGAATCTGGGGAGGTGCTCAGTTGAGATCGTGGTGGTTACGCCTGGCACACTACGCCCGGCCCCATGCGCTCGGCCTCTCGTTGATCACCTTTCTGATGCTCATCGGCGTCGGCTTTGATCTTCTCAAACCCTGGCCGCTGAAGCTCATCATTGATCACGTTCTGAGGGATCGACCGCTTCCCGGAATGACGGGATGGATAGCGCATCTGCCGGGCGGTGAATCGCCCGGAGGGCAGCTGACCTGGCTCGCAAGCGGCGTCCTTCTTCTGTTCTTAGCCCACCAGGCAATTACCATCCTCCAGGGGTACATACAGGCCGGAGTCGGGCAACGCATGAGCTATGAATTGGGCGGAAACCTCTTTGGTTATCTCCAGCGTCTTTCCCTGCGCTTTCACGGCCGCCGGCCTGCAGGAGATCTCGTGCGACGGGTAACGACGGACAGCGCTTGTGTCCGGGATTTGTTCATGAGTGTCGTCTTCCCGGTCCTTACTTCCGTCCTGACAGTTCTGACGATGTTCGCCATCATGTGGCGGCTGGATCGATCGCTCGCCTTGCTCGCTCTCCTCGTCATTCCCGCAATCGGACTCCTGATTCGGTTCTTTGACCGGTCGATGACACAGCGGACGTATGCCCATCAGCAGCTCGAGGGCGAAATGATGGCTGCGGCCGAGCAAGCCCTGACAGCGGTGCCGATCGTCCAGGCGTTCAACCGAGAGGTCGCCGAAGAACGACAGTTCCGTGATCTCTCCCAAAGAGCCTTTCGCGCCTCCGTCCGCGCGGTGGCCGCACAGGCGCAGTTTCGCGCTGGGGTCAGCACAGCGACGGCCATCGGGACTGCAGCGGTCATGATCGTCGGCGGAAACAGCGTTCTCCAGGGCCGGTTGTCTTTGGGCGGCCTGCTGGTCTGCCTCACTTACCTCGCCTCCTTGTACGCTCCTCTCTCAGCCCTGACCTATCTCTCCTCGGGATTCGCTTCCGCTTCAGCCCGGGCAAGGCGAGTTATCGAAGTTCTGGATGTGGATGAACAGGTTCGGGATCTGCCGGGCGCCCAGCCGCGCCGCCGGCGCCCAGGCAGTCTTCGCGGCCAGGTTCGGCTCGAAAACGTGACGTTCGGCTACGAACCGGATCGTCCCGTCCTCCACGGCGTCAGTCTCGAGGCCGAGCCCGGCGAGGTAGTCGCCCTGGTGGGAAAGACGGGGGCCGGCAAGAGCTCTTTGGTGTCCTTGATTGCGCGCCTGTTCGATCCATGGGAAGGGCGGGTTCTGCTGGACGGCGTGGATGTCCGGCAGATCAGATTAGCCTGCCTGCGAGCGGAAGTGGCTCTTGTGCTTCAGGATCCGTTTCTGCTGCCGCTTACAGTGGCGGAGAACATTGCCTACGGACGTCCGGAAGCCAGACGGAAAGAGATCGTTGCGGCGGCGAAAGCCGCCAACGCCGAGGAGTTCATCGAGCGTCTGCCGGACGGTTACGACACCCGCCTGGAGGAGCGTGGGGTAAACCTCTCCGGCGGCCAGAAGCAGCGGCTAGCCATCGCTCGAGCCTTGCTCAAAGACGCTGCTGTTTTGATTCTCGATGAGCCGACCTCGGCTCTCGACACCCAGACTGAAGCAGAATTCCTGGAGGCACTGGAACAGGTCACGCCGGGGCGCACGACTTTCATCATTGCGCATCGCCTGTCGACGATTCAGCGGGCCGACCGGATTATTGTGGTGGACGAAGGGAGGATCGTCGAGTCAGGCGCTCCCGGGGAGCTCCTCGCGTCTCGAGGCCTCTACCATCACTTCCACTCTCTGCAGGTGGGATGACCATGGCCATGAAGTACTGTGTGGTCAATGCCGATGATTTCGGGATGAGCCGGGGCATCAACCACGGCATTCTCGAGGCTCATCAGCGCGGCATCGTCACCAGTACCAGCCTGATCGTGAATATGCCGTTCAGCCTGGAAGCGGCAATTCTGGGCCGAACCGTGCCTGAAATGAGTGTCGGTTTACACGTGAATCTGACCGGCGAGAGTGCGGATCCTGCCGCAGCCGTGTCTGATTTCGTCGATTACAGGTTGGAACTTGAGCAGCAGCTCAGATGTTTTCGACGACTGATGGGTTGTTTGCCCACGCATCTCGATGCTCACCAGAATGTACACCGCGACCCGCGCTTACTCCCCCTGTTTCTCGAGCTCGCCGGGCGATATGAGTTCCCTCTGCGCGGCTACTCGGGCGTTCGATATTTTTCGAGCTTCTACGGCCAGTGGGATGACGGCGAGACCCACCTGGAACAGATCAGTGTGGAAAGTCTGTCGCAAATGCTCGAAACGGAGTTCGGGGAGGGAATCACCGAACTGAGCTGCCACCCGGGCTATGTGGATGAGGGTTTTCCGTCTTTCTATTGCCGGGAACGAGAGGCTGAACTGCAGACGCTTTCCGACCCGTCGATCAAACGCAAGATCGCTGAGCTGGGCATCCAGTTGATCAGTTTTCGCGAGGTTCGGGCCCGCGGATAACGCGGATAACAACGACTAAGGAGATGAATGGCGCTAGTTGTCGTTTCGCCATCCAATGTCGTCAACTTCCCCGACGGGGGCGGGCACTTCTGGGTTTACATGCAATACGCCCACGGCCTGCGTCAGCTGGGATGCGACGTGTACTGGTTGGAGCGGGTTGAGAGCCCGTCAGCAGACGGGCGCGATTACAGCCGCGATTTCAGGGAGCAGATGGCCCGGTTTGGGTTTGCAGCGAACGTCATTCTCTATTCTGAGAACGACGGGAAACTGGTTTACCAGGGCCTTTCCGAGACGCAGGCGGAAGCGATCTTCCGAACCGCCGATCTTCTGCTGAATTTCCACTATGCCATCCATCCGGCCCTGCTCTCGCGCTTCCGGCGAACCGCCCTGGTCGATATTGACCCCGGGCTGCTCCAGTTCTGGATCTCAACCGGACAACTCGAAGTCGCTCCTCACGATGTCTACTTCACGATCGGCGAAACCGTCGGTACACCGTCGGCCCTTTTCCCGGACTGTGGACTGAAGTGGATCCACATTCGCCCGCCGGTCTGCCTCGACCTCTGGCCTTTTATTAATAGGCATGACGCGGAGAGTTTCACAACGGTCTCCAGCTGGTGGGGCGATGAATGGATCACGGACGGAAGCACGGTTTACGAGAACAACAAGCGGGTCACCTTCATGAACTTTGCCCGGCTGGCGCGATTGACCGATCAACCGCTTGAGCTGGCGATCTGCGACGGCCCGGGAGATGTGGAAGACCTGCGCCTGCTGAAGGAACACGGTTGGCGGGTACGCCACTCGGCGGAAGTGGCGGGCACTCCCGAAATGTACCGCGCCTATATTCAGGGTTCGCGCGGCGAATTCAGCTGCGCCAAGCCTTCCTGCATGAAGTTTCAAAACGCGTGGATCAGCGACCGCACACTGTGCTACATGGCCAGCGGTAAACCGGCCGTCGTTCAGAATACGGGACCAAGCGCTTTTCTGCCGGACGGAGATGGCTTATTCCGATTTTCGACCCTCGAGGAAGCGGTTGCCTCGTTTGAAACGATCAACACGAACTATGAGAAGCACTGCCGGGCGGCCCGTGGCATCGTGGAAGCCTGCTTTGAGGCCTCCCCTGTAATAGGCAGTATTCTGCGGAGCGCGCTCCAATGAGAAACGCAGCGAATCTCATGCCTCTGTCCGCTGCCTATCCGCCCGCCAGGCGAGGCAAAGTCGTCGTGTGGGGTATGCTGGCCGCCTTCCCCTTCGGCGGAATGACCTGGCAGGCACTCCACTATGTCGGCGGGCTTCGTCGACTGGGTTTTGATGTCTGGTATGTCGAGGATTCAGACGGCAGCCTGCTCGATCCGGTAACACTGTGGGAGACGTCAGACTACTCGGCGAATGTTCGCTACCTGAGCACCTGGATGGGTTGCATAGGGCTCGGGGACCGGTGGGTCTTCCGCCCCCCCGGGCACCAGAATGTCTGCTTGGGAGCGCGTGATTTGGCCGGCCTGAAACAGCTTTATCGGGAAGCGGACCTCGCCATCAATCTTTGTGGCTATCACTCGGTCCAGCCCCAACATCAGTCGATCCGCTGCCTGCTCTATCTGCAGACGGATCCGATGGCCGATCAAGTCAAGATAGCCCAGGGCGACCAGCGAGTCACTCGGCAACTCGATGCTTACCATTACCTGTTCACCTATGCCGAAAATCTCGGGTCGGCGGACTGCCTGGTGCCTCTCGAGCGGTATGACTGGTATCCGACCCGTCCGCCCGTGAACCTCGAATGGTGGACTACCGATTCTCAACCGCCAGGCGACGCGGCTTTGACGACCGTCTCGAACTGGTCGCACTGGGACAATACCGTAGTGTGGCAGGGAGAAAAGTATTACTGGCGAAAAGCCCGGGAGTTTCGGCGGTTCATTGAGCTGCCTCGGCGGGCGGCGTTGCCTCTGGAATTGGCCCTGGACGGCATAAACGAACTGGAAGCCGCGGAGCTTCGCGGTTACGGCTGGCGAGTTGTCCAGGCGCATCCGCTGTCCGACGCTGTTGCTTATCGAGCGTACATCTGCGACTCGCTCGGCGAATGGAGCATCGCCAAGGATCAATACGTCCGGCCGCGGACCGGTTGGTTCAGCGACCGGAGCGTCTGCTACCTGGCCGCGGGCCGGCCGGTGATTGCTCAGGAGACAGGGTTCAGCCGGTTTATCCCGGTCGGCAAAGGGTTGTTTGCCTTTGAGACGGAGGAAGACATCCTGGCGGCTATTGATGCGATTCGAACGGACACCGAGGGAAATCGCCGGGCATCGCGTGACATCGCCGCGGAGTATTTTGCCGCCGAGAAGGTCCTCGGCACTCTGATGGAGCGGGTGAGGCTGTCATCATGATGCAGACGGAAAGCGAAAAACCGCTGCGCATCGCACAGGTCGCGCCGCTGTGGGCACGAGTTCCACCGGTCGACTACGGCGGTACCGAGCTGCGCGTTTTCTGGCTGACCCAGGAACTGGTCAAACGCGGACATGACGTGACTTTGTTTGCCTCCGGTGATTCGCAGACGTTCGCTCGCGTCAAATCCGTGTATCCGCGTGCCTTGCTGGACGCCATGGGGCACGGCTACGCGCTCAATTACGCCCACTACGCGAATGCGTCATTCGCGGAGGCCATCCGCGCCGGCGCGTCCTTCGACCTGATCCACTGTCATAGCGAGCTGGAGCACACGCCTTTTGCCATTCTTTCCAGCGTTCCGGTCATCTACTCATTGCGCACGGCGCTCTCTGTCGACGATCACTGGCTGTTGAGACGCTACACGGAAATCGTCTTCGTCGCGATGAGTCATTCGCAAATCAGGAAGGTGCCGGAGGATCGCCGGAAGGAGATCCCGGTTATCCACAACGGATGTAATTTTGAGGACTATGTCTTTTCGCCTGGTCCGGGCCGGTACCTGGCCTTTCTGGGGCGGATGGGGCGTAACAAAAACCCATTGGGCGCCATTGCAGTCGCGCGGGCATCGGAAATGCCGATTGTTCTGGCCGGTCAACCGCAGGACAGAAGCGAACAAGCGTACTTCGACAAGGAGATCCGGCCGCTGATTGACGGTGACAGGGTGAGATACATCGGCCCGGTTGGACGCGCGCATAAAACGGCGTTCCTTCGCGACGCCGCCGCTCTGCTCTTCCCGATTCAATGGGAGGAACCGTTCGGCCTCGTCATGATCGAAGCAATGGCAGTCGGAACTCCGGTCCTCGCTTCGCGGAGAGGTTCCGTGCCCGAAGTAGTGGATCCGGGCATAACCGGGTTTATCGGAGATTCGCTCGAAGAAATGGCGGCTCTCGTGCCCGAGGCGCTCAAACTTGATCGGTGCCGGGTCAGAGAGCATGCCAGGGAGCGTTTCAGCCACACGCGAATGGTAGACGAGTATGTGCGGCTCTACCGGTCGGTGGTAGGGCCGAGGTAGATGGTTTTTTAGTCTGCTGAAGCGGTTCACGGTATGTTAGTACACAACGCTGTTCAAGCCTCTGTCGTCATCAACAACCGCAACTACGGGCGTTTCCTCCGTGACGCGATAGAGAGCGCGATCACGCAGACGTATCAGTTGACCGAGGTGGTTGTGGTTGACGACGGCTCTACCGACAACTCAAGAGACGTGATCGCCGGGTTCGAAGACCGGGTGAAGGTTGTCCTGAAGGAAAACGGCGGTCAGGGCTCGGCCTTCAATACGGGGCTCGCCGCCAGCCGGGGAGAAATCATCCTCTTCCTCGATTCGGACGACGTCTTGCTTCCGATGGCTGCAGAAACGGCGGTCAGCTTATTACGGGAAGACGGGGACGTCGTCAAGGTCCATTGGCGTCTCCGCGTGATCGATGAAAACGGTCGGGAAACAGGCCAATTGCGCCCCGGCGGAAATCTGGCGGACGGCGACCTGCGGGAAGCGGCGTTTCGGCTCGGCCCCACTCAACATCTCAGCGCACCGACCAGTGGAAACGCCTGGTCGCGCCGTTTCCTCGAATCGATCTTTCCGGTTCCTGAAATCTTTCGCCAGGGCGCTGATACCTACCTTTTCGAGTTGGCGCCTTTCTTTGGAATCGTCCGCCGGCTTGCGGAGCCCCAAAGCTGCTATCGCAAACACACCGGAAATTTTCACGCGAAGATGAGCCTGGAGCAGAAACTGAGTCGCCAAGTCGCGTTCTACGAGGCCTGCGTTTCGAAGCTGGAAGCGTGTTTCGGCGTGGTGGACTCAGGGGTGTGGAGGCGTCACTCATGGTGGCATCGGCAGGCTCAGGCGGTCGTCGAAATTGCCGCCCTTCCAAAGGCCAACAGGCCGATCATCGTTGTAGATGAAGGCGCCTGGGAAGTAGGTCCGATCGCTGGGCGGACGCGCCGGCCTTTCCTGGAGAAAGACGGGGAATTCTACGGTTCGCCGCCGGACGACGAGACGGCCATTCGCGAGTTGGAGCGAATGCGGCAGCAGGAGGCCGGGTTCATCGTGTTCGCCTGGCCGGCGTTCTGGTGGCTCCAGCATTACTGCGTATTCCACGGCTACTTGCGATCGAAGTACCCGTGCGTGCTCGAGAATGAACGCCTGGTGGTGTTCGAATTGTAACCAGGAATTGACCAGTTGGCGAAGTGACGATTGATCAATCGTCATCGTCAATGTCTAACGGAGGCCATGATGTCAGACTTGACTATAGGATTCGTTCCGCGGGACCGGTTCTGCAAGGCCGCTGAGTCTTTGCAGTTCCTGTACGATCACACTCGTGTCCCCTTCAACCTGGTGGTCGTTGACTGCAATATCCCTGAAAGGTTCCGGCAGGAAATCGAGCGGGTGTTCAGCGGGCGCCCAAACGTCAGAGTCATTCGAACCGACCACTACCTCCTCACGCATCAGGCCCACAACCTTGTCCTGGGTGAAAGCCGCTCGGAATACCTGTTCCTGATGGAGAACGACAATCTGATCGAAGAGGACTGTCTGGCCCGGCTGATCGGGGCGTGTGAGGAACATCCGGCCGAGGTGGCGGTGCCCCTGATCATCGAGCAACAGGAAGATTTCAGGAAAATTCACTTCGATGACCGGCTGGGTCACATCGACCGAATTCAGACGCCGGAGGGAGTCAAACGCGAAATCGTTTCCCGTCGTGTCTCGAAGGAACATGATCTGGAGACCGAGCGGCGCACGATCGGGATGCTGGAGACGCATTGCGTCCTTTACCGCCGCGAGGTGTTTGACCGAATCGGGCCATTCGACGAAAGCCTGAGCACCCGAGCCGAAGTGGATGTGAGCCTGGCTCTAGACGAGGCCGAGGCGCGAATTGTTTTTGAGCCGAAAGCCCATGTTGTCTACACCCCGCCGCCTCCCATCTACCCGGAGGAACGGGACTATTACCTGTTTAAATGGGACGTCGAGCGGGCGGTCCGAAACCATGACCACCTCGTCAAGAAGTGGAACTTGGTGCAGCTGCCCAATTCCGTCGATTTCGTCAAAATGCGGCGGGCTCTTGCCAAGGATTTCGATCCCCAGGTCCAGCAGCAACGGGAAATCGAATACCGATCGATGCTGGACAAGTCAGCAAGAGAAATCGCGTCCTTGATCCCGGCCGGCGAGAAGTTCATCCTCGTTGATGACGTGCAGTGGAAGGCCAACGAGGTGGCCAAGGATCGCCAGGTGTTCCCGTTTCTCGAACGAGATGGGCAGTATTGGGGAGCGCCGCCGGACGATGACACCGCGATACGCGAACTGGAGCGCCTGCGCCGGGTTGGGGCCAGCTTCATGGTGTTCGCGGAGCCTGCTTTCTGGTGGTTCGACCACTATCCGCGCATGCAAACGCATCTGCGCACGAAATACCCCTGCCTGCTTCGGAATGAGCGCATGGTGGTCTTTGACCTGCAGCGCGGGGACGTTGAGGTGAGTCACGGAGTCGCTGCCGGCCTCGCTTTGAGAGTGTTGAAAAAGGGGACTTAAGGCCCGAAGGGCCGGCACATATTAGCCCACGGCGGACGGCCGCTGGGAGCGCAGGCGTCTCGCCTGCACTGCGGCCGCAGGCGTCCCGCCTGAGATGCAGGGTCGATTGTACATCGCAGTCGGGACGCCTGCGGCCCCTGTGCAGGCGAGACGACTGCGCTC
>Ga0105104_10000384_pt1 | contig 33466 bp, 30 predicted proteins | sample PPLLaktember2015_3_FD_87034 | JGI IMG/M metagenome (GOLD analysis project Ga0105104, IMG submission 87034) | Freshwater sediment microbial communities from Prairie Pothole Lake near Jamestown, North Dakota, USA - PPLs Lake P7 Core (6) Depth... | ecosystem: Environmental > Aquatic > Freshwater >... | reverse complement strand
TGGAATGATGGTCCAGAAAATTATTCTTGACGATCGATGAATGGTGTTCAAGAAAGCGTGCTCGCGGAAAACTCTCGGCCCCGTTCACTTTGACATTCACGCGCTCTGAGAAATGATGTATACCAAAGAACTCTTTACAAAGAAAACCGGCGGAAATCTGCCGCAGCTGGTCTCTGCGCAAACGGAAAACCAGCAGTCGCGCTACGTGGTGCAGAAAATTCTTGAAGAGCGCGAAATGGGCATTCCGCTGGAAGAAATGGCCGTCCTGTTCCGCTCTTCATTCCATTCCTTCGATTTGGAAATTGAGCTGGCGAAGGCGAATATTCCGTTTCTAAAATTCGGCGGATTCAAGTTTATTGAGACCGCCCACGTGAAAGACGTCGTCGCATACTTGCGCGTTCTGGAAAACCCGCGCGATGTCGTCTCTTGGAACCGCATTCTGCTGCTCATTGACGGAGTCGGTCCGCGTACAGCGGAAAAAGTCGTGGATGATATTCTCAAACGGCGCGTCGGCCTGGCGAAGGAATTTAAAGAAGCGGTCACTGCGACGACAAAATTCTGGATGGATTACGGCAATTATCCGGAAAATATCCGCACCTTATTCAATATGTTGAAGGACATTGCCGCCCCCCATATTCCGCCGGCGGAAAAAACGTTTCACATCCTGCAATATTATGAGCCGATATTGCGCGTGCGGTATGAAGACCATCTCAAGCGAAAAAAGGACCTCGACACGTTCCAGAACATAACCGAACGATATACATCGGTGGATGAGCTGCTCACCGACCTTGCGCTCGAACCGCCAAATGAAAGCATCGCCGATATTGAATCGCCGGGCCCTGAAACCGAATTCCTGACACTTTCGACGATCCACAGTGCGAAAGGGCTGGAATGGAATACCGTTTTTGTTATCTACGCACTTGAAGGGAGATTCCCCACCATGCGCTCTGCGGCAAGCGAAGAGGAAATGGAAGAAGAACGCCGCCTGATGTATGTTGCATGCACGCGTGCGAAAGAACATCTGATCATCACGTACCCCATGAATATTTATGACCGCGAAAGCGGTTTGATCCTCACCAAACCATCGCGCTTTATTGAAGGGATCGGTGAGAATTTACTGGAACCCTGGGTGGTGGAGTAAAGAAGAGAAATCAGGAAACATCGAGTATGACCAAACGCGTACTGCACCGTGTGAAATTTCAGTGACCGAAAGCCGTTTATCAGATAACCCATTGGAAAATTCCCGCAATCCCGGATGTGTGATCCTTGCCGCCGGTGCGTCGACGCGTTTGCGCCCATGGACAGACTCGCGGCCAAAGTGTTTGTTGACCGTTCAAGGAAAAACCATACTCGAGCGGACGATGGAAAACATCCTTGTTGCCGGCGTGAACGAAATCGCCGTCGTGACCGGATACCGGGCTTCCATGATCCGTGATTTTTTAAAACGGCGATTTCCGACACACCGCGTTCGCTTCATTTTCAATCCCCATTATGCTCAGACCGGCAATGCCTATTCACTGTTGCTCGCACGGCAATTTGTAGAGGACCGGGTCGGGAAATTCAGCAATAAGATTCTTCTGCTCGATTCGGATATTATGTTTTCCGGCAAATTATTACCATACTTTCTTGCGTCCGGGGCTGAAAATAAAATTGCGGTGCGAATCTCCGGCGAGCATAATGTGGAAGAAATTCAGGTGGGACTAAAACCGGATGGACGGATTCACTTCATCGGCAAGAAACCGGACCTTCTGGAATCCCCCAGCGAATCTATCGGGATTGAATTATTTTCCGCCGCAGCGGTTGCAGATCTTTTCGCAATCCTCGAACGGCGTGTCCGCAGCGGCGTGGGCAGGACTGAGTTTTACGAAGCATCGTTCCAGGAAATGATAGACGGCCGTATGGTTCTTAAAGCGGTTGATGTCAGTGCTTTTCCGGCGATAGAAATTGATACTCCGGAGGACCTCGAACAAGCAGGGCGGATGAATGTCGACGAGTAAGAATTATTCCTACCATAATACTCTCAAATCCGATAAGTCCGACGAACTCATAAATACGTACTTGCTCCGTCCCGTTGCAGGAATCATTGTCCGGGTACTGTTTCATACTCCCGTCACTCCCAACCAGGTTACCCTCCTCTCGATCATTTCCGGAATTGCCGCTGCGGTGTTCTATGGAATAGGGACATCAGGCGCTTTCGTTGCCGCCGGACTGCTGGTGACACTCAAAGACATCCTTGATTCAGCGGATGGGCAGCTCGCGCGTGCCAGAGAGCAGCAAAGCCGTACCGGAAGATTCTTGGATTCGATCGGCGATTTTGTCGTCGATGCCGTAATCTTCGGTTCTATCGGATGGATACTCTTCCAACAGAATCATGATTGGACCATGGTGATGGCCGGATTCCTCGGATTGGCCGGGATCACCCTGCGCGTGTCCTATCATGTGTTTTATCAAGTGCATTTTCTTCATTTGGCACGGCGGTACGAAACCAACCGTATCACCGAAGAAGTGCGGAACGAAGATCTCGTCACCGGCGGATATGAATTGACACTCCAGTATATTTTTCAATTCATCTACGGCTGGCAGGATCGATTGATGGTGCTGGTCGACGCGTGGTGTGCAGGATGGCCCGGCATGGAATCTTCCGCATCGACCGATGAAACCGGAGAACCGACGGAATGGACCGCGGCATGGTATTCCGACACCATCGGACTCCGCATTTCGGGGTTTCTTGGTTTTGGTACGGAATTATTTCTCCTGATGATCTGTTCGGTTATGAATCGACTGGAATTATATCTTTATCTTAATATATTCCTGATGAATGGGATCCTGTTCGCGGGCATTGTTTACAGACGGTTTGTTTTATCACGGGTCTGTGCGAGAAAAAACAACATCTGATATTGACTCTGAGGAGAAGAATTTGAAAACCCGATTTCTTGTGATGTTATGCGTTGTTGCTGCGGCAATCCTTCATGCACAAATTCCGGGCGAAAGGAACAACCGTGTACTCCTTCCGAACGGATGGTGGCTTTCGCCCGCCGGGGAACAGGTTCGTTTAGGCGATTTTCCCATGAATGCGGCACTGTCGGAAAATGAGCGATATCTCGCAATATCACACAGCGGACAATCGAAAGCGGAAATCTGGCTGCTGGACTTGCACACGAAGAAGAATGTACAGAAGATCGAATTGCCGGATACGTGGTATGGAATCAAGTTTTCCGGCAGGACCCTCTATGTCTCCGGTGGATATCACAACTGCGTTTTCACATTCACATTGAACAACGGAAGATTGGAAAAAGCCGATACGATCCGCTTTGCCGAACCGCGCCCGGCTTATAATGGTGCGTTGCAGGGTCTGGACCTCCAGAAGGATTTACTGGCCGTCGTATTCCGCAATGACAGCACATTCCGTGTCATGGACATGAAAAAGAAGAAACAGGAAATCGTCAAACTGGACGGAATGCCGTATACCTGCGTGTTCCTGAAAGACGGCGCAGTGATGGTTTCCATATGGGGATCGAAGAAGGTTGAAGTATTCAGGAACATGAAACTTCAGTATGAAATTCCAACGGGAGATCACCCGAATGAAATTACACTTTCTGACGATGGAAGGGTCGCCTATATCGCTTGTTCTAATGATAACACGGTGAGCATTGTCGATCTTGAAAAAAAGAAAGCGGTGGCCTCTCTCTCTACGGCCATTCATCCGGATGCTCCGGAAGGTTCGACAACAAATTCGATTGCCCTGGTTCCGGGCGAAAAAAGAATACTGGCGGCAAATGCCGATAATAATTCCCTCACCGTCATTGATCTCAAAAAGATCGACCATCCGAGACCTGCCGGTTTCATACCGGTGGGGTGGTACCCGACAAAAGTCATGGTGCTCAAGGACAAAACGGTTCTTGTCCTGAACGGCAAAGGGGGCCGGTCATTTGCCAATCCGGATGGACACTACATCGCCAACCTCATGGAAGGATCTCTTTCTCTCGTTCGTCTTCCTGACGAGAAAACGCTGCTTGATTATTCCAGGCAGGTTTTTTCCAATACACCGTACAAACACGAACAGCTGCTTCACGTTCCTTATGCCAACGAGAGCGCTATCCCTCATTCTGTCGGCGATCCATCTCCTCTGAAGCATGTCTTTTATATCATCAAGGAAAATCGGACATACGATCAGGTGTTCGGGGACATGCAGGAGGGAAATGGCGATACATCCCTCTGTATCTTTGGCGAGAAGGTCACTCCGAACCATCACAAGCTTGCACGTGAATTCATGCTCTTTGATAACTTCTATGTGAATTCGGAAGTCAGCGCCGATGGTCACAACTGGTCGATGGCCGGTTATGCAACGGATTACATTGAAAAAACCTGGCCTACACAATACGGCGATCGCGGCGGGGAATATGATTTTGAAGGCGGACAAGTTGCCGGTGAGCCGGCCTCCGGTTATTTGTGGACGCTTGCCGCGAGACAGAACATCAGTTTCCGGAGCTATGGCGAATTTATTACAGCGAACGAAATTATAGGAAAACCCGGAGTGTCGCGCGAGAAAGGATTGGATGGACATTTTGCGCCATACTATCGCGGATGGGATCTCAATTATTCGGATGTCAACCGGTTTGAAGAATGGAATAAGGAGTTTTCAGAATACGAAAAAAACGACTCTTTGCCGCAGCTCTGCATTATGCATTTGCCGAACGACCATACCTCTGGGTCAAAGAAAGGTGCGTTATCTCCGCGCGCCTATGTCGCCCAGAATGACCGTGCCCTCGGGTTGATCGTTGATCGGATTTCCCAGAGCAGATATTGGCTGGAGAGTGCAATTTTCGTGGTAGAGGATGATGCACAAAACGGCCCCGACCATGTGGATGCGCACCGATCGGTGGGCTTGGTGATAAGCCCCTATATCAAGAAACACGAGGTGAATCACACGCTCTATACGACGGCATCGATGCTGCGCACGATGGAATTAATTCTCGGATTGCCGCCCATGAGCCAGTACGATGCGGCTGCAACACCGATGTTTAATGCCTTCACGACCATCGCGGATACGCTCCGCTATCGGGCAGAGGAGGCCCGTTGGGATTTGAACGAGCGGAATAAAAATGGTTCGTACGGCGAAGCGATGATGGAGCGCTATAATTTGAAAAAGGAAGATGATATCCCCGATCGTGAATTCAGCGAAATTATCTGGCGCGTCGTTACCGGCAACCCCATGCCGGCACCGCGATATTCCATTTTTTCGAGATCGATGATTTCGGACGATGGTGAGTGATATCGGAACCTGGATGAGGGAGCGGTATTTTAGGGAACGTGCGCGCGCTGCTCAATGATGCAGGAGTATTAACCTCTGACAGATCGGTACTCATGGTTCCATCGATCGGCCGGAGGAGCCCAGGCTTGGTTATGCCGCCGCCATGGTGGGAGAGGGGGAAGCCATCGCTTTATTCAGCTGCTTGAATCGCTTCAGCTTTCCGCGCAGGGTTGAAATCAATGTTTGTTCGGAAATCGGTTTCATCAGATAATCATCCACGCCGAGTTCTTTGCCGGTACGAACCAGCGCTTCGTCCGTGAGTCCGGTTAAGAAAACAAATGGAATACTCTGAAGATTTTTTAATTCCTGAACCTTTTCGTAAAAGGTGAAACCGCCCATGGTCGATGTTTCCAGGTTAATATCGCATAGAATTAAATCGGGAACGAATTTGCGGAGGAGCGTATAGGCTTCATCCGAGGTGGAAAGTGCGGTAACGTCAAATCCGCTGTCTTCCAACGACGCCGCAAGCAGTTCTAAAAGCCGCGTGTCATCGTCGATGACCAGTACTTTATCCCGTTGTTTCCGCTGAATGGTGTTCATCATCTGGATCTGGATATTGAGATGTTCCTCATCTGAAATTTGATACGTGCACTGTAAATCGGTCAGGGCTCTTGAATTCGATGATGCTGCCGGATTGCTGGTGAGCAGGCGAAGCAGTGCATTCCGGTAGCATTCGTATTTCACATTCCTTTCCATCTGTTCATGTTCTGCATTGGAAATATCAAACACGACTCGAAGTTCGGTCAGCTGCTGCTTTTCGTTGTCGGTTAAAGCTCCGTCGCACCACGCGTGGTTCAGGGCCTGCCGGTAAGAATCTAAATTGCCCGCTCGGTCAAATGCGCGTTCTTCTCTTTTTTCCTGCGGCTTCACCGGAGAAACAGGCGAAGGCGGCGGCGGTGCAGGAGGAGCAGGTTGAACCGCCGGTGCCGGCGAAGGAATCGCGGGAGCGGGGTTTGTCAAATTCTGGACCGTGGAAATCTTTGGTGCCGGTTGAGGAACCGGTGCGGCAACAGGGACGGGAACCGGTTCGATTTTAACCGGTTCTTCCGGTACACTGATAATTTCAGCTTTGAGAATGGCAATTCGTTCTTCTAACGCGAACACGTAGACATTGCGCGGGTCGACTTCTTTTGCTTTTTTAATCTCCAGTTGTGCATGATCCAGTTCGCCTTTGTGAATAAGCTGATCCACTCTTTTTAAAATTTCACTGACCATTTTTTTTGCATCATCACGAGGTGTCGGTTCATGAGGAATCAATGGCTTTTGCGGGGTTATCGGTTGACCAATCATAATCTCTGTCCTTCAAACCGCCTGAGTCAGGCAGCAACGAGCAATACTTGCTCTATTTTCTTCATCAGAACACATAGTTTAATTCTTATCGCTGGGATTATTCCTACAATAATCGTTCCTATAATCCCACCGCAAAATTTTCGTGGATGATAGTAAAAACCTTCGTTTATTTACGAAAAATGGCGGTTTATTCGTCGGAATTTTTTACAGCCAAAAAATGGCTATGAAAATTGTAGAAAAGTAAATACAAAATAGGAAAAAGATGATAAGTAAAGAGGATAAAAGGAATGCGGTTAGATGGCAAGTGCCGCAGATGCAGCGATTATTTCGGATGCGCCTGCAGTGCGGATTGCCTGAGCGCAGGAGTTTGTCGTTGCACCCGTGGTGATCACATCATCCACCAGGAGACAATTTTTTCCGGACAGGATCCTTGAAGAATGTATCCTCGGTTCGAATGCGTGTTCCATATTCCTGCGCCGTTCCTCGATATTGAGCTGAGTCTGAGTCAGCGTATGACGCGTCCTGCGCACCGCATTGAGAACAACGGGTTTCTCGAGAATGGAAGCAACACCGTGTGCAATAAATTCGGATTGGTTGTATCCTCGTTCACGCTGTTTGATCCGGTGAAGCGGTACCGGGATGATAAGATCGATCCCGCAATCCCAATGGTCCAGTACTTCCCCGAGAGCCCGGCCTAAATCAACTCCAAGAGTCTTATATTCTTTGTACTTTAACGCATGGGCAATATGTTGAAACGGCCCTTCTTTTTCGAACACAAAACAAGAAATAAGGTCGCTGATATTGCCGTCGGAGAGAAGCTTCATGCGTGTTTGTTGATAGAGCGGGAGTTCTCTCGTCACTCGTGGAATCGCACTCCAGCAGGCCGGACAGACTTTTTGCGATCCATCTGATAATGGCAAATTGCATGCAATACATGCCGGAGGGTATAGGAAGTCAAGAACGGGAGAAGCGATTCGGTATGCCGCGGTGCGCAGGTCCAAGTGTTATGTTCTTTCGAGCTTCTCGATTTCATTCCGCAGCTCTGCAGCGCGCTCGAATTCCAGGTCTTTTGCCGCCCGTCGCATCTCCACTTTGAGTTCTTCCAGCATGTCCTTCTTCTGGTCGCTCGTCAGATATTTTGCCACGGTTTCGGAAATAGCAGCGGGTTTGGATTTCTGATAACGCTCATCCTGTCTCATTTTCACATCCGCGATAGACGTTGCGGCAAGAATTTCTTCTGTTGTTTTGTAGATCGTCGTCGGTGTAATCCCATGCGCCGTATTGTATGCGATTTGTTTTTTCCGGCGGCGGCTCGTTTCGTTCATCATCCGTTCCATCGATCCGGTCATTTTATCCGCGTACAAGATTACTTTCCCATTCGCGTTGCGGGCAGTACGGCCTGCGGTCTGGATGAGTGAACGTTCCGAACGCAGGAACCCCTCCTTGTCCGCATCGATGATTGCAACGAGCGACACTTCCGGCAAATCAAGGCCTTCGCGGAGCAGGTTCACCCCCACCAGAACATCGAATTCTCCCAGGCGTAAATCCCGCAGTGTTTCCACCCGTTCCAGCGCATCGACTTCAGAATGGACGTACCGAACCTTGATGTTGATATTCGAGAGATATTCGGTCAGGTCTTCCGCCATGCGTTTGGTCAGTGTTGTCACGAGCGTCCGCTCTTTCTTTGCTGTGCGCGCCCGGATTTCCCCGATCAGGTCGTCAATCTGATGTTTGCTCGGCCGGACTTCTACTTCCGGATCGATGAGCCCCGTCGGGCGAATCACCTGTTCCACGACCACACCACGGCACTTCTCCAATTCGTAGGCTCCTGGAGTAGCGCTCACATAGATAATTTGTTTTTCCATCGCCTCCCACTCGTCAAATTTTAACGGGCGGTTATCGAGTGCCGACGGAAGCCGGAATCCGTATTCCACGAGCGTTGTTTTACGTGAACGGTCGCCGGCATACATCGCACCTATCTGCGATACGGTCACATGCGATTCGTCAATGATGGTCAGAAAGTCTTTTGGAAAGTAATCGAGGAGGCATGAGGGACGGGATCCAGGAGGCCTGCCCGCGAAATGCCGCGAATAATTTTCAATTCCGGAACAATAGCCGACTTCACGAAGCATTTCCATGTCAAATCGTGTCCGCTGTTCAATACGCTGCGCCTCCACAAGCTTGCCGAGCGAACGCAGTTCTGTGGTCCGTTCGCGCAATTCATCATAGATGCCGTTCATGGCGCGCTCGATGGTCTCGCGTGAAGTAATAAATTGTTTTGCTGGAAAGATCATCTCATAGTCCGCTTCTCCAAGGACCCGTCCGTCGACTTTGTTGATATAGGATAGCCGCTCAATTTCATCGCCAAAGAATTCAATGCGGATCGCTTCCTCGTTTTCATAACTGGGGATCACTTCGACAACATCACCGCGTACGCGGAATGTCCCGCGGGCAAATTCATAATCATTCCTCGTATATAAGAGATCGATAAGCCGCTTGAGCAGGCCCTGCCGGCCGATCCGGTCGCCTTTTTTTATCATCAGGGTCTGACTGATCCATTGGTCCGGCGCACCAATACCGTAGATACAGCTGACCGATGCAACAACGATTACGTTTGAATCTCCGCTGAGTAATGCGCTGGTTGCCCGAAGCCGTAAGCGGTCGATTTCATCGTTCACGGACGAGTCTTTGGCGATATAGGTGTCGGTCGTTGGAACGTATGCTTCCGGTTGATAATAATCGTAGTAACTGATGAAAAACTCCACCCGGTTTTTGGGAAAATAATTCTTGAATTCGGCATAGAGCTGTGCGGCCAGTGTCTTATTATGAGACATAACCAGCACAGGTTTGTTTATGTGGGTTATGACGTTGGAAATGGTGAAAGTTTTACCGCTGCCCGTAACGCCGAGCAGCGTCTGATGCCTGTCGCCGCGTTCGATTCCTTCGAGAAGCTGGCGGATTGCCTCCGGCTGGTCGCCGGATGGTACCAAATCCGTTATGAGTTGATAGGGCATAAATAGAAATTCAATCTTACACGTAAGTACCAGTGTGTCATTTAAGTGCAATTATGAGGTTCTTTACTAACTAAAATACATATTTTATTTGCTTGTCGAAAGCAATTATTAAGGGTTCGCATGGCTTATTTTTGAGCTACCCTTGCACGGTTATCCTGCTTACTTTGATTTTGATAATGATATAGAGTACCTTAATACAAATATCTGTGGTTTATAGTTGTTGTCTGGAATATGAAGAAGTATTGGACGAAATATCTGCTTATCGGTGAACACTCTGTAATTTCTCCAAAGTTCCTTTTGTAACGGACGCCGCTCAACAGTTCCCTGAAAAAGAATATAGAGGCAAGCTTTGCAGCGCTCGCAAAAGCTAATATTCACCGTTTTTGCCCATATCCGTCTCCACGAACAAACCGCCGTTTTTTTACCGGGTGGCATTGTTTATGATATGTATTATTGCTGTGACTGTTGAAGAGGGGTATTGTATGATCCGTTTTATTCTGAATATCCATCAAATCCTGATCTTATTGTTCTTACAGTAAATGTGATGTAGTGTCACTGTTCGTAATATCCTGTGTAAATGAGAGAGGTCCATCCGTAGAGGATAAATAGAAACGGTTGCTGTCTATTGCCATTCTTACGTAAGCGGGTCGGAAAACTGAACAATATGAATATGAAATATTTTCAAAAATTTAATTTCTTAACCATATTTTTTACTCTTGCCATCGCAGGGAATTATGCGATTGGGCAAAACAGAAATATGGTATTCAGGGAATTTTCTAAAAACCAAGGCCTTTCTAATGTCTTTGTCAATGCAATTATACAGGATAAACGCGGATTTTTATGGATTGGAACCTGGAATGGGCTACATCGGTACGATGGTTATAAATTTAAAGTATATAAGTCTGTTGAAAATGATTCGTCCACACTTTTTTCAGATGGAATCATGAGGCTTGCTGAAGATAATAATGGCAGGATTTGGATCATTTGTCACACCGGGCTCAGTATGTATGATGAAGCGAAAGACAGGTTCGTACGTATTTCCTCTAATGACACATCAACAGGAACTTATTTTACAAGATTACTTGTGGATTCAAAAGGAATCTTATGGATAGGAACAAATAACAAGGGCGTTTGGAATTTACCCGTCAATGACTCAACCGATTTCAGTAAGATAAAACCGCATTTTAAACAATATACACACGACAATAATAAGCCGAAGAGCGTCGGCGCAAATTCTATTAGTTGCATTTATGAAGATAGAAAATCCAATATCTGGATAAATGCCGGTAATAAAATTATTGACCGATATAATCCGCAAACCGACAACTTTGACCATTATCCAATAAATATTCCAGGCATAGAAAAACAGACCGATATTGTAACATTGCAATTAGAAGATTCCGCCGGTTTATATTGGCTCGGTTCTTCTGGTGCAGGTTTGATCTCGTGGGATAAAGAACGCAATATTTTTAAACAATATTTATATAGATCAGGTAAAAATTCTTTATCCGCTAATATTGTAACACACATCCGCCAGGCAAAAGATGGAATGTTATGGATCAGTACCGATGGAGGCGGGATTTCATTCTATGATAATAAAACCGGTTTATTTGATTATTGTAAAAACGAAACAACAAATCCGAATTCGCTCAGCAGCAATGCTGTCAATTTAACTTTTGAAGATAGATCGGGTATTATCTGGATCTGTACTTTTAATATGGGTTTGAACAAGTTTGAAGCGGCTAACACGAATTTCAGGCACATTACACCTAACCCATTTGACAAAAATAGTTTGAGCAATAAATCGGTGACATCCATTCTCGAAGATAAAGAGGGAAATTTTTGGATTGGGACTGATGGCGGCGGGTTAAACTTTTGGAATAATAGGACAAAGAATTTCAGGCATTTCCTTCACGATCCTTCTAATCCAAACTCTATTAGCGGCAATGTAGTCGTAAGCCTCGCAGAAGATTTTGAAGGTAATATCTGGATCGGCACCTATACGAAAGGTCTCAATTGTTATAAAAGAAAAGAAGATAAATTTATACGATATATGAATGTCCCGGGCGACAATTACTCGCTGAGTCACAATAATGTATGGGCTTTATTGGAAGACAGCAAACATAATCTCTGGATTGGCACACTGGAAGGAACGTTGAATTTATTTGATAGGAAAACAAACCGGTTTTATTCTTATAAAAACAACCCAAACGATCCTGGTAGTTTTGTTGGCGTCTATACGACCGATTTATTTGAAGACAGCCGTCATTGTTTGTGGATTGCCACTTCTGGCGGTCTGGAAATGATAGAATTATACAAATACGATTTCAACCTATCCTCACCGAAACTTCATTTCAATCATTATAGACATAACAATCTCATAAACAGCATCAGTACAAATAGCATGTCCTGTATTTATGAAGATCATGAGAGGAATATGTGGTTTGGCGCTAATAGCGGAGGGTTGAATAGGCTGAATACAAAAACAAATGAATTTGTTAATATTACTGAAAAAGATGGACTGCCGGACAATACTATTAGAAGAATATTAGAGGATAATGATAATAACATCTGGGTAAGCTCGGAAAAAGGAATTTCAAAATTTGATCCCCAAAAAAGGGTCTTTCATATCTTCAATATTGCCAATGATTTCTCAAATGCCAGTTGTAGATCGAAAGATGGCAGATTATTATTTGGGGAATCGAATGGTTTTATTGTATTCAGTCCCAGAAGTTTATCAACCAATACTGTTCCGCCTCGCGTAGTATTAACAGATTTTAAAATTTATAACGGTTCGGTAGCTGTTGGACAAAAAATAAATGGAAATATTGTCCTGGACGAATCGATCACAGAATCTAAATTATTGACACTTCCCTATAAAGAAAACTTTATTTCATTCGAGTTCTCCGCATTGGATTTTACAAATCCTGAAAAAAACAGATATGCTTATACGATGGAAGGATTCGACAATCAATGGCGCAGTGCCGATGCTGAAAACCGAATAGCGACATATACGAACCTGGACGCCGGCAGATACACTTTTCGGGTTAAAGCAAGTAATAACGACGGCGTGTGGAACGAAGAAGGCGTCTCTCTTACAATTATTATTACGCCCCCCTATTGGCAAACCCTCTGGTTTCAATTACTGGGAGCGATCGTCGTTGCCGGAATTATTTACTGGATTTATCAATGGTGGATGCAGGCAAGAGATCTGGCGTTGCAAAAGAGGATGGAGGCAGCCCTGATGAAAGAGCGAAACCTGCTCCGAACCGTGATCGATAACGTGCCCGATGCAATCTATGCGAAAGATTTGAAATTTCGGAAAACAATCTCCAACCGTACCGATGTGAATAATATTGGCCGCGCCTCGGAAGCGGATGTCCTGGGGAAAGATGATTATGAGCTGTTCCCGAAAGAAATGGCCGAAGGTTTTATCGCTGATGACCGGACGGTCATTGAAACCGGCCAGCCGGTAATCAACAGGGAAGAATACGTGATCGACGGCAAAGGGCGGAAACATTTTTTAGTGACCACAAAAATACCGCTGCGGGATGAACACAATCAGATTATCGGTTTGATCGGAATCGGGCACGATATTACCGGCCGAAAGCTGGCAGAAGAAGCCCTTCAGAACGAACGCAATCTACTCAGAACGCTTATAGACAACCTGCCGGATGCAGTATTTGTTAAAGATCTTGAAAGCAAAAAAATCATTTCAAATCCTGCTGATGTTCGCAGTATGGGAGCACAGTCGGAGGCGGAGGTTATCGGAAAAACGGATGATGTTTTTTTCTCGGCAGATACCGCAGCAACATTTTTTGCAGAAGACCAATCAGTTCTGCAGTCTGGTATACCCATCCTTGGACGAGAAGGATCGTATTTCGATAAACAGGGAAACAAGGTAAATGTCCTTTCATTCAAGATCCCTTTGCGCGACGAACATGGCGCGATCGTTGGTATTGTAGGAGCTTTACACGATATCACAGATCAGAAACGTTCTCAGGAAGCACTCCAGCGCGAGCGGACAATTCTACGGACACTCATTGACAATTTGCCTGATGCGGTATCTATAAAAGATGTACATTACCGTAAAGTTATTGCGAATTTAGCCGATGTGCATTTCATGGGTTTACAATCAGAAGCGGAAGCCTTAGGCAAAGACGACTTTGAATTATTTTCGAAAGAATTAGCGGAAGGATTTATTGCCGACGACCGAACAGTGATACAAACCGGACAGCAGGTGATTAACAGAGAAGAATATGTGATTGATGAGGAGGGCCAGAAACGTTGGCTATCCACTTCAAAGCTTCCTTTACGAGATGAAAAAGGTCAAACCATTGGTCTGGTTTGTATTAGCCGCGACATTACTGAGCGCAAGTTTATAGAAGAAGCCCTCCAGAACGAACGCAATCTTCTCCGGACACTCATCGATAACCTGCCCGACAAGATATTCTTCAAGGATGTGGAAGGCCGGTACCTTCTCGATAATCTATCGCACTTGAGGTCGATGGGATTGACAGATCCCAACGGTATTATCGGCAAAAACACATTCGATTTTAACCCGCCGGAATTAGCGCAGCATTATACGGATGATGAAAAACAGGTCATCCAAAACAAAAAGGAAATGCTCGACAAGGAAGAACTTGCGGTGCATCGGGATACGGGGGAACAGCGCTGGCATCTGACGTCGAGAGTCCCGCTGATAGACAACAACGGCAATGTCGTGGGGATCGTCGGAATTGCACGCGACATCACCGAACACAAACGGGCTGAAGTCGAACGCGAACGGCTGATCACCGAGCTCCAGCAGGCCATTGCAGATATCAAAGTCCTGAGCGGGCTCGTCCCGATTTGTTCAAGCTGTAAAAAGATACGCGACGATAAAGGATATTGGACGCAGCTTGAAGGATACATCCAGGCGCATTCGCAGGCCAAGTTCAGCCACGGAGTCTGCCCTGATTGCCTGAAAAAATTGTATCCGAATTTTGTTCCTAAGAAAATTGACGGCGGAGTGTCGTAAGGAAAAGGGAAAAAAGACTCCGGGCGGACCTGCCGGGCATCACGTCATTCGGGAAGTTATGATGCCGGCTGTTCTTTCTCATCCGCATGATGCTTGACGACGCGCGCCTGTGTATGGAAAATTACTTCTTCTGCGATATTGGTGGCGAGATCCGCAACCCGCTCCAATTCACGGCTCACTCTGCTCATCTCCAATCCGCATTCAATCGACTGGGTATTGGTTTTCACCCATCCTATAATCTTTCTTGCAACCAGCCGGTTTAAGTCGTCGATCTGGTCGTCCGTTGTAATGACCATCCTTGCTTTGACCGGATCAAGCAGGATGAAGCTGTCCAGCGCATCTTTCAGCATCGACTTCGTGATACCCGCCATCTTCGGAATTTCCTCCAGGATCTCAAACTGGGGAAACGAATGTAATATTTCAGCGGCTTCCGCGATATTGACTGCATGGTCGCCGATCCGTTCAAGATCGTTATTGATCTTTTGTGCTGCAATAATAAACCGCAAATCGCTTGCCACCGGCTGCTGCAATGCAAGCAAATCGATCACCGCGTTATCGATTTCAATTTCCAGAGCATCAATGCGCTGATCTGTTTCGATCACCTTCTGTGCAAGGCCGTTGCTCTTTTCCAGGACGGTGCGGATCGCGGAGGCGATATTTTCCTCGACGACACTTCCCATTTTAATGAGTGCTGTTTTAAGGCTTTCCAGTTCTTTTTGAAAGTGGCGTTCCATAATGCTGTCTCCAGTCCATGATCATCAAATCTTTAATTAAGAAAATCGTTTGTTTGCTTTCCTCATGACGGCAACGAGCGTTCCAGATATTCCGTATAATCTGTGAGCTTCTGTATGTACGGATCGTTCAGGAGATGCGACGATATAAGAAAATCTGCCGTAGATCTGTTGCATGCGGTCGGGATGTTATAAAGCACCGAAATTCTGAGCAGTGCTTTGACGTCCACATCATGGGGGTGCGGCTGCATGGGATCCCAGAAGAATATCAGGACATCAATTTGCCCGTCCGAAATCAGAGCGCCGAGCTGCTGATCGCCGCCGAACGGTCCGGATTTGAGCTTCATAATGTCGTACTTCATGGAATGATCTTTTTCGAGGCTTTTGAGGATGGTTTCCTCTACGAGCCGGCCGGTGGTTCCGGTGCAGATAAGTTTATGGTTTAACAGTATTTTCCAGTTCCATTCCACCCATTCGACCAGGTCCTTTTTGCAGTTATCATGGGCGACCAATGCAATATGTTTGGTCAGTTCCATTGTTGTTCTCCTCCTGTCAACCAAATCTTCCAGTGATGTATTCTTCTGTTTTCTTTTGTACGGGCTTCGTAAAGATGCTTTTGGTATTGCCGAATTCGATAAGATTGCCCAAATACATAAACGCCGTATAGTCGCTTGCCCGGGCCGCCTGCTGCATATTGTGTGTCACAATGACAATCGAATAATTCCTCTTTAATTCCTGCATCAGCTCTTCAATCCGCAGTGTGGCAATCGGATCGAGCGCTGAACAGGGTTCATCCATGAGAATAATCTGCGGTTTCATCGCCAGCACGCGGGCGATGCACAGCCGCTGCTGCTGCTCGAGGGAGAGCCGGAGCGCAGAGCGGTCCAGGCGGTCTTTCAGATCGTTCCAGAGCATGACGTCTGTTAACGATTGTTCCACCATCTCTCCAAATTCTTTTTTGGACCTTGAGTGATGGATTTCAAGTCCGAACGTGATATTCTCGTAGACGGACAAGGGAAACGGATTGGGCCGCTGAAACACCATGCCGACTTTCTGGCGGAGCGCGATGAGGTCTGCTTCCGGTCCGAAAATATTTTCACCCAGGACTTCCACCTCGCCGTTCGTATGAACGCCCTCGATCGTATCGTTCATTCTGTTGAAGACCCGCACGAGAGTTGATTTTCCGCATCCGGAAGGGCCGATGAGCGCTGTAATATTTTTCTCTTCGATGCCGAGGTTGATATCGGTCAGCGCCTGAAAACTGCCGTAGAATAAATCGAGATGCCGTGTTTCAATGATCAACTTTTTCATGATTATCCGAATTTTCCCGTGATGTAGTCATCCGTCCGTTTGTCTACAGCGGTGGTGAACAGCCGTTTGGTCTCGTTGAGTTCGACGAGTTCTCCCATGAGAACAAACGCCGTCCGGTCGCCTACACGCGCTGCCTGTGCGACATTGTTGGTCACGAGGATAATGGTATACCGTTCTTTCAGCACGCGCAGGGTTTCCTCGACGCGCGCGGTTGATATCGGATCGAGACCGGAGGTCGGTTCATCGAACATGATCACTTCTGGCTCGACGGCAAGAATCCGGGCGATGCAGAGGCGCTGCTGCTGGCCGCCCGAAAGATTCATGGCCGGAATGTGCAGACGGTCTTTCACTTCATCCCAGAGATAGGATTCGCGCAGACTATTCTCGACAATTCCTGCAAGCTTCGCTTTATTTTTTATCCCGTGCATACGCGGCCCGTACGCGATATTGTCAAATATCGACAGGGGGAGGGGGAATGGCAGTGCAAAGACAATGCTGACGCGTTTCCGGAGTGATTCCACCTCCAGTTCGTCGATATTGGTCCCATCCAGGAGTATCTTCCCGCTTTTCCGGTAAGCTGCATTGAGATCATTGAGACGGTTCAGCGATTGGAGGAGCGATGATTTTCCGGAATTTGCAGGGCCGATGATCGTAAAAATCTCGTTGCAGAATATATCGAGAGTAAGATTTTTAAGCGCCGCAACATTCCCGAAATGGATTGTGAAATCCTGAATGGAAAATTTTGGTGCTTTTGCCCCTACCATTTTTTCCTCCTGCGAAATTGATACCGGAGGATGATTGCGGCAAGATTCATGATCAGCACCAGGAGCAGCAGCACCAGGGCTGTCCCGTAACGGATGGTTTCCGGTATGCCCGGGACTTGCGTGGAAATAACGTACAAATGGTACGGAAGCGCCATCGTCTGATCGAACATGGACTGCGGCAATTTTGGAAGATAAAAAGCGGCAACGGTGAAGAGAATCGGAGCGGTTTCCCCTGCAGCCCTTCCAATACCGAGAATGGTTCCTGTAAGAATTCCGGGAAGCGCATGTGGGAGGACAGAATGCCGGATGGTCTGCCATTTGCTCGCCCCGAGTGATAAACTGACAATGCGGAAGGATTGCGGGACACTTTCCAGGGCTTCGCGGGATGAAGTGATAATCACCGGCAGGATCATAATACCCAGCGTCAGCGAACCGGAGAGGATAGAGGCGCCGAATCCTAAAAATAGTACAAAAATGCCCAGACCGAAAAGTCCGTACACGACCGATGGGACTCCGGCAAGATTCACAATGGCCAGTTTCACGATCCGGCTGAGCACTGTTTCCTGCGAGTACTCCACGAGATAAATTGCAGAGAGGACGCCGAGCGGCACGGCAAAAAAGAGCGCTCCGAGGACAAGGTACAACGTGCCTAAAATTGCCGGGAAAATTCCGCCTTCGGTCATCCCATTCGTGGGCATCTCAAATAAAAACCCCAGATTGAGAGCGCCCGCACCTTTCACGAAGATGATGACGAGAATGATCAGTACCGGCACGACCACCAGCAGCGTGCAGAGAAAGAGGATACTGAATGCAATCTTTTGTTCAACCTGAACGTTCATCTCATCATTCCGGAAATCTTATTTCTTTGTTTTATGAAGATAAATATCGGCAACGCCGTTTATAAGGAATGTAATAATGAATAACACAATACCGATCGCGAACAGCGCTGCATAATGCTCGCCGCCCTGCACGGTCTCGCCCATTTCCGCGGCAACCGTTGCCGTTAACGTGCGCACCGGTTGAAGAATGCTATGCGGTATTAATGCGGCATTCCCTGTGACCATCATGACGGCCATCGTCTCGCCGATCACGCGGCCGATACCGAGCATCACGGCTGCAACCATTCCGGGGCGCGCCGCATGGGCGACAATGCGCCACGTGGTCTGCCATTTTGTTGCACCCATGGCGATGGCAGCGTCACGGTACTGGCGGGGGACCGCTGTAATGGCATCTTCGGCGATGGACACAATGGTGGGCATCGCCATGAATGCGAGCGTAATAGACCCGGAAAGCGCTGTGAGCCCGGTTGATAGATGAAAGAGATCTTTTATAAACGGGCCGAGCGTCACCATTCCGATAAACCCGATCACGACGGAGGGAATTGCGGCAAGAAGTTCGATGCCCGCTTTCAGAACCTCCTTGGTTTTACGCGGGGCAATCTCTGCGATAAAAAGCGCGCTGGCGATTCCAATGGGAATGGAAATCACTCCCGCCCCGGCCGTGACTAAAATCGATCCGAGGATGAGAGGCAGGATGCCGAATTGCGGGGGATCGGATATCGGGTACCAATTGCGCGCGAATAAAAAATCAGAAATCGGAACCCTCCAGAAAATAGACAGCCCTTCCTTGAGCAAAAAAATGAAAATCAACGCGACGATGATAATCGACATGATGCCGCTGAGGAAAATCATCCGTTCGATGATGAACTCTTTTACTTTTCGCAGGTGCATTTCGGCGTTACTTACTTTGTTTCAGGGGTTGCACCGGCACAAAATCCAGCTTCTTCACCACTTCCTGGCCTGCAGAAGAAAGCACAAAATCGATAAATGCTTTTGCCAATCCCTTTGGATCGCCTTTGGTATACATCAGCAACGGCCGCGAGATGGGATAGGCGCCGCTGATAACGTTCTCCATCGTCGGAGCTTCAAAAGGAGAATTTTTATCCTTCGCAACCTTCAGCGCTTTTTCTTTCGAGGTGATATACCCCATTCCGTAATAGCCGATGGCATCCTGGTTCTGCGATACCTCGTCGGCAATGGCCTGTGAACTTGAGAGGAGCAGCGCTTCTGCTGCAAATTCTTCCTTGCCGTCGGATTTGCCATGGCGGAGGACGTGTTCTTTAAAATACACATGGGTCCCGGAATTTACTTCCCTTGAGAGGAGGACAATCTTTGCATCCCGCCCGCCGAGTTCTTTCCAGTTCTTGATTTTTCCGGTGAATATATCGGCGAGCTGGTCTATCGTCAGTTCAGAAATTTTATTTTCAGGGCTGACCACAACCGCAAGGCCGTCCAGGGCAACGATCAGTTTCAATGGGGCCGCGCCTTTAGATGCGATGAGATCGACTTCGCTCTGCTTCATCTCACGCGACACTTCTGCAATGTCGCACGTATTATTAATGAGAGAGGTAATACCGGTTCCGGATCCGCCTCCGGTCACGGCAATGGACATGCCGGGATTTTGCTTCATATACGCTTCTGCCCAAGCCTGGCCGAGGTTCACCATGGTATCGGAACCTTTAATTTGCACGGAATTCGATTGATCACCGCTTTTCCGCGCACACCCGCTGAAGAGCAGCAGCCCGAGCACGGCTGAAACGATAATGCTGGTTGATTTAGTCATTTGAATGTTCCTTTACAGTATGGTCATATTGTTCGATATTTTATGTTTCAAATATAGGTAAACATTCTGTAACAGTGGTGTTAAGAAATTGTTAACAAATAGAGTGGACAGATATCAGGCAGATTCACCGAATAACGGCTAAGCAAAGGAGGAAAAAAGGAATGAGGAGAGCCCGGCCCTATATCTCTTCGGCGTGATGCTTTACGACCAGTGCTTGTATATGAAAAATTACTTCTTCTGCAATATTTGTGGCCATATCTGCCACACGTTCCAGATTTTGGCTGATACGGATGAGTGCAAGGCCTGGTTCGATCAACTGTTTATCGTTTTTTAAAAGTTCAATGACGTTCGTTGTCATAGAACGATTCCACTCATCGATTTGGTCATCCGTTTCCAGCACTATACGCGCCATTTTTGGGTCGAGGAGGATGAAACTATCAAGGGCATACTTCAGCATCAGTTTCGTTGCCGAGACCATCTGAGGAATCTCTAAAAGTGATTCCAATTTCTTGCTTTTCTGGAGTGTCAATGCTGATTCAGCAAGGTTGACGGCATGATCGCCGATGCGCTCGAGATCGTTATTGATCTTTTGTGCCGCAATAATAAATCGGAGATCGCTCGCGACCGGCTGCTGCAGTGCCAGCATATCGATGATCGCATTGTCTATCTCGATTTCGAGTGTATCGATTCGTTTGTCGCTCTCGATCACCTTTGCTGCAATGACTTCATTCCGCTCCAGAATTGCAATGACCGCATTGTTAATGTTTTCTTCAACAGCACTTCCCATTTTGATGAGATTTGTTTTTACGCCTTCGAGCTCATGCTGAAAATGCCGTTCCATAATAATTCCTCTTCCTTATCCGAATCTTCCCGTAACGTAATCTTCCGTTTGCTTGATCGACGGCGCAGTGAAGATTTTCTTCGTATTGTCAAATTCAATGATTTCACCCAGATAAAAGAACGCTGTCTCATCGCTCACGCGCGCCGCCTGCTGCATGTTGTGTGTTACAATGATGATAGTATAGTCCTTCTTCAACTCATAAATCAATTCTTCAATTTTTGCTGTTGGGATGGGATCGAGCGCGCTGGCAGGTTCATCCATGAGAAGTACTTCCGGATTGACGGCAAGGGCGCGGGCGATACATAAGCGCTGCTGCTGCCCTCCGGAAATGCTCATGCCGTTTTTTGAAAGTGAATCCTTCACTTCATTCCAGAGTGCTGCCTGCTGAAGGCTTCGTTCAACTATCTCCGCAATATGGCCGTTGTGTGCCATGCCGTTCAACCGAAGACCGGCGGCGACATTGTCAAAGATCGACATCGTCGGAAAGGGATTGGCCTTTTGAAATACCATGCCGACCCGCCGCCTGAGATTCACCGGGTCATTCTCGTGAATATCTTTGCCATCGAGCAAAATAGTTCCGTTCATCGTTCCGCCTGCCACTTCATGCATTCTATTCAAGCATCGAAGAAACGTCGACTTGCCACAGCCGGATGGACCTATGATTGCGACGACATGGTTCTTTTCTATCGAGAGTGATACATTTTGCAATGCCTGTGTTTTTCCAAAGAAGGCATTTACGGTTTTCGCTTCGAGTTTGAGGTCCATTTTATGTGATACAATTGCTGGTGAAAACTTTTGGAGGGTCTCTATCATTACGGTTCCCTTAATTCTGATGATCACCATAACGCCCGCGGGTGACAAAACGGAACGTCATGTTGACGATGAAAATAAGTACGATCAGTACAAATGCCGCGCCCCAGGCCTGCCTGTTCCAGTCTTCAAATGGAGCCTTAGCATAATCGTAAATAAAAACGGTCAACGATGCCATGGGATGACCGAGATCGGTTGACCAGAACCGGTTACCCAGCGCAGTAAACAGCAGCGGTGCAGTTTCGCCCGCCGCACGGGCGATGGCAAGAAGGACACCGGTCGTTATGCCTTTCAGCGCGGTCGGGAGAATAATTCTCAAGGTCGTTTTCCATTGCGGGAGGCCGATTGCCAGCGCAGCTTCCCGCAGCGAGTGAGGTACAAGCCGGATCATTTCTTCCGTGGTGCGAGTGGCTGTAGGGATCATGAGAATACCGAGTGCGACACCTCCTGCAAGCGCTGAGTATTGTTTCATCGGAACGACAACTAAAATATATGCAACGACACCAACGACGATGGAGGGAATGCCGCTGAGAACATCGGTGAAAAATCTTACTATTTGCCCGAACGTGTTATTGCCATGCTCTGCAAGGTAGATGCCGGCAAAAATGCTGACGGGCAATCCGAAGAGGCATCCTAACCCGATGAGAATTGCAGTTCCCATTAGTGCGTTTGCCATACCGCCGCCAGTTTCGCCGACGGGCTTTGGCATGTGAATAAAGAAATCGAGATTCAGAGCGCTGATTCCCTGTGCAAGCGTATAAAAGAAAATAAGAAACAGCGGAATAACAGCAATGACAACGCTCATGATGGAAAGCGCGGTCATCGTTGTGCTTTTTATCTTCCGCCAATGATATTTTTCATAATTTATTTTCTTCATGTCGTTTTAAATTTCTTGGTGATACTCCAGACAATCAATCGTGCAATAACATTCAGAATAATCGTAACCGCAAAGAGAATGAGTGCAATCTCTATAAGAGAGCTTGAATACAGCGCTGTCGTTGCTTCGGCAAATTCGTTTGCGATGACACTTGCCATGGAATGGCCCGGATCAAGAAGTGACGCGGAGATTTCAGCCCGGTTGCCGATCACCATCGTGACTGCCATCGTTTCGCCGACGGCGCGGCCGAGGCCGAGCAATGCCGCGCCGAGAAGGCCGGATTTTCCGCCAGCAAGGATGATCTTTGTCGATTCCCATCTTGTTGCGCCAATGGCAAGGGCAGCTTCCCGCTGCGAGTTTGGAATTGCCCGGAGCACATCCCGTGAAATAGAGGAGATGATAGGGAGTATCATAATGGCCAATATTATTCCTGCTGCGAGCATACCAAATCCGTACGGCGCACCTTTGAAAAAAGGCAGGCTGCCAAGATGTTTGATAAGAAATGGCTCGACAGACGTGCGCAGCCACGGCACAAGAACGAATATTCCCCAGAGACCGTACACAATACTTGGAATGGCGGCAAGCAGTTCGACCATAAAGGAAACAGGGCGTTCGATCCATGGAGGTGCGAGTTCGGAGAGAAAAATTGCAATCCCGATGCTTAATGGAAATGCCAATACCATTGCCAAAAAGGAGGAAGTCAATGTGCCATAGATATAGGGAAGAGCCCCGTACACATCCGCAACCGGGTCCCACACGGTACCGCTCAGAAATTTCCATCCGAACTTTTGAAGTGATAATTCTGATCCACGGATCATCTCGTATGCCATAAGGAATACAAGTCCGAACACAATAATCGCAAAGAACATTGTCATGTTCTTAAATATTCTGTCCCCAATATTGATGTTTGTTTGTCTCATGATCTCTGATAGAACAACGGGTGGTAACAATCCACCGTTTGTCACCACCCGGCCGTTGCGCAGTCATAGTCGGTGTTTCCACCCAAGGAACTATTCTGCGAAATTAATTCGTGACGATCGTGTTAATTTTCTTTTCGCACAGTTTAACGACATCCTTCGGCAGCGGCGCATAATAAAGATCTTTCGCGTAGGATTGACCATCCTCCATTGCCCATTTCAAAAACCTGACAATCTCCTGCGCTTTTCCCTTGTCTTTCATGTTTTTGTAGATTAACAACCAGGTAAATCCGCTGATAGGATAAGAATCTTTTCCCGGTGCATCAGTCAAAGAGATACGGAAATCCTCCGGCATATTCTTCGATACGCCTGCAGCTGCAGCCGAAACCGCGTCAAAATTTGGTACGATAAAGTTCCCTTCTTTATTTTGCATGGAAGCATACGATAATCCGTTTTGGACAGCGTAGGCTAATTCGACATATCCTATTGCGCCTTCCGATTGTTTCACCAAACCGGCAACCCCCTCGTTCCCTTTACCGCCAAGACCAATCGGCCAGTTGACCGATGTCCCTTTGCCAATATTCACGGCCCACGTTTTGCTGACCTTATTCAAATAATCCGTGAAGATATTTGTTGTGCCGCTTCCGTCCGAACGATGCGCAACGATAATCGGTACATTGGGCAGGGTTTTTCCCGGATTGATCTGGGCGATCGATTGGTCATTCCAGTTTCTCACCTGACCGAGAAAAATTTTAGCAAGTACATCTGGAGACAAGCGAAGGTCTTTGCCTGCTCCCGGAAGGTTATACGTCACCACCACTGCGCCCATTACGGTTGGTATATGCAGGACATCTGATCCTTGCTTTTCTTTGATGGTATTCAATTGTCCATCAGACAACGCGGCATCGGAAGCACCAAAGTCTACTGTTCCATCTGTCACCGCCTTGATGCCGCCACCACTGCCAATAGATTGATAATTGAATTGCACGCCATGTTGTTTGCTGTACACGTCGAACCATTTTGAATAAATGACGTACGGGAATGTGGCACCAGCGCCATTAAGTTTCATCTGTGCAAGCGTAGTGCCGAAAAGGACCACCACAAGCGCCAGACTCATACATATCTTTGTAAATTTCATCTTCATCTCCTTAGGTTAAGAATCCCGAAATCACCAGACTTCGGGATTCTAATAATTATTGATTAGAGAAAAACATAATATGCGGTGAGACGAGCAGTCGTAGAAGCATTTATCGCTTTTCCGCCCTTCGGTGTTTCGTAGGTCTCATACAAAACATTGGGCATAATTGAGACGTTCTTGTCGACTTTCCATGAAAATCCGGCAATAATATAATTGCGGGATAAATTCGCATTTGCGACAGCGGCGGTGACTGCAACGGGATCTTTTCCCTTGTCGTCCGTGCTTGGGTTGAAATTGTCATAACGGGCAACAATTGCAAGCTCAGGCAGGATGTTATAAGAGCCAAACACAGAGAAACCCATAGTGGATTTTGCCGCATAGGATTTTGCGGATGTATCCTTGAGAGCATTAGAAATGGATTGTACAAAAGCTTCGACGCCGATGTTATAACTGAACGGCTCGCTGTATCCAAGAAACAACGCAGTTGTTACCGCGCTGTTGCTGACAGTATTTTTTGTGTAAGTATTGAGAATATCCACTGCATCTTTGTAATCGACGTAGAGTGTGGCCTGAAGATTCGTCACGGGTTTCAATTGAATATGGGCATAGTACCGTTTGTATTTATCTATTTCCACATTGTTGCCGCTTCCATTAGCAAACATTGCCCAGTAATTGATCATTCCGTCGCTCGTAATTTTTCCTTTTAACGAAATTCCGAGATCGCGCGAAGGAACTGTCCCGCGCAAATCCATAATCGTCTTTTCAAGCGACCGGTATCCCCACGCTCCCTCTGAAACATCATAGGCGGGAGTCGGCTGGACGCCGAAAATCAGATTGCTGCCGCCGAAAACATTTTTCCACATCAAGTACGCGTCTTTCACAAATACACCGACCTTGCCGCTGGGAAGAACATCGCCCGAAGCGGTTGGAGCACTTGTGGCAGCTGCCTGATCGGCTTCAAGACGGAAGCGAGTGGTGAATTGCTCGGAAATATCGTTATCGTACGCGAAGTAAATGCGGCGTAATTGGAATGCTTGATACGCAGTTGTCCCAGCCGGGCTGGCGATGTTCGAGCTCGGAATACTTGCGTCCCGCCCTACATTATAATAGTAATCCCCGAACATGTAACCGCTGAATTTTCCTTGACCAACGGCAGTCGTTAATCCAAGAAGAATGAGAAGTGTAGAAACTGCTAGCATCTTCTTCATATGTATTTATTCCTTTATATATATGTGATTGTTATGGATTAAGTTATTTTGTTATCAGTAGAAAAACGATTTCATAAAGATGGTGATGCATCCATTAAAGAGAGCACAGGATGAACAGCGCAAGTGCAATTAAGCCGAGAAAGAGAAAATATTCTCCATCGGTTGATCGTTGAATTTCAACTTCTTGCATTTCGTCGCGGCCGAACAGGTCGACGATATGCCGAATGAGCAATGGCCTTTGCCGGGCATTCTGATTTGTGTTTGTTATCATGGGGCTGCATTAAGCTCCGAATACTCGAATGATAATCCCAAAGAATGCAAGGGCGATACCGACCAAGCTCAAGGAGAGGAAGAACTCCTGGTTGCTGATGGGAATATTTTCTTCCAGTCTCAATTCTTCGGCAGATAAAATGTGGGCTGATATCCATTGTTTCATGTTATGCTCCTTTGTCCTTATTGTTCTCAATTGCACGATACAAATATCGAAAATGAACATTGCCGGAAGTTAATCGTTTGGTTATCAAATTGTTAAGATTGGAATGGGATGGGATGGCGGATATTGGAGAGATGGAAGCCCATGTGCTGATATCGTATCTTTAAATGACGGTCTGGAACTTTCACTCTATATTTTTCGTAATATCAGAGAAATCGCCGGAGCATGTGCTATGGAAAAAGAACTTGTCCCCCTGCTCAAGGAAAATATCCTTCAGCGTAAACAGTTTATCCTCGAGTTTGTCAATAAGACAGATCCTTTTACGCTGACTACCCGGATTGGCCCGAATGATAAAAAAGCGGTCGAGGAGGAACTCAACCACCTGGATCACCTTCTCAAAAAAGCTGATGAGAATACCTTGGGGCAGTGTGAAGTGTGTCATGAATCGGTCGAAGCGGCGCGTCTGGAAATGGATTATTCCGCCTGCGTCTGCCTGGAGCATTTATCAGGAGAAGAACGGACAAAACTTGAATACGATCTGGAGCTTTCACAAAAAGTACAGCGGGCGCTTCTCCCGAATACCCTGCCGGAAATAAAGAGATTTGAAATTGCGGCGTTCAGCCAGCCGGCGAGAATTGTCGGAGGGGATTATTTCGATTTTCTCAGGTTCCAGGACGGCACTCATGCGCTTGCCATAGCCGATGTCATGGGAAAAGGGATGCCGGCAAGTCTGTTAATGTCGAATCTCCAGGCATCGCTGCGGATCATTGCACCGGAGAAATTAAAGCCTGCGGATGTTCTTGAACGGCTGAACCATATATTCTGTCACAACATCCGGCTGACAAAATTTGTCACTTTTTTTCTGGCACAGATCGATGAAGCAACACGCACCCTGACGTATTGCAATGCCGGCCATAATCCTCCGCTGCTGCGGCATGCCGATGGCTCGATCGAATGGCTGATCCCGACAGGCGCGGCGATCGGATTGATTGAACAGACGGAATTCCTCCAGAACTCTGTTATCCTGCAACAGGGAGATCGGGTTGTTCTATATACGGACGGTGTTGTAGAATCTTTTAATAAAAACGAAGAACAGTTTGGTGAAGAACGGCTCGAACAGTTTTTGCACAATTCTGCAGCGCTGCCGACATCTCAGGTCATCGCATCACTCAGGGAGACACTGCACCAATTTACACAAACAACGCAGCCTCTTGACGACACGACCGTCATTGTCCTGACAGCAGTATAGATAAATCCTTCATATTTTCATATACTTGGTAAACCTTTGACAGGTTATTTCAATTTCTCGTAGTCAGCCATGTCTCGATGACAAATGAGTGAACCGGGAAAACGCAGTATGAATGCGGCAAAAGATGGAAAGAAGAGTGAGGAAGAAATCCTGTTCACTTCTCCGTAGGGCTGAGCATCGCGGGGAATTTACAAACTTCTTTTTTTGTTTTCATTTCCAGGGTTTTTACTTATATCCAGACAATAGAAGAAATGCGGAGAGAAGCTATGAAGATGTATTTCGTGTTGTGTGTAACGCTGGCCTTTTTATTCTGTCCTGCACAGGAGCTGCCGCCCGGCGCAAAATTAAGTCATCTCAAAATATTGAATCTTATTTCTGATACGGTCGAGGTACCCAAAAAATTCAAAGGGAAATTCCCGGAAGGCCGTCTCTTGAATATTCCCGTACAATATACAGTGAAAGTATTTTACACCGGACGGTTGAGCAAGCCGCGGTTTTTTTCATGGGGCCCGGACAGCGTGCTCTATGTTGCGAACAAGAGGAGCGGAGAAATTATTGCCCTGCCCGATAAAGACCACGACGGTGTTGCCGATAAGGCCATTGTCGCCGTTTCGGGATTTCACTCACCGCATGATCTCAAATTCTATAATGGCGCGTTGTATGTGACGGAAGAACGGCGGATTATAAAATGCACCGATAAGAACCACGACGGCATTTACGAAACCAAAGAGGTCTTTATAGATCATATTGCCCAGGGCGCCAGGCAGCCGGGGGGCGGCCATGATACGCGGACAATGGTGTTCGATCCGGATAAAAAGAAAATGTATCTCTCGATCGGGTCCTCCTGCAACGTCTGCCGGGAGGATCACCGCTCGATCATCGAAGAATATAATGATGATGGAACCGGCCGCAGGACGTTTGCAACGGGCATACGGAATGCCGTCGGCATGGCGATGCATAACGGACGGCTGTGGGCGGACAATAACGGAAGTGATTGGCAGGGCGACAAAATTCCCCCCGAATGGATCGATATTGTCCGTGACGGAGGATTTTACGGGCATCCGCTTGCGTACGGAAACGGTATATACTTCGATTTTAATGCACACAAAGAATATCAGGAACTGCTCCCCATCACCGAAGAGGACAGCGCACGCGTACGGTCGATGGTGCCTCCAGTTGCGCTTATACCGGCTCATTCAGCGCCGATGGCAATTGAGTTTACCGGATCCAATCCCTCACTCCCATTGACGCTGCGCAACGGGGCATTAGTGGTCCTGCGCGGTTCATGGAACCGCACGGTGCCGACGGGGTACAAAGTGATTTACATGAAATTTAGAAACAATACCGACACCACCATCCAATATGTTGCGGACCTTATTACAGGATTCCAGCCGACGCCGACATCTCCGGCGGGTTCCATTTGGGGACGTCCCGTGGGAATTGCCGTCGACCTCCGCGGGAATATTTATCTCGGTTCGGATGATATAACGCAATGTATCCTTATTCTCTCTCCAGTACCGCCACCGCCGCAGGTCAGGCCGAACTAATAGGGGCTTGATTCATCAAGCCCGAATTCTGATCCCTGAATTCTGATTCCTGATTTCTGAATTCTGCTTTCTGATTTCTCAATTCTGATTTCTCAGACCCCGCTGAGGTATTGCATTCCGGAGAGAAAACAGATACATTTCTCGCGGAAAGTTAGCACACCACATGCTCCATCGCTGTTTGTTTGGGTTGGCATAGCGACCGGATAGAGTTAATGAAGCACACTGACTTTTAATGGTAGTTCTGTCATTTATGAGAACGACAGGAGAGAGAACACGACTCTCGATTCAGATGTGACTAACCGATTAGTTGTATGTTTCATGTCCTTTCCTTGAAACCTATGCGCAGTGATACCTTAGTATTACATATGGTGAAATATGTCATGGAGATTTTAGACGGGTATTATGAAAGGATTACGATTTTGAACAGAGACGAGAGAGAATGATGTTGGAAAATCTATTGGCGAAGCCGGTACCCGATACCGGGCACTGTCTCGATGTAATGTGCATAGCTTTTTAGTTTCTTTCGTATGCGGCCAATATGTACATCTATTGTTCGGTTGGCTGAGTTGTCATCATGACCCCAGATCGTATGAAATAACGTCTGACGCGTCACTACCCGTCCATGGTTCTTTGCGATGAGTACGAGAATCTCAAATTCCTTTTTAGAAAATCCGATATATTCCTCTCCACAGACTACTGTAAATTGCGGAATCAGGATCGAAAGATCGTCGATCGTAATCATATCAGTCTCATTTTCCTGAGTGGTGATCTGTTGATCCTGCCGTCTAAAAAGGGCGTGTATCCGGGCTTTCAACCGTGGTACCTGCAGAGGTTTCGTGATATAATCATCAGCGCCGATTTCAAGGCTAATAATTTCATCTATCTCTGTTTCCTTTGAACTCAGAATGAATACAGGAACATTGTGTAATTCGGGTTTTTGTTTGATAACATGAAAAATGTCCAATCCATTCATATCCGGTAGTTGTGGATCAAGGATGATGAGATCGGGCAAATACTGCAGGTGGTTCAACGCTTCCGTGCCGGAGGAGGCGGATGTCACACAATATCCATCCTGCGAAAGAACGCTGAACAGCATCGAAGATATTTCTGTTTCCGGATCAACAATAAGTATAGATTTTCCTGCAGTGGCCATGTACTTTTCGTTTACAATAGTTTTACAGGAGGATAACGAATTATTTCTTGCGCATCGTTCAGGAAATAAATAAGTTCATCATAGTGAAATACTGGAAGCATCAATAATATGATGAAGGACGATGTTGATGAACAATCAATTTTCTTTTCCTGATCTTATTTCTCTCTTTCAGTCTGTTGAGGAGCACCTTCACCATCACAATCTGGAAGTTGCTTTATCAAGGGTTCGTACGATTCTCGCATATGACCGGAATAATTACTATGCACTTGCAATTGAGCGCCGTCTTATGCGTCTTCTCGATTTCCAGCAAACGCCATCTGATATCTCTTATTCGACAAAATATTATAGTGCTATCGTGATTGTTGCATTAGAGAATGTTTGTCAAATGGCGGTGCGATTCCAGATGAATCTTCAAGCAGAAGCATCGTCATAACAGAGAACTCGTATCAATGGATTTGAATCGGCATTGACAATTCTGTAAAATGTTCACGTGCTTCGTCTTGCTGCTGCTTTTCCCGGAGATTCTTTGGAGCTCGCCGTATCACTTCTTGGAGTGAAGATATCGCCAGGGATTTATTTCCCATCGCTGTATAGGTCCAAAACAGTTCATCGTATGCGAATGAATTGGACGAGTCGTACCGTAAAGCGGTCTTCAAATATTGTTCCGATGCTTCCAGGAAACCAGAGAGATTCTCACCGAATACCGCACGCACAATTCCTTTTTCCAGCCAGTTGAGTTTTGTCCCTTCACGTTTGAAAATCGCGCGAACGACATAGGCATAGGTAAATGTTGAATCGCATTCCAATGATTTTTGTATGTGCAATTTTATATCCTTCCCCAAAGCTATTTTTTCTTGAAGGCCGACAAACGGAAGAAGGCTTCCTTTTGACAGTGCATACCAAAAATGTGCTGCTGCGCTGTCGGGATAATGGTGTGTCAGAGAGTCTGCAAAACCGAATGCTTTCTTATATGCCTGTTCAGAATCTGAGTCTTTATGCAGATGGATTCTTCCATTGTCGTTGTGAGTTCGAACCATACGAAGCAATGCAGTATAACTCGCTGGAGATTCATTGTACGCCTGCTCGTACTCCCGTTGAGCTGCTTTATTATCGAATGCCTGATAATAACAATCTCCCATGGCGATATGGTTCTCTTTGGGGGGATTCGAAAAAAGAACGATCACTGCGAAGAACGCAGTGAAGAGCAATTGTACCGCTTGTGCTAATTCCATGGTAATCATTTCCTCAAGAAGATATTGATAAGGATACAAAATGGTTCTTGCTGAACAATAACCGATTCATTACCAATTTGTTAAGACTGTTCACCTATCTTGTATCGGTTAAGATGCGAGCGTATATTAAAAGACAAGAGAACAAATCGTTATGAATGTATCATCCTTTGTTTTTGAACAAACACTGAAGCGGCTTGGTGTACCTGCTGCTGCAATCCGGCAGCTGCAGATTGCCGGTCAATTGAGTGATATCAACGGCAGCGGGTTTCCAACTGAATTGATTCAGTTGAGTGCTCCGATGGTAACGCGGGGATTGCTGAACTACGCAATCCTGCAGATGAAGCGGGACTGGGTGTATCCCTATTGGGTGCATCGACAACTTGATCCCAAAAGCACAAGCTTTGTCGCGAGATCACAAAATCCATTGCTTCTGAACATGACGCATCGAAATTGGACAATGCTCGGCAGTCCGAATGGAGAATATGAAGCTATTGTCGATCCTTGCGGATTACTCACACCGCTGCCGCGTGAATGGTCGATCGATGTTTGGCTTGTGACAGACCGGAGGATATTCCTGCCTTCGCTTTCCATTCCGATATGTCAGGAAAACGATACGAAAGCACCGAGAATAACCACTCGATTTGATGCTCACGGTATTTTATTGGAGATTGAAGCATTCGTCGATACCACGAACCAGGGAAGAGATGTGCTTTTCCAAGCCGTTCACGTAACCAATACGACCGATCAAATTTCAGATGCATTGGTGTGCTTTGCTCTGCGGCCGTTTAATCCAGAGGGTGTTGCACCGATTCACCATATCGAATTCAAACTCGGCAGACAATTATATGTCGATAAATGTCTTGGACTCGTATTTGCTGAGGTGCCGCAGAGAGTATATTGTTCCAACGGTCAGCGTGGGGATGCAGTGAATATACTTCGCCGACAAGCGGCACACGGCAATTCACCAGACAGAACAGGGCTGAAACATTCGGTGTCGTGTCCGAACGGTCTGGCGAACGCAGCAGTCGTATTTGAAGTGAGACTTGCTTCCAGTGCAAAGTGCTCAATTCACATGAGTGTAGCATTAGGAACAAAAAAGGATCTTTCACACGTAACGCCAAAGTCCACCTGGCGCGTCTCCTTTGAACAGCGAAGGGAAAGACATCAAGCCCGGTGGAATAAAGAACGGTCAACCGGTGCTGTGATCGAACTTGCCGATGAACGTCTTCAAAAACTCTTTGATGCGAATGTCCTGACGCTGCTGCAATTGCATGACGGTGAATTTATTTCTCCCGGTCCTTTTCTCTATCATCATTTTTGGTTCCGTGATGCGGCGCCGATGATGTATGCATTAGAGCGGCTGGGATTTCATCGTCGTGCACGGCAGGTGATCGATGGTTTTCCGGATCGACAAACATCGGATGGTTTCTTTCGCGGGCCCGACGGCGAATGGGATTCCAACGGCGAAGCGCTCTGGCTGATTGAGCAGCACGCTGCAGTATCGCATTCAAGTTCCTGGATCAAGCATCTCTTTCTGCATATTCAACGCGGTGCTGAGTGGATTATTCAGAAAAGAAAACAGAGCAACGAGTCTGCCACGACACATAAAGGACTTCTTCCCCCAAGCTTAAGCGCCGAGCATTTCGGAACGGTGGACCAATACTATTGGGATTCCTTTTGGGGATTAAGAGGCATTCGTTCTGCAGCAGCTCTCGCCCGTATTATTCATCGGCGAGAATTGGCGGAACGTTGGGATCGTGAAGCCGAAATGTTCTCCAACGATATCCGGCGCTCGCTGGAAATTGTTGCCGACCGGTTGGGCTGCAATCTTATTCCTGCGTCACCATCGCGTCCGTTTGATGAAAGCGCCATTGGATTCGTATCCGGAATTTATCCTCTCGGTATCACCGATGTCTTTCCTTCAGCTTTTCATGCGACGCTCCATGAATTCACCGAAAGATTTGTAGATGACAGAGGGTTTTTCCATCCGATTATTCA
>Ga0105104_10000383_pt1 | contig 33506 bp, 31 predicted proteins | sample PPLLaktember2015_3_FD_87034 | JGI IMG/M metagenome (GOLD analysis project Ga0105104, IMG submission 87034) | Freshwater sediment microbial communities from Prairie Pothole Lake near Jamestown, North Dakota, USA - PPLs Lake P7 Core (6) Depth... | ecosystem: Environmental > Aquatic > Freshwater >... | reverse complement strand
GATTGTTCCTGGTTTGCGGGAATCAGAATATTCATGGCCGCAATGTGGTCAATATAAGATCCCACTGACGGATCGAAATCGGTTAACTCCTGCCCCGGCATCAACGTCGTGATGACCGCCTGTCCGACAATTTTTCGTCCTTCACGTCCGAGTGAATCTCTTGTCCGTACGCCCCACATATTATGAAAGATGAGAACCCTGCAATCTTTGTGGCCGATGTACAGCATGACGTGGCCCTTGCGCCATAAAAGGCTCAGATAGGGGACGCCTTTTGCAATGATGGTTTTTTCTTTTTCTTCACGCGAAAGGCCCCGCAGGTCAACGTATAAGCCTGCTTCTTTCACCTGGTTTGAGGAGTGTCGGGGGAGCCAGATGCCGAAGACGGCAAAAAAATCCCGTGTCATGGCGGAACAATCGCGCCTGCCGTAAAGACCTCCCCACCCATACGGTTCGCCGATCATCTCATTGGCAATGCCTGCCGCGTTGACCGGATTGAAGCGAAGGGGCTTTTGAGCGGCCGCTTTCATCGGCACAAAACCATGCCGTATCACTGCCTGCCTGTTTGAGTCAGCCATAGCGACGGATATTTTCATTTCGTCTGCCGAGATTGCCTCCAGTGGGAAAATATGCCCCACCGAGGCCCGTACAAGAAAACGGTTTCTCTCATCCAGAATGGACACGTGTTCCCGGATGATTATGGCATAGCGTCCCGTTTCCCAGTTTTTCACAAATTCATTGTCCACGAATGCGAAATCTTCTGTAGGAATCCAGCCGTAAGTAAAGGATGTTTCCACCAGTGCCCAGGATTTGTCCGCGCTGAGCTGACAGACAAAGATCGGTGTATTGGCCGGCACGGAAGAACGCTGCAGATTATCAAACGGCCAGGCGTGGCTGTCGCCGTCCTTCGCGGAAAAATGAGGTATGTTGGTGGGCAGTTCTCTCAGGTTTGTATTTCTGGTTGTAATCCCGCGGGAAAGAATATTCGGATAGCTTTCAAGTGAAGCACTGTTTTGAAGTTTTCTGATCCAGTCCGCCGGAAGTTTTCTTTTGTTTTCACCATACCCGGGTTTCAGGGCGTATATTGTAAAATCGTTTCGGACCCGGTCAGGAAGGGCGTGATAAGGATACTTCATGTGCCACACTGAAAAATAGGTGTTGTTGTAATCTCTGTCCATCCTGATCTGACTTTCCAAAGACAAATGTTCCCTGCCAGTGGCGACATCCGTAAGATAAAAAGTATGGTCCTGGCGTAATTCCCGCACGTCCCGAATGGTATCCGGGGGGGGAGTAATATACGTGAGATAGGGGGTACGGTCCTGATGGGATCTCCTGACTTCACGGACAGTTTCGGGAGCGGAAACGCAACCTGATAAAATAAAAGATAAAACGACGACCAGAGTGAAAAATCTTTTCATAAAAATATCCTTTGCTTAATGTATGGTTCCTTATAGTCTTTTTTTCGGTTTCGGGCAAGATAAACGGTTTATGTCTTTCCTGATCATTTTATTTTGCATTCTCACTGATTTCGTGTAAATTATCACCTCAATAAACTTGGTATCGAACCATTGATTATGATGAGAATCAAATGAGACTGATATAGGATAATGACATTTTCAACATCGAGAAAGGAGATGGATCATGATAGCCGTGAGTGTACTTAAAAATTTTGCTTTTTTTAAAAATTTCAGCAACGATCAACTGGTAAAACTGGAACCTTTGGGCAAGGAGGAAACTTATCAGGCCGGGGCACATCTATATGCTAACGGCGATCCGGCCCGCAGTCTCTATCTGGTTATGGAAGGGAAAATCGCTCTTTTTATGGATACCTATGTGGGAACGGGTAAACCGCCCTTGCAGGTAACGGTTGATTTTATTACCCGGGGGGAATCAATGGGCTGGTCGGCTGTCGTTGAGCCGTTCATCTATACCCTGAGCGCCCGCTGCCTTGAGGATACAAAACTCATTTCGTTTGAGTCAGAAAAATTGCGTGACATGATGGAAGAGGACAATGCGCTGGGTTTCAAGATCATGCAGTCGACGGCCAAGGTGATTTCGACCCGCCTGACACACACCCGGATCATTCTGGTGGGCGAACGCGGCCTTTCCACACTGACAGAGTATTAAAAGGAGACAAAAATGCAGACGTTTGTTCCTAAAAAGATTTTTTTTACCAAAGGCGTCGGCTCGCACAGGGATGAACTGCATTCTTTCGAACGCGCCTTGCGCAATGCCGGTATTGAAAAATGCAATTTGGTTCAGGTGTCCAGCATCTTTCCGCCTGGCTGCAAAATGATTCCCAAGTCTCAGGGGCTTAAATATCTGATACCCGGCGCCATTACTTACTGTGTAATGAGCCGCTGCTGCAGCAATGAACCGAAAAGGCTTCTTGCCGCTTCCGTCGGTTGCGCAATCCCAGCGGATAAATCATCCTATGGATACATCAGTGAGCATCACGCTTACGGCCTGACGGAGAAACAAACCGGCGACCATGCCGAGGATCTGGCTGCGGCGATGCTCGCTTCAACCCTGGGAATCGATTTCAACGTGGACGAGAGCTGGGATGAGAAAAAGAAGATTTTTAAAATCAGTGGAAAGATTGTCCGGACCTTGAATATGACCCAGTCAAAAATATGCATGGATGATCATTATACCACGGTTGTCGCAGCCGCTGTCTTTGTCTTCTGAGATACGTGCATTTTTCTTACAGGGTAAACGGGACGGAGCGGGCAACATCAAAAACCGTTATAGCGTCTCGGTGTTTTTACAAAAGGAACACTGTTGACTTATGAAAAAGGATATACCTGAATTAAGGAAGCAGGATGTAGGCGGGGCCGAACTGCCCTATTTGTTTTACGCCGGAGGCCCCCGCCAGTTGATTTTTACTCATGCCACTGGATTTCTTCCCTGGTTGTGGCATCCCATTATTGAAAAATTTATTCCTGAATATTCGGTCTGGGCGCCCTACATCTGCAACTACCGTTCTTGCAATCCGCATGAAGGAGGCCTGGGATGGAATGTGGTTGCCGAGGATCTGGCCACCTTCTGTCGTGCGCAGAAAATTGAGAACCCCCTGATGGTCGGTCATTCGATGGGTGCGACGATTTCGGCAATTGCCGTCGGCAGGTATGGTCTTACACCGCGTGCCATGATTCTTATCGAACCGATTTTCCTGCCGGAACAGTTTTACGAGATGACGCCCAGCTTGAACGATCATCCGCTGGCCTCCAAGTCGATTAAAAGGGTCAACCACTGGAATAGTGAAGACGAGGCGATGTCTTATTTAAAATCGCGTTCGTTTTTTTCGGCCTGGGATCCGGAGATTCTGCAGCTGTACAAGCAGTTCGGCATGGAAAAAATGACTGAAGGCGACATGCGGCTGACGTGCACGCCGGAAAGCGAAGCCGCCATGTTCATGGGCGGCTGGTGCTGCAATCCCTGGCCGCTTCTGGAAAAGATTCCCTGTCCTGTCCTTGCGATCGAGGGAGAAAAAAGCACCAATATCGGTCTGGTGGATATCCAGCGAGCCGTTTCGATGCTGCCGCAGGGCAAATACGGATCGGTTGCCGATGCCGGACACTTGATTCCCATGGAAAAACCCGCGGAAATCGCCCGGATTGTCAAAGAATATTTTTCGACGATTGACTGAAATCAATATCGGGAGACTTGAGTATGATCAGCCCTGACATCATCGCCTTTTGTAACCAGAAGGGAGGCGTCGGCAAGACAACCTGCGCTCTCAATATTGCCGTCGGGCTGACGCTGCTTAAAAAGAAAGTTCTGGTCATCGATTTCGACCCGCAGGCGCATCTCACGTATTCCCTGGGGCTGGACGCCCATCAGATGAAGAGCACGATTTATTCGGTGATGCGGAAAACAGAGAGTATTGCTGAAGCGGTCATAGAGATCAAGGGCATGAAGGTGTTGCCCGCGAATCTTGATTTGTCGCGCCTGGAAACAGAAATGACCGGGCTTCCCGGGAAAGAAAAAATCCTGAAGAATCGCCTGGCGGAAGTTTCTGATGTTCAATACGTGATCATCGATTGTCCTCCGGCGTCCGGACTGCTGACTATCAATGCCCTGGTCGCCTGCCGCGAAGTGTATATTCCGTTGCAGATGGAATTCCTTGCGCTCAAAGGCATGAGCAGGCTTTTGACACTGATTGAGGAAGTAAAGAAAAAATTCAACAAAGACGGTCCATCGTATCGCGTTATTCCCACGCGATACGATGCCCGGAAAAGGCTGAACAACGCAATTATGGACAAAGTTCGCGAGCGCTTCGGCGAGCGAGTGTTCAACGCCGTAATCCGCGAGAATATTGCCGTGGCCGAAGCTCCCAGTTTTGGCCAATCCATTTTTGAATACGCTCCCAGAAGCCATGGCGCAGAGGATTATCTGGCGCTTTGCAGAGAGATGATCCGCAAACGGCCCGCCGGTTAAACCATGTTTTTTAATCATGACCATAATCGACATCAGCGGAGCAGTCTTTATATGGTGTTTACGAGTTTGTTTCAAATCAGATAAAGGAGAAGATATATGTGGAAAAGGATGTTTATGATTCTGGTGTTGTTGTCTTTCGTGGCATTTTCTTCGGAGGCTTATGCGCAGCTCAAGGACGGTTTGTGGGAAATTACCACACAGGTGGAAATCAAAGGGATGCGGCAGCAGATGCCGCCCACCACGATTCGTCAATGTATGACCAAAAACGATCCCGTTCCTAAAAACCAGGATAAAAATTTTGAATGTAAAACAACCAGCCAGAAGGTAAGCGGCAATACGATCAATTATGTCGTGGAGTGCAAAGGCAATCAGGGAGTCATGACCGCAACAGGTCAGAGCACGTATACGGGCAGCACGATGGCCGGCTCTACACAGACCAGGTTTATCATGAAAGGACAGCCGGAAATGCAGATGGCAAGCAGAATGACAGGAAAGTATTTAGGGGCATGCCCCAAAAAATAAAAGGGGAGATTTCTTATGAGACTGAAAGACAAAGTGGCAATTGTAACCGGATCAGGACGCGGCATCGGTGAAGGCATTGTTTTGAGATTTGCCGAAGAAGGCGCGAAACTTGTTATCAACGACGTTAACGAAGCAGATGCGAACGCGGTAGTGGACAGGATCAAGGCGGCCGGCGGGAAGGCTGTTGCCGTTCTGGGTTCCGTGGCTGAACGCCCTGTGGTCCAGCAGATGGTGGATACGGCGGTCAAAGAATTCGGCACGCTCGATATTATCGTCAACAACGCGGGGATCACCCGTGACAGCATTTTGCACAAGATGACCGATGAACAGTGGGACCCCGTGATCGCCGTCAACCTGACCGGCGTATACTACGGCATCCAGTGCGCGGCGCGTGTCATGCGTGAGAAGGGTTATGGCAAAATCATCAATATTTCTTCAACCAGCGCGCTGGGCAATGTCGGACAGCTCAACTACTCCGCCTCGAAAGCGGGCGTCATCGGGATGACCAAAACGGCGGCCAAAGAGCTGGGGGCGAAGGGTGTAAATGTAAACGCGATTGCTCCGGGCATGATCTGGACGGATATGATGAAGAACATGCCGCCGGAAACGCTTAAGCAGATGGACATGATGCTGCCTTTTATTGTGCCGATGAATCGCAAGGGTTCTCCGCAGGACATCGCCAATCTGGCTCTGTTCCTGGCTTCTGATGAAAGTTCGTTCATCACGGGACAGATTATTTTCTGTGACGGCGGAATGAAGATGTAAAAGAAGGCTACTAGGCTGTTAGGATGCAGGCTGTTAGCTATGAGCGAAGATGAATGCAGCAAAATCAATAAACGGTTTGAAAAATAGTTACCTCTTGAACAAACAACGTAATTCAAGCAGGAAAGGAGGAAATTATGGTGCTTTTGAAAATTAAAATGCTTTTGCCTGCAGTGCTTATGTTGGTTTCCCTTACGTTTTCATTTGCCGACGCCTGTACAGGTATGGCGTTCTCGGTTCAAGATAAAGACGGCAGCCGCTATGCCATTCAGGCGCGCACGATGGAGTTTGGTGCGGATGTCACCGGATGGCGTCTGATCTCTGTCCCCAAGGGCTATGCGTACAAAGGCTGCAGAATGAATATCTGCGGCGACGGTATAACCGGACTTCAATGGACGGCAAGATACCAGCACGCGGGTATGAGTCCGGCTCGCCCCGGCCTGCCTGTCCTTGACGAGGTTGCGGACGGAATCAATGAAAAGGGGTTGTCCTGCGGCGGTTTCTATCACATGGGCTATGAGGAATATCATAACAAACCGGAGGGCGGCAGGACGATTGCCAATACGGATTTCGTGTCCTGGGTTCTGAGCAGTTTTGCCACCGTGAGGGAAGTCCGGGAGGCACTGGAGAAAAGAACCGTCGATGTTGCCCAGTTCACCCTGAAATACAAAGGTAAACTTCTGTGCAACAAAGAGACCTGTCCACAGCTGCACTATCTCGTGACGGACGAAAGCGGTGCTTCCATCGTTGTCGAGTTCAGGGACGGGAAGGCCAAGATCTTCGACAACATCGGCGTGATCACCAACAATCCAACCTATGACTGGCATATCACCAACATGAAGAATTATATCGGGTTGCAGTCACTGAGCAGGGAAAACGCCGTTTTCAACGGGAAGACCTATGACAAGATGGGCAACGGCACCGGCGCCGTCGGCCTGCCGGGCGATTTCACACCCACTTCGCGATTTGTCAGGGCCATGTTCTTTCTGAGTACGGCTATCCCGACCGCCAAGACAGGACCGGATGAAACCATTGACAGGACTTTTCGGATTCTGAACCAGTTCGATATTCCTGAAGGTTCAATCATTGCAAATTCTCCAACCGGAAAGGGTCAGATCCAGGACTCCACAGCGTGGACGTCGCTTTCGGATCTGAAGCGGAAGCGGTACTATTTCCATACCCAGACCAGCAGGGCCGTGAGGATGATCGAATTGGACAAGCAGCCGAAACAGGCTCTTTCGTTTCAGGAATTGCCTGATCATGAGATGATCATCGACATATCGGAAAAGTTCACACCTGTTAGCAAGCCTAACTGATATTGACAGGTGGACAGTCTCTGCAATGTCAGAGGCTGTCCACCCTTTTCAAACATGCCTTTCCTTCTTTTTCAGAGGTACTGCTCTTCCAGCAGTTGAAGAACCTTGTCCGCCGAGTCGGTGACGGCCGTGCCGGGGCCGAAGATTCCCTTGACTCCTTTGGAATAGAGGAAGTCATAATCCGCGGGAGGTATCACGCCGCCGACAACCACGATGATGTCTTCACCTCCCATTTTTTTCAGGTTTTCGATCAGTTCCGGTACAAGGGTCTTATGGCCTGCAGCCAGGCTCGATACGCCCACCACATGCACGTCATTTTCAATGGCCATTCTTGCCGCTTCTTCCGGGGTTTGAAACATCGGGCTGATATCCACATCGAAACCGATATCGGCATAAGCTGTTGCAACCACCTTGATCCCCCGGTCATGACCATCCTGTCCCATTTTGGTCACCAGCTGGCGGGGGCGGCGTCCTGTTTTTTCCAGGAATCTGTCCGTCCGCCCGCGCAATGCCTCGAGGACTTCACTTTCTCCGTATTCCGAGGAATAGGCGCCGGAGATGACCCTTGTTGTCGCTACATAACGGCCAAACACTTTTTCCATGGCGTCGGACACTTCTCCCACAGTTGCCCTGAGCCGTACGGCTTCGATCGATGCCTCCAGGAGATTGCCACCCTTTTCGGCCACGGCGGTAATCTTCTCCAGGGCTTTCTGCACGGCCGCGTTATTGCGCGTAGATTTTATCTGTTTGATGCGGCTGATCTGTTCATCGCGGACAGAACTTGGAATGTCCAGCACTTCGATTGGTATTTCTTCCTGAATGCAGTATTTGTTGACGCCTACAATGGTGTCCCTGCCCTGGTCGATCCGCGCCTGCCTGCGGGCGGCGGATTCCTCAATCCTCATCTTTGGCATGCCGGTTTCGATGGCTTTTGCCATGCCACCCAGTTCTTCAATTTCATCCATGATCTTCCGGGCCTCCCGGATAATGGACGCCGTAAGAGATTCAATATAGTACGATCCACCGAGGGGATCGACTACATGGCAGATTTGCGATTCCTCCTGAATAATGATCTGCGTGTTGCGGGCAATCCGGGAAGAAAGCGGAGTGGGGAGGCTGACCGCCTCGTCAAACGAGTTGGTGTGGAGCGACTGGGTGCCGCCGAGAGCCGCCGCCAGCGCCTCCAGCGTGGTGCGGATGATATTGTTGTAGGGATCCTGCTGGGTCAGGCTCCAACCGGAGGTTTGCACATGCGTTCGCAGCACTGATGAACGGGGGTTGGCCGGTTTGAACTCGCCGACGATTTCATGCCACAGGTAACGTGCCGCCCGCAGCATAGCGATCTCCATGAAAAAATTCATACCCACGCCGAAAAAGAAAGAAAGCCTCGGCGCAAATTCGTCGATCTTTAAACCGCCGTCAATGGCCGCACGGATGTATTCTTTGCCGTCGGCCAGCGTGAAGGCGGTCTGCAAAACGGAGTCCGCACCCGCTTCCATGATGTGATAACCGCTGATAGAAACGGTGTTGTATTTCGGCATGTTTTTCGAACAGTAGGCAATGATGTCGGAAACAATCCGCATTGATGGACGCGGGGGATATATATAGGTGTTACGGGTCAGAAATTCCTTGAGGATGTCGTTCTGGATGGTACCGTTCAGAAGTTTCTGTTCAACTCCCTGTTCCTCGGCCGCCACAATGTAGCCTGCCAGGATCGGCAGCACGGCACCGTTCATCGTCATAGAAACGGAAACTTTTTCCAGGGGAATCTGATCGAAAAGGATTTTCATGTCTTCGACGGAATCAATCGCCACTCCGGCTTTCCCCACGTCTCCCGCCACGCGGGGATGGTCGGAATCATAGCCCCGGTGAGTGGCCAGGTCAAAGGCCACCGATAAACCCGTTTGACCGGCGGCCAGATTCTTGCGATAAAATTCATTCGATTCCCTTGCGGTTGCAAATCCCGCGTACTGGCGGATGGTCCAGGCACGGTTGGCATACATGGTGGCCGTGGGCCCCCGAAGGTAAGGGGCCAGACCGGCGAGGGTGTTGACGGTGTCCAGTTCCTCCATATCGGAAGCAGTGTAAATGGGTTTGACGACGATACCTTCCGGCGTTTTCCAGTTCAGGGATTCGACGGAGCTTCCTTTAAGCTCCCTGGCTGCGGCTTCACGCCATTTTTTTATTTGAATATGCTCAGACACGATAAACTCCTTGAAGAAATATTATCAATTACCTTTATCACGAGATCATGATCCGGCGTTGAAAGTCTGATAGGATTTGTTCGGGTGGGCGACACTTCTGAATTTGTGCCGTACCTCATGAACCTGCCTGGCAGCAATGCGCAGGATATCCACTTTCATGTCAGGGTTTCTTCCAATACCTTCTTGATATCCTCGAAGCGGAAAGGTTTTCTCAATGCACCCTGGAAACCGAAATCCGCGTAATTTTTCATGACGGGATCGTTGTACTCGGAAATGACGATGGCCTTGATGTCCGGGGCGGTTTTTTTTATCCGCATCAATGCGGTTTTTCCGTCTAATCCCTGCCGGACTGAAAATGCCAACATGACGGCGCAGTATGGATTGCCGGCATCCTCCGCTTTTTGATACTCCTGTATCGCCTCCTGCCCTCCGGCCACGGTTGTTGCGTCAAAATCAAGCTGGTCGGCATAAAGCTGCACGAGTGTTCTGATGTCCGAACTGTCGTCCATGATCAGAATTCGCCTTCGTGAAGAAATAAAGACTTTTTCTTCGAAATCTGCCCCGGGAGTTCCGTCCGATTTTGCGGGAAGATACAGGCTAAAGGAGGCTCCGCCGGCTTCCCTGGACTCGACGGTGATACAACCGCCGTGCTTTTTCAAGATGGCGTTACACACGGCGAGCCCCATGCCCATGTCCTGTCCCGATCCTTTTGTCGAAAAATACGGATCAAATATTTTGTCAATATGTTCCCGCGGAATGCCGGATCCGTTGTCTTCAAAAATAATCCGCAGATAAGGGCCATCTGCAAGCGGTAATGTGTCAGTTTCCTTCACGTCGATATTTTCGGCGCGAACCTTGATTGTTCCTCCGCCGGGCATCGCATCGCGGGCGTTTTCGGCGAGGTTGTTGAAACACTGCCTGATCTGAATGTCGTCAATTTCAGCGGGCCAGAGTCCTTTCTGGATCTCCATCAACGGGTTGATGGGTGATGACTTCAACGCACTTTTAACGGTATCGCGGAGAATATGCTCAACTCGTTGGATTTTCAGCTTCGGTTGACCCCCACGCGAAAAAGCAGAAAGACGGCTGGTCAATTCCCTGGTTTTGTCCAGCGACTGCTGTGCAGATTTCAGCCATTTTTGAGCGATATGGTCGGATTTGATACCGAGAATGGCCATGTCGAGGTATCCTTGCACCAGAGTGAAGAGATTATTGAAATCATGAACGATTCCGCCCGCCAGAATGCCCAGGGACTGGAGCTTGACGGTATTCAGGAGGGCATCCTCCATTCTGTTGCGTTCCGTGATATCGTAGATCATATTGTATAGAAGGTTTTTACCGTTTCGCTGTAGCGGTCCGCTGAAGACTTCCACGTCACGGATTGAACCGTCAGCCCGGCAGTGTTTGGAGACAAAATAATTACGCCTCTGCGTTGGGTCCAACGTCATTTGCGCATTTAGCTCATCGCCACTCAGCGTGCTGATTTCGGACATCTTCTTTTGTGTCAGTTCCTCTCGCTCCCATCCGTAATAAGCGCAGGCGACACGGTTGGCATCCACGATGGATTTACTGTCCGGATCAATGAGCAACATGACGGTGTGGCCATTTTCAAACAGGCTTTTATAGCATTCTTCGTTTTCAGAGGGTGTTTGATCCGGTAGATGCTGTTCATTTTGTTGCAGAAGGTTGTTGCTTTCCAGAAGCTTTGACTCCATGAGACCGAGACGGTTTTCCTGATCCTTAGCCAGCCTTTCGCTTTCGCGCACCCGTCTCATGCTGTCCTGCAGCAGCTGTTCCGATTGTTTGAGTTGATTTTCTTTTTCTTTCAGCAGTTTTTCAAATTCCAGCAGTCGTTTTTCGTTTTGTTTGATCAGGGCATCCTTTTCCCGGGTGAGCTTTTCGCTTTCATGGGACTGCTGCACGTTGTCCTGCCGCTGCTGTTCGGATTGTTTGAGCTGGTTTTCTTTTTCTTTCAACAGTTTTTCAAATTCCAGCAGCTGTTTTTCGTTTTGTTTGAGCAGGGCGTCTTTTTCCTGAGTCAATTTTTCACTGTCCTGCAACTTTTTCATCATGAGCTGGGTTTGATTTGCCTGGTCCCGCAAAAGTGTTTCGATTCCCTGCGTTTCAATCTCGCTGTGCTGCTGGGTTTTTTCATTTATCTTACGGTTGGTGATGTTCCGGGAAACGCCCAAAATTTCTGTTATCTTGCCGCTGATGTCCCGAATGGGCGTCAGATTGGATTCCGTCCATACGGTAGATCCGTCTTTACAGAGGTATTCCAGTTGAACAATCCGTGACCGAATCCTGGGGGCCTTTTTGGAATGTTCCAGAGCAAGTTCTTCACCCCAGATGGTGTTGGCCAATTCAACAGATTCGGGTGTGAAGATTTCATCCAGCTCCTGTTCCATTGCCTCCTCCACCGTGAAGCCTCGTAATTGCTCTATGGATGGACTGACATAAGTCAGATTAAGATCCATGTCCATTGTCCAGGTCATGTCACCGATATTTTCTGCAAGAATCTCAAGATGTCTTGTTCTTTCTTTAAGCTCATCTTCCATTATCTTGCTGTCGGTTATATCCCTGTTGCTTGCGCGTGTACCGGCATACTGGCCGTCATCATTATAAACAGGCTGGCAGACATGACTTATCCAGCGAACTTTACCGTCCTTGCGGATAATTCTGAATTCTTCATCACCCGGGACTTTTGATTTTTTCTCAAAACTGCGGTGTTCCGTAAAGATGGGCCGGTCGGACGGATCGATAATTTTGAATAGAAGATCCCGGGTTTTTTTAAATTCTTCTTCGGTGTACCCGGTAATTCTTTTACAGGAAGGCGAGGTATAGAGTAAGCGATCATCAACATCCAGCCAATATTCCCAATCATGGCTGTTTTGGGCAATCAGGCGGTATTGTTCTTGGCTATTCTTCAATTCGGCAATATCAGTCTGATATTTGATGTTTAATTCAGCATAATCGGCTACCTGCTGCCGAAGCACTTTGACATCTTCAAAAAGCTGTATCCGTGTTTTGTCTCTGTCGCCAGCCATAGATCCCCCTTTATGATAAATGCAATTTTATGAAATAAAACTTGCATGCTGACATTTGAAAGCATTTATATTCTATACACATCGACTGTTAAAAGCAAAGATTAATTGCGTGTTTTCCGACGAGGGTGCGGAACGTGTCAAAATAATGAAAAGGACAACAATTTGCCTGTTTTCATCCTCCGAGACAATTTGACACTTGACAATCAGGTGAAAACAATTTTAGGAAAAATGCAATGAATCATCAACTGCCTGTTTCTGCCTGATCAGCAATAAGGAAATGATTTCAAATATTTACAATTATGCTTGACCGCGTGTAACATGTAGGATAAAAATAATAGAAGTAAATTAATGTGCATAAGCACATTGGAAATAAACATGAGGAGGCAATGGAGATGGCAAAATATCTCTACAATGAGGAGGCCGTTGCAAATCTCAGAATCAGCGACACGTCCGTTCTGGATCGTTTGGTTGATTTTGAGTCTGCGCGCGCGGCGCATTTGAAAAAGGAACATGCCAAGAAAGACAAGCGGATGACGATTGGCGAGGCGGTTGATACTTATGTAAAGGATGGCGACATCATTACCGATGGCGGATTTTCTTACGTGAGAACACCCCACCAGGCCTTTTACGAGGTCATCAGGCAGGGCAAAAAGAATCTGCAGATGATCGGAGCACCCAACACCAATCAGAGTTTTTTTATCACTTACGGATTAGTGACCCATTCCCACAGTTCATACACCGGAGCGGAGATGCGCGGGATTGATAAAGTCTATGACCGCGCTCTCAAGGCGGGCAAGATCAAAATTCTGTCCGAGTGGAGTCACGGAGGCGCCGCGCAGGGGTTCAAGGCCGCCCAGCTCGGCACGCCGGGTTTTTGCAGCAAACAGATGCTCGGAAGCGACATTGTGCGTTACAATCCTTACCTGAAGGTGATACAGAATCCCTTAAAGGCGGAAAAGGATCCCGTTGTATTTGTTCCGGCTTTGTATCCCGATGTGGCGATTATCCATTGCCACGTGGCTGATAAGTACGGCAACGCCTATATCTATGGTCCGGCCGTCAATGATATGGCCGTGGCCGCAGCGGCGCGCAAACTCATCATAACCGCCGAAGAGATCGTTCCCGAAAACGACATCCGTTACAACAAGCAGGGACAGATCATTCCGTTCTTCTATGCCGATGCTGTGGTCGAAATGCCTTTTGGAGCGGTTCCCGGCAGCATGCCGGGATGTTACTACTGGCCGAGGCAATGGTGGGAAAAGTGCATGCGTTTTGGCGGTGCATCCGCAGAAAACAATCTGGCCTTTTGCAATGAATGGATTAAGGGCACTAAAAATCAGTTTGAGTTCATCGACAAGCTGGGAGGTGCGAAGTGGATCGCCGAGGCACGCCGTCAGACAAAGGCCGCCGAAGGTGACAACGAAGATATTGATTTCTCATACGAGGAATATACCCTGAAGCATGATTCAGGACTTTACTATTAAGACAGGAGTATATTATGCAAGACTTAAATGCACCCGCCAATCCTTTAGAGACATTGGCCTATATCATAGCGCAGCAGATTCAAGATCATTCAATCGTGTATATCGGTACCGGAATCCCGATGGTGGCCGGGATTCTGGCCAAGAAAACCCATGCCCCCAATATTACCCTTGTGTACGAATCCGGGGGACAGGATCCGATTGAGGGCGACATGCCCTGGTCGGTCGGTTGTCCCTTTACCTGGCGCAAATCCCCCACCGTTATGGAAATGTCCTATTCGTTCGCGCAATGCTACAACGGGTATGTTGATATTGGCTTTTTGGGTTTTGCCCAGGTGGATATGTACGGCAATGTAAATACCCACATGATCGGCAAGGATTATCACCATCCGAAGGTCCGCCTGACCGGCAGCGGCGGAAACAACGATCTGTCATCGCTCACCGAGAAGATGGTGCTGGTCGGGCTCCAGACTCCGGACAAGTTTCCGGAAAAGGTTGATTTCATCACCTCAGTGGGGCATCTGACCGGTGGCAACTCTCGACAGGAAGCCGGCCTCATCGGCAACGGTCCGGCCGCTGTGATCAGCCCGTGGGGCGTCTATGACTTTCATCCCGTAAGTAAGCGCATGCGGGTCAAAACCCTGACCCCCGGCGTTACTTTTGAGTTGGCACAACAGTTGACCGGTTTTGAACTTCTCAAGCCCGAAGGGGAAATCCCCGAGACGAAGCTGGTCACTCCTGAGGCTTTGAAGGTTATACGCACCCAGGTTGACCCGCGTGGTGTTTTCACAACCATGCCCACTGCATAACTTTTGGACGAATGGGGGACACCTCGTCCCTCGTTCGTTTCTTTTTGCGTCAGCGGTTTAATTCACTGCCGTGATAATATATCTTTCCCGGATTTGTTACATTTTCCATCTCTACATCTCCGTTTTCATTGGCTTCTACGCCTGATCTTGCTTTGTCCGAATCTCCCTGGCTATGTTTCTATGATGCGAATGAAAAAAAATGCCCGGATAACGGTGAAAAGTTTATAGATGAAGAGGGACAAGTGATGCCGCCTGTCAGAACGAAGCGTTACGGAACCGGTGATCATTGCAAAAGGATATTTCTTGTCGCACCAAAGCATCCGGAAAATTTCTGGTCAATGCAGGGTACGGTCGATCTTTTGGGCGCCAAAACTCTCATGCCAAACGCAGCGTTGGCCACGCTCATGGCGTTAACCCCGCCCTGCATCAATGTGGAATATGTCTTATGTGACGAAAATGTTTCCACGCTCGACTGGAATATGCCCTGTGATCTTGTTGCTGTAACCGGCGCAACGTTGCACAGAAAAAGGATTCACGAATTATGCGCGGGATTTCGACAAAGAGGTGTAAAAATAGCTCTGGGCGGAACATACGCCAGTATTAATCATGACCAGTGCCGCTTGCTTGCCGACTACCATTTTATCGGTGAAGCCGAATATACCTGGCCTTTATTCCTTCAGCAATGGATCGCAGGAAACGCCGGTTCCGTATATTCCCAGGAAACATATATCGATTTGAAAGATAGTCCTGCGCCGGACTGGTCATTGATTAGCACGGCCGACTACATTAACATCAATGTGCAAACCAGCCGCGGGTGCCCAAATTGTTGCGAGTTTTGTGATGTCATTCAGTACGCAGGCCACAAACCACGCATCAAAACTGTCCGGCAGGTACTTCGTGAAGTTGACGCGGCGCACAAGATCGGTGCGCGAACGGTGTTTTTCTCCGATGATAATTTTCTGGCTGACAAACGTTTTGCTCGAGAACTTCTTGTATCCCTAATCGATTGGAACACTGTCCAGTCCAGGCCTCTTTCGTTTTCCACACAGATCACGGTGGAAATAGCTGATGACCCTGAAATGCTCAAGATGTGCGCTGACGCGCGCTTTTCCGTACTTTTTCTGGGTGTTGAGACGGTGCGGAGGAAAAGTCTGGAAGAAGTAAAAAAAAGCCACAATTTAAAGCATGATATCGTTGAACGCATCAACAAGATTTCCCGCTATGGAATTATGCCGTTTCTCGGCTTGATTGTCGGGTTTGACAATGATGACGAAAGTGTTTTTGATGAACTCTACGATTTTATCACACGCACGAACAGCCCGATCGCCGGAATCAGCCTGCTCAACGCGCCTCGGCATACACCGCTGTACAACCGCCTGAAGGATGAAGGACGACTCTCAAGTGATGACTTCTCTGGAGAATGGCAGCTCCATACTAATATTATTCCCAAACTATTGAGCCGCGAAGAACTTTTGCTGCTTTATTGTGACCTGTTTAAAAAAATATACGATCCGGAATTATTCCACAACAGGTTGCAAGGCTGGCTTAAGCACGTGGCGTATCGGAGCAATCTCTATGCCCATAAGAAGTTTGATCCGAAGCAGCTTTCTAACGGCATCAGGATGATAACTTATTTTCTGCTTTCAGCCGCGCCGGAGGTGAGAAAACTTTTTATCAAAAGTATGATTGAAACATGGAGGATAAACCCGGGTCTCATCAGAAGGGCGTTTACATTTCTTGCCCAGTATCATCATTTTCATGAATTCGTTAATAAAAATTGCCAGATGATAAGGGACGTAAGGTAATGGATCATGTCCAACAAAACCGACAGGTAATATTTCCCTCGCTTTTTTCTATTCGCGTATTCTCCGGAAAGCCTCTGAAGAAGGGAAAACAAGGAAGATACCGGGAACCTGTCAATCAATCATTTATGGTTCTTTTTCAAATTTGGACTTTTCCGCTCCGCACACCGGGCAGGTCCAGGAGTCGGGGATATCTTCAAAGCGTGTGCCGGGGGCGATGCCGCTGTCCGGGTCGCCTTTTTCAGGATCATACACATAACCGCAAACCGTGCATACATAACGATCAGCTTTTTGCGCTTTCGGTTTGGGGGCGGCCGCTGCGTCCTGATCAAACGTCGGCGCAGTTTTAGGAGATTTGCCGCCTTTGACATTCTGGTAATAGTCATATGTCATCGGCTGGCCTTCTCCTGTCAGATCCGCTTCGACGACCTTGCCTACAAATACCGTATGTGTTCCACAGTCGAGTTCGCCTGCAAGCTCAGCTTCGATAAAGCCTACGGAATAGTCCAGAACGATCGGCACACCGGTGACGCCGGTCTTTGTTTTGACGTCTTTCAACTTATTAATGTCTCGGCCGCTTTTAAAGCCAAACAGGCCAATGAAAGCCATTGGCGCGGCCTCTGATACGATCGAAACGGTAAATTTTCTGCTTTGCCGGATTAATTCATGTGTGTAGTTTTCCCTGTTGATGCAGATGACCAGGGTGGCCGGTTTAGATGTTGCCTGAACAATGGAATTGGCGATCTGGCCGTTGAATTTACCTTCTTGTCCCGAGGTTACGATGTATAGGCCATAGCTGATTTTGTGAAGGGCTGCGCGGTTCATTTTTCTTTCCTCTTATCCGGAATATTTTATCGATGCCTCTTATAACTGAATTAAATATTTCTTGCCAAGAGATTTCTATGCGGGTTTTTTCTTTTGACAAAAGGACGTTTCTCTTATAGGGACTTTAAACACTGGAGATTTTGCTATTTTATCCGATCTGTCCGGGTACCTGGGCACTGGTTTAAAACCAAGAACCCTAAAGCCGGCTGCACATTGCTTGCCCGGGAGAAAGAGAAAAATCATGCTGACTTACCAAGATTTTAAAGAGAAAAAATCCTTTAATTTTGAAGAAATTCTGGCGTTTGCCTATGGAACCCTCGTCGCGGATCCGCCGCCTTTTTTTGATGCACGTCTGCCCGCCCCACCATTTCTCATGTTCGATCGAATCACTCTGATCGAAACCAATGGCAAAGGAGGAAAGATTGTTGCCGAGCAGGATATCCGCCTGGATGCCTGGTATTTTCAATGCCATATGCCAGGCGACCCGGTACAGCCCGGATGTCTTGGCGTGGATGCGATCTGGCAGTTGCTTGGTTATTATTGTGTCTGGCGCGGAGCGCTGGGGACGGGAAGGGCTCTGGGGTGTGCCGATATATCATTTAACGGTCAGATCCGGCCCTACAATAAAATTGTCCGCTTTGAAACCGATGTGCGTCGATTTTCGCGTTTGAAAGAATCCGGTGCGTCCGTGGTTATTGGTGATGGACGGATTTATGTGGATGATGAACTCATTGCCACGGTAGATCAAGCGCGTGTCGGGGTCTTTAAAGATATTGTTTATCCCGATTATCCGAATCGATCAAAAAATTCCATAGGCGGAATGATGAATAGATAAAAAAACGGGCGTGTTCTCTGTTTTTTACCGGCAAAAAAATATTGAAAATCTTTCCCGATTGAAGCTATGATCGCTCAACTTTATAACGTGTTTGGCAAGGAAAGCTTTTGAATATTTTAAAAAGAACGGCTCTTTATTTGGCCCGTACGAAATATTGCAAAACAGCGATTGAGGATCATGCTGATCTGGCGGCCATTCGGGAAAAGCCGACGCCGTCGATGATCGCCGGCATTATCATGATCGGATTCAGTTATATAATCGGTTTACCGGCTGTCATTGCAATGGGCGTCATCGCTGTCTGGGTGAAAAAACCGCTGGTGGCTGTCATTGGCGGGCCTTTAATTTACGCGATCTCCACGATTATCTTTATCATCGGCATCAAGCTGACGGGGAAAACGTATTTCCATGTTTTTTGCCGGTGGCTGGTGCGGATTATATTGGAGAAAATTCTTGGTGACGATATCCGGATGCTTTCCGAATCCGGTTCATGTGACAAAGGATGATGACCTGCGGCGTTTCAACGCTGTATTAAACATATCGAGGTGGTGCATGAGTACAATAGAAGAAACAATCAGTGAACTTAAAGTGAAAATCATTGAGACACTGGGGTTGCTGGATGTGACCCCTGAAGACATTAAGGATGATGAACCGCTGGTCGGCGGCGATACAGGCATTGATTCCATTGATGTGCTGGAGCTGGTCATGATGATTGAGAAGGATTATGGTGTTAAAATTGAGAGCAAGGAACTGGGCGCCAAGGTGTTTGCTTCAGTCCGCGCGCTGGCAACCTACCTTCTGCAGGCAAAGAAGACGGAGGCTTAGCCTCGATATAGACGATTGCCGTTATTGTGCGTTTCAACAGAGAGCATGATGAATTCATGAAGAGAGTACTGCTGATTTCTGCCAATATGATGAAAAAACCCTATGCGGTCTATCCGCTGGGGCTGGATTATGTTGTTGGCGTTTTGAAGTCCCGGTATGAGACAAAAATTCTGGACATGAATGAATTTTCGTCTCTCGAAAAACTGGGAGAGCAGGTGCGCTGTTACGAACCGGATTATATCGGCCTTTCGATTCGCAATGTTGACAATACGGACACGATCAACAGTAAGGGTTTTCTATCCGATTATCAGCACCTGGTGAATGTGATCAGGCGCAATTCTCAAGCCCCGTTAATTCTGGGGGGCAGCGGTTACACGGTTTTTCCTTTGGAATTCATCCGCGCTCTGGATGCGGATTACGGCATTGCCGGAGAAGGGGAAAGGTTTCCCGTTTTGCTTGCAGCGCTGGAAGATAAAACCGATGTCACAACCATTCCCGGTATCGTCACAAAGCAGTCCACTTCCGTTGATTACGGAGCATGGAACGGGGGGATGCACAGAACGTTTAATCCGGATTCCGCTCACACGAAATATTACCTGTCCTACGGCGGCATGCTCAATTTGCAGACGAAAAGAGGCTGTCCGTTTAAGTGCAGCTACTGCACCTATCCTCATATCGAAGGCGGCCGGATGCGCTTTTTTGAGCCGAAGGAAATTGCGAGGCAGGCCTGTGAACTGCAGAAAGCGGGCGCCAAATATATTTTTATGACGGATTCCGCTTTCAACGCCAGCTACGATCACAGCCTGCTAGTGGCTGAAGCGTTTGTGAATGCCGGTGTTTCTGTCCCGTGGGGAGGGTTTTTCGCGCCTACGGTTCCCCCGGACGATTATTATCAAAAACTGGCTGATGAAGGGTTGACGCATGTGGAATTCGGAACCGAGTCCATGTGTGACAAGATGCTTCATAGCCTGCAAAAACCTTTTGTTACCTCCGACGTTTTTCAGGCTCATCATAAGGCCCTGGAGGCCGGTTTGTTTATTGCCCATTATTTTATGCTGGGCGGGCCCGGCGAGAATGAAGAAACGCTCCAGGAAACATTAAACAGAGTTGATCAACTGGCAAAGGCGGTTTTTTTCTTTTTTTGCGGCATCCGCATTTATCCGCATACGGCCCTGTATGACACGGCTGTCGGTGAAGGGCAGATCAGCGCGTCGCAGAATTTGATTGAACCGGTTTTTTACCGGTCCCGTTTTATTTCCGATGTCGAAATTATAAAAAAAGTAGAAGCGCATGCCGATGGGCGGCTGAACTGGCTAATCGGCGCGGGTGAGAGCAAGGCGACCCGAATATTACCAAGGCTCTATGAACGGGGATATACCGGGCCCTTATGGGAACATCTGATCTGATGGCATTGTAAAAAGTTCAGATGTAGCGTTGCGCTTCGTTTTCAGTTGTCGCGGCATACCACCTGAAGGTTGCGCGTAAAAATACGTCTCACTCCTTCAAACTCGCGCTCCTTGCCTCTGAATTTCGCGTGCCCTTAAGGGCATTTTACAATGCCATCGCTGATTTGGTGGAATATTGGTATTTAAAAAAACTATGGTTATGAAAGATCGAAAGGCAGCTTTGAGTCCCGCTCATATCACGGGAATCGTTCTGATGGTTGCCGCCGTGGCCGCCTTTTTTGTTCAGCCGCTTTTGTCCGCCGCCCTTTTGCTTTTTTATGTTGTCTTGTGTGTGTGGGCCTGTTTTTATCCTCAAACGAACTTTCTGGGGCCCGTTATCACCAGGGGCCGGTCAGGGGAAAAAAAGGTGGCGGTCACCTTTGACGACGGTCCTTCTGAATTTACCACCATAAAAATTCTTGATCTTCTTGACCGGTATTCCCTCCGGGCAACCTTTTTTGTGTCTGGATTAAATGCCACGCAATATCCGGGCCTTATTGATGAGATTATCCGGAGGGGCCACAGCATCGGCAATCATTCCATGAGACATGATCCATTGGTCATGTTGAAAAGTTACCGTGTACTTTACCGGGAAGTTTATGAGGCACAGGCTGTTTTACGTAAAATGGGGATTGACGCGCTGGCGTTTCGTCCACCCGTCGGGATCATCAATCCAAAACTGCCATCCATCCTTAACCGGTTGGGATTGTTTTGCGTTACTTTCAGCTGCAGGGCGATGGATGCGGGGAATTTCCGCGTTAAAAATATGGCCGTCAGGATTTTGAAAAAACTGAAGGGTGACGATATTATTCTTCTGCATGACAAACCACCCCGACGCACCGAAGACCATCCCGTTTTATTTCAGGAAATAGAGAACATTCTGACAGGTATTCTGGACAGGGGCTTTCGTGTCGTCCCTCTGGCCGAGCTCATTGACAGGGAAATAATGACTTTAGAATCAAGAACATGAAACATCTTTGTCTGAAAATTACGATCGATTAACCATAGGGCATAATTTTGATTGACAAATTATCCAATAATATATGAATAAGTTACATTAATCTGAGTACGTATAGTGTAAACGGGGGGAGTTATTTTTGATCGATCGATGGAGTCTGCCCAGTGATGTCAGGCGCATTGCACCCAATGTGCTGGAAGCGCAGGTTTTTATTCCGGAAGACTGTATCTGGTTTTCCGGACATTTTCCCGGAGAACCGATTTTACCGGGCATTGCGGTTGTTCATGCCGTTTATGAAACCATCCTGCAGGACGCACAGGACCAGGGAGAAAATGTGCATATTTCTTCTCTGAAAAGAATCAGGTTTACGAGCCCTGTCCGTCCGGGTGACACGTTGTTTATCAGTATGACCGGCGAAGATGCAAGCACCGAGACGCATTATATTTTTAAAGCAACCGTCAAAGAAAACACGGTCAGCAGCGGTCTTGTGGCTGTAGTAAAAATGTAAAAGACAAAAAAGGTGAAAAGGAGGATAGGAATGCCTGAAAGTACGGAAACAAAGGGCATTGTGCGGCATGTAGCGGAAATTATCATAGGAGAGCTAAAACTGGAAGATGTCACTCCAGACACATTCAACCCGGATATGGATCTGGTGGATGAACTGGGCATTGACAGTATGGATCTGGCAACCATTGCCCTGGTTTTACAGGATGAATACAAAATTATCATCGACGAAGATGATTATCCCCGGTTAAAAACCGTGCGCCTTATTGCTGCATATATAGAGGAGAAGCTTGCCGCGAAACATTAATGCAGGCGTTGAAGGATTGGAATGACCATCGAAAACAATACATCCGCGATCTCAGAAAAAATGCGATTTTCAGACCTGTTAGCCATTCCGGAAGTCAGGGCGCGCTGGGAGAAAGTGCGGAAATATTTTTTCCTCCGTGAATCAACCTACGATATGAGCAACCGCTGCAACATTCGCTGTGACGGCTGTTACTATTATGAAGGCGACAAGCAGTTTGCCGCCGAAAATCTCAATGTTGAAGACTGGCGGCTGCTGATGAAGGCCGAAAAGGCGGGTGGTATAACCTATGTTGTTCTGGCAGGGGCGGAACCGTCGCTTGTTCCGGAACTGCTCGAGGCATGCTACGCCGAGATGCCGCTAGGGAGCATCGCGACCAATGGATTCAAAAAAATTCCGGAATCGGTCGGCTACAAAATTCATATCTCCGTCTGGGGCAATGATGAAACCAGTCTTAGGGTGCGCCGGGCGAAAAATCTTCTTAAGCGTCAGATCGAAAATTATGCAAACGACCAAAGAGCGGTTTTTGTCTATACCTTCACGCGAGACAATATTGATGAAGTGCACGATGTGGCCGCCCGGCTGGCTGATGCCGGCTGCCGGATGACATTTAACGTTTTTTCTTCACCCGTGGGATATCAGGGGCCCCTGAGACACGACGAAAAAACGCTGCAGCTCACCCGTGGAGCGATGATTGATCTTTTAAACCGGTACCCCCGGTATGTTCTTTTTTCGGTATATAATGCCGTTGCGCACACGTCGGAGGCGGGATTGCACGAATTGTACGGCTGTTCCTATCCCAGATGCAATCCGTCGCAGGATATCGGACTGGGCCGATCCTTTCGTCAATACAGGACGGACTTAAACTGGGATCGATCGGTGGCCTGCTGCGTTCCGGATACGGATTGCGCCGATTGCCGGCATTATGCGGCCGGTTCAGCCGTGGTTACGGCGCGCCTGTATCGCCATGTCAATCATCCGGACACGTTCAAATCCTGGCTGGATTATGTTGATACCTATCTGGCCGTGTGGGTGACGGGATATGACAAGGGAGAGAATCTCTGTGAACGTGTCATTCATCCGCCGGTTAAGGGATAAAAAAAGCGTATGCGTAATGTAAAAAAAACAAAAGGTCTTGAATCATGAAAACGGTCAGTTCCCTGCTGGATCCTGTCTGGTATGAACGTTATAAGAGAATATCCAGTCTTAATATTCGCAGCTCGATATACGATGTGACCAACCGCTGTAATCTACGCTGCAGAGGATGTTTCTTTTTTTCCTCCGGCGAAGATCACGTGCAGGAAGAAACCGATCTGAAACAGTGGGAAGCCTTTATTGACCGGGAAAAAGCCCGTGGCGTAAACCTGGCGATTCTGATCGGGGGTGAGCCGACCCTGTGCATGGATCGTGTCGAAGCATTTTACAAACGCATTCCTTCCTATTGCGCGACCAATGGCCTGATCAAAGTGTCCCGCGATAAATTCCCCGACATGATGGTGGGCATTTCTCTGTGGGGAGGCGGCGAAGACGAAAAAATTCTTCGGGGCAAAGACACATTTGCCATATCCAGCAGAAATTATGAAGGGGATCCCTATACGTACTATCTTTACACCGTAACCCCCAAACAGGTGGGGAAAATTGAGCCGGTCATTAAACGCATCGAGGATGTCGGTCTGAAAGTGCATCTGCAGCTTCTGTCCAATGATGAGGGTGTGGACGGTTTTCACTGGCGGGAGGGTGAGCTTCGTGATCTGCGTGTGGAGATGGACGAGATGCTGGAGGGGTATCCGCAGACGGTCATATCCAGTAGATATTATCATGAGGTGATTACTACAGGCATAATGCTGGGCCGCCGCTTCGGCTGGCGTGAATGTCCCTCGGTGACCGAATCGTTGGATAACCGGCAACCGCCTGTGCACCGCCTGATTCATTTTTATCGCTGGGCGGCCGACTTGAAGACGGTTCATCGATGCTGCACGTCCGCCACGCGTGATTGTGCCACCTGCAAGGACGGCGCGGCACATATGAGCTGGATCATGGTGAATAAACGCGATCATATCATCAGCACGCAGGATCTGCAGAACTGGATTGAAGTATACGAGATGTTCGCCAAGCTCTACCGGCTGATTCCATGGTAAAAAAGGCTATCAGACTATAGGCTGTTAGGCTGCTAGACTATTAGACTGTAGTGCATCCATCAAAAGCATTCTTCTGTTACCTTTAAAAATCAAAAAAATTATAATTGATATTTTTAGAAAGCTCTTGCATGATAATCCATCTGATCGCTGCGGGATTGATTTCCGGTGATGTATGAAAAGAGGGTGAATACAACGTGTTGAAAAAAACATTCATACTGGGCTATGACTCTGTTTCTTCCCTGGGAACAGATCTGGAAAGTCAGTGGCGGCGAGCTGTTCTGGGCGAGAGCGGTATCGGGCCACTGACGAGATTTCCCATGACCGCTGATTTTCCCGTGCGTGTGGCCGGTCAGGTGGGCGAACTGGATATCCGGCCCTATCCGTTTTTACAGCCTCGCGAAATGGCGCACTGGACGTCGCCGATTTACCAGTACGCCCTGCTGGTGGTTCATCGGGCGCTGAACATGAGCGGGGTGGAAATCACCGCCGACATCGCGCCGCGTGTTGCCGTCACGTTCAGTTCCGCCGTCGGCGGCTTGGATGCGGTTTTAAAAGCTGACCGCCAGATGATTGCGGATAACAAATTGCCGCATCCCTTTGCCAATCCCAATTCCTGCATTAACATGGTGGGTGGCAAGGTTTCCATCCTGACCAGGGCGACGGGTCCTATCAGTTCAACGATTACAGCCTGCGCCACCGGCGTGACATCCATGATTATCGGCGAGATGATGCTCAAACTCAATCTGGCGGATGTGGTCATCGCCGGTGCGGTGGACTGCCCGCTGGTCGAACCGATTCTGGCAGGCTTTGCCACCATGAACGGTGCTTATCGTCCCAAGGAAGGGCAACCCGAAGAGCCTCCCGAAAAAACCAGCCGGCCTTTTTCGGCTAACCGCAGGGGTTTTGTGGTATCCGAGGGGGCGGGCTGCATTATTCTGGCAACAGATGAATTTGTGCGTGCCCACGGGCTTAATGCAAAAATTGAAATGGCCGGTTCAGCAATGACATCGGATGCCAGCCATTTTGTGGCACCCAATCTCCCGACCGTGCAAAAATGCGTTGAATTAACCATGGCGAGCGCCCGATTACGGCCACAGGATATTGATGCCGTCAACGCGCACGCGACATCGACAAAAGTCGGAGATAAAGTGGAAGCGGACGCACTGGTCAATGTATTCGGTAAAAACGTGCCGCCCGTGTCGGCCAATAAATCGCAGCTTGGCCATGCGATGGGCGCATCATCCGCCATTGAGACGATCCTGGCGATACAGGGAATGCTGCACGACAAATTACTTCCGACTATCAATTTCGAGCCCGATCCGGCCATCGCGCTGGACTGCGTGCCTGAAGGCGTCCGGATGTTAAAACAGGAATTCGTCCTGAAGAATGCCTTTGGCTTTGGCGGCTGCAATTCCTGTTTGATTTTACGAAGGATAGCCTGACGAATGGAATGTGCATTATGAAGCCTCCCAAAAATCGCAGAGTATATGTTGTCGGCTACGGTGCGGCAACTCCGCTGGGCAGTACGTTCGCAAAAACCTGGCAGCGTGCCGTGAAAGGTGAGGCGGGTTTCCGGAAGGTGACGCGCTGCAAGGTCGAATCAGCCTGTGACATTGTCGGCGAGATACCCGACTGGTTTCCCCTCGAGCTTGATTTTACCGACGCGAAGGAAGTGTATAACTGGAACGCGGCGTTCGTCATTCTGACGATGGAAGTCTGCAAAGCGGCGCTGGAGAATGCGGGCATCATCATGGATGATCACATCGCGCCGAGAATGGCCTGCCTGGTCGGATCGGCGCTCAACGGTGCGGACGCGTATCGCGTGGCCATGCACGATCTGGAACACCGGGGGCCGTTGCGGGTGAGTCCTTACCTGCTGCCGAATTTGTGCGCTAATCTACCGTCCGGGAAAGCGGGAATGCTTCTAAAATTTACCGGCCCGATTTTTTCGCCGCAGGGTGCCTGCGCTTCCGGCAATCATGCCATCGGCATCGGCGCGCGCATGATACGCGACGGGGATTGCGATTTTGTCCTGGCAGGAGGGGCGGATGCGCCGATTCTGCCGGAGTTGATTCACGGGTTTGCCAATATGAATGCCACGATCAAGGTTCATCCCGGGGACCGTGCATACAACGATCATGTACAGGTGTCCCGTCCGTTCAGCATTGACCGTAAGGGTTTTGTCCTTTCGGAGGGCGCGGGGGTTGTTGTTCTGGCGGCGGAAGAGGTCATAAAAGCGCACGGACTGATGCCGCGTGCCGAGGTGCTGGGCGTAGGATGGACATCCGATGCCTATCATTATACCAGCCCCAATCCGCACACCATTGTCCGGGCGATCAGGGAAACAATTGAAGATGCCGGTCTTGAGCCGGCGAATGTTCACTACATCAACGCTCACGGCACGTCCACACCCAAAGGAGACAAGGTGGAAATCAAGTGTCTGCGGGAAGTATTCGGCAGGAACATCGAAAAAATTCCCGTATCGTCCAACAAATCGCAACTTGGCCACACCCTTGGGGCCACAGCCGCCATTGAGGCTGCTCTCACAATTGAAGGAATGCGTGAAGGCATTATTCTTCCGACCATCAACCATATCCCCGATCCGGAATTGTCCGATATTGACGTGGTGCCGAACATGACCCGCAGGCAGAAATATGAAATAGCGCTGTCCAACGCGTTTGGCTTTGGCGGAACAAACTGCTGCGTGATATTTAGAGGAGTATAACATGAAACCAAAACCCTTTGTTCCCGAGATGTACAAAGATGATGAGAAGTATGTCCGGGATCAAACCACAGGGCTGATCTGGCATCGGACGGTGCACAGAACACTTTATGCCGACACCGACCGCTCTCAGGTCGTTTATCATTCCAATTATCTGCGCTATTTTGAATTTGGCCGCACCTCGCTGATGCGTGATGTTGCTTATCCATACAGGGAAATCGAAGAAAGTGGCTATGTCTATCCCATTATCGATCTGGGAATTACCTTTTATCAGTCGCTCTATTATGACGACCTGATGTACATTCATACAAGACCAGTCAACCTGGAACGCGTTCGGCTGCAGTTTGACTATGTCATAACACATGCGAAAAAGGGACACATCATTTGTGTCGGATACACGAAACACTGCGCGGCAAACTCCTCGGGAACGCCGGTTGCGGTGGATCCGAAAACGGTTAAGTTATGGCAGACCTTCCCCAACAAACGATAAACAAGCGCTTCCCGGTGACGCTGGAAATTATCCCGTATCTGCGGGATCATCGTTTTGAAGGGAAGGCCGTTTTCCCCGCTGTAGAGGCTCTTATCACCCTGGCAAGATGTGTGAAAAGATATTATCCTCAGGCCATGCTTTACGACCAGAGTTCGGCGCTTTTTCCTAAAACACTGTCCATTGAGCGGGCCGGTGAAAGCCTGAATGCACAAATTGAAATTGAGGATTCGGCGGATGGCATCAGTGCTTCGCTTCAGACATTCATAAAAATCAAAAACACCGCCATAAGCAGGACGCTGGACCATGCGAAAGTGACGTTTGCCAAAAGGGTGGTTTTATCCAACGCCGCCATGTCCTTTCGAACAGCCAGGAAAATGGAAAACCTCTGTATTCAAGTTCCCGCAATTTCAATATATCGCGAATTGATTCCCTTTGGTGTATCCTATCAAAACATTACCGGAGATCTTACGGTTTCGAAAGAAGGCGCGCTTGCGGATATTACGGTCGGCGGCGGAGAAGCGGATGATGTCACACTCGGATCACCTTTTGTCCTGGATGCCGCGATGCACGCAGCCTGCGTTTGGGGCCAGCGGTTTGCCGACATGGTTTCCTTTCCGGTCGGCTTTGACCGGAGGATTATTTATAAGATAACAAAAAAGGGCGGGGTTTATTGCGCCCGGATCAATCCGGTGAATGCGGGACGGGATGTATTGACGTTTGATGTCTGGATTTTTGATCAAGACGGACTGATCCATGAAACCGTAAGCGGTCTGCAAATGCGCGACATTACCGGTGGGCGCATGAGGCCGCCCATGTGGATTAGGGACGGACTATGCTGAAAGTCATCCTGGTTTGCCTTCTGGCATATCTGGCCGGTTCAATTAATTTTGCCGTTTTGTTTTTCAAAATGACCGGCAGGGATGATCCTCGGTTGCACTTCAGCGGCAATGCGGGAACGACCAATGTTTACCGTCAGGCAGGCATGTTATGGGCCGTGTTGATTCTGGCGCTGGATATCGGCCGCGCGCTGGCTATTGCTGCGGCCGCTCGCCATTATATCACAACAGATGGCGGGTGGCTGATCTGGGCGGTTTTTTTTCTGATTCTGGGAAACAGCTTCCCCTGTTTTCACGGATTCCGCGGAGGCAAAGGTGTGGCCAGTTATTTAGGTTTTACAGCACTGATCGTCCCGGGGGCGGCTCTGCTTGCGGCGATTGTCTGGGTTTTGGTTTACGGGGTGAAACGCGTGCCGTTTGTCGCTTCGTTTTTCATGGTTGCCGTATTGTCCGTTGGACATTCCCTGTCTTTTCACTGGGGGCCGCCTGCAACCGCCGCTGCTGGGGCAACTTTTGCGCTGATTATTTTTAATCACCGCATGAATATCAGGCAATGCCTGAAAGACAGACGACTTTCCGCGTAAGAGCAATAAAAAGGAGCTACAAAACGAGTTTTATGGCTCGATGTGCTTTCAGCGCTTCATATAAATTCGTACGATGAGATTCACTTTCCACCGTAAGTTCAACATTCAGGGAAAAATATTTAGCCGTTTCACTTTGACGTGACGGGGATATGCGGCATTGACGATCCCGGATAATTTCGTAAACAGCACATTTCATTTCATCCCGGTCCGTGCCGATGATTTTATAAGTCCATGAACATGGATATTCCAGTTGAAGCTTTTGCTTTTCATTTTCAGACATCAGCGGATACCTTTTTTATTACAGTATGCCGTTTCATTTCCTGTGGATAACGCGATCCTGAAGGTATCAAAGTCAGTCCAAAAGGTGAAATTTTTGATTTAATTATCCGAAAAAGCGAATATAGTCAAGTAGTTTTGTCTGCAGGAATCATTTTGTGTTTTTTTAATATTATCAGCAATTCGCTTTGACAAGGTATAGCGACTCTGGTAAAAATTTTTTAATCTGGCCGTTGCGGGATGAGCATTAATACTTCGCAGCTCGCTATGAGACGGTTCTTTGCTATGAGGGGTTATATTGTTGTCAGACAAGAAATATGAAACCCAAACTGTCAAGGAGGATGTGTTTATGAAAAAAGTATTTATTTTTGTATGTGCGTTTGTGTTTGTTGCCACGATGGCATTTGCAGCGGGGCCCAGTAAGTATCAGGTTACAGGACCGGTTCTGGAAATTAAAGGTGATGTGATTGTTGTTAAGAAAGGCAATGATAACTGGGAAGTGTCCAAAGACGCCGCAACCAAGATTACAGGTGATCTGAAAGTCGGCTCCAAAGTCACGATTGAATATAAGATGACTGCAACCAAAATTGAAGTCAAGGAAGATAAGAAGACGGACAAGAAAACGGACGCCAAAAAGGCGGAGGACAAAAAAGCGGACACCAAGAAGAAGTAATATGACATTTAAAAAACATGGCGGCTTCTCCGGGATACAGGACGGGAGCAGCCGCCATGGACCCTTTTCGCATTGCAAAGTGAATGATTGAGCTTGGCTTTTAAGGCGAATCGTCCGCCTGCAGCGTTGTGCAAGAAAACGTTTCCTTGTCTTCATGTCTTCCCGATTTTTGCAAAATTCCTTCCTTCAGACATTAATCACTGCGTCGTAATGAGAAAACATATTCGACCAGATATTGGCAGTCAGGGCAAAAGGAGTCATTTTTGCAGGCGTTCCTTTTGCAATTTCTTGTTTTATGTTATAAAAATATAATCAAAAAACAACAGTACTATCGGGGAATTATAAGGAGAATAGAAAATGGAATCTTTTTTTGCGGGTTTTGTTTTGTTTGTGATTATTATTACGGTTGTTTCTATAGCCATTTTTGTTGTGCTGGCCCGCTGGATATTCCGAATAAACGACATTGTGGATCAGCTTGAAGCTGTGAACGACAAGCTCAATTCCTTAACATCTTTAAACACCAAATCCCCCTTGAGTGGTCCGGATATTGAAATTCACAAAAGCGCGCCAAAGGAAAATGAAATGGAAAAAAACGAGTTTCCAAAATAATAATCCCTGTATTCTGTAACGCAATATTCCGCTTATTGTCTAACGTATGCGCCATTGAAAACAATTTGTGCGTTGCAACGGCATTTATTGTATTTCCAATAGGACTCTGTATACAAGTGGCAGAAATGTCCCAAAGTGATTTGTTTGTGGTCGGCGGGGACGCGCTATTGTCTGAATTCCGCTGCCATGCGGTTTATTCCGAAAGAAAATCTGGAGCGGGAAGGATACGGAAAGTATCTGAATCTGTTCACTTCTGAACGATAGGGTAAGATGTCAGGTTGAAGAAACTGCCGTTTCTGTGCAGGAATGTTCCAGATCCAACAACATGAGTTTAAGGTCGGATAATTTTTTCATCTTTTCCCGTATGAGCGGAGAATCATGATCCTGCTGCAGGTCGTCATCCGTGACGTATTGATAAATGGCGCCGATTGTATCCCGGATATGATGAAGAAATTTTTCCGCGCTGATATTTCCATAAGCAACATGATATACGGAAATATTATCGGCAATTAATTTTTCTGTTTCGTTGCCGGCTTGCCCGAGCCATTCCAGGGTCATTCGGCAGATCTGCGGTGTGATAGCGGGGGTAAAATCCCAGAGGGCGAGTGCCACCGTATGTTTTATGAAAGGGATGTTGCTTCTGCACAGTGCCAGGTTTTCATACCGGGCAATGACCATATTTATTGTGATCAGTAAATTTTGAAACGTGTCTTCAATCTTGTTGTCTGTGGCGATGGGTTCATCTCTCAGCCAGCCGATGCTGCGGAATATGCGCATGCTGATGCTTTTGAAAATACGGTGTATGCCGGTTTTTACCGCATCTCTGCTTTTACCCGCCGGAATTTTCCCCGCGGACAGCAGTTCGAACAGGCACAGAGTATAACCGAACATATAAAGAGAACTCAGGGTTTTCCCCGTTGCCGAAGCCGTCATGTTTTTCAGAAAAGCATCATTGGCTTTCGCGAGCTGATTCAGCAGATCATGCTTTTGTATTTTATGCTTGTCCGCCGGACTTTTCTCGCGGAGGTATTTTAAATATTTTATGCATCTGCCGAAATGCATCACGCCGATTTCATGCCAGATGTCACTCTTTGGTTCGCAATAATTCACGATAAAATTCCCTTCCGCTTCGGCGCGCTCGAAAGACAGTTTGGCGGAAAGAAAATCCGAATGCGTTTGCGCGATGTTTGAATAGATCAGCATCCGCATTAATCTGGCCACCAGGTTGAGCGGGCTGGTCAGCAGCAGGTTGGCGAGAACCGCGTCCGCCTCGTATGGCATCAGACGCGCACGCAGAACTTTGGCTATTTCCGTTAGGAGCAAAGCGCTTTGCGGAAAGCGATGCATGGCTTTGATAGCCCCGAAAGAGCAATAGCCCGCCTGTTCAGGGAAATGCAATGTCCTTTTAAAGTCTTCGTAAGAGGGGTCAAAAATGGATCGGGGAAGCATTTTTTCTTCCAGCAGGCACGGGATATAATCGAAATAACTATAAGACAGGAAGTTACTCACGGACCAGATGTCACCGCTGTAGCCTGTTGAACGACGGGAATTCTTTGCGTATAGTTCAAAGCCCGCCTTGACTGAGGCATACAGGGCGCACATGTGGGAAAAATCAGTCAGGTAAATGCCCGATTCGGCATTCAGGCTGAATTCTAAAATTCGCTGAATGGTTAAATTGGCTTCCGTCATGATACCCGCGTGGATAATGATGATTAATTTTTTCTGGGGGGTACTGTATTCGGACAACAGCCAGCGGGCGCTCATCTGATGGGCAATGGCCATGACGTTGCGGATGGCTTCATTGTAAAGCCTGTGTTCTTCCATCGGTCCGGGCTTTTTAGCGGTCCTCAAATTGAAAGATGTCGCGCCGATCATTTCTATGTTTTTTTTATGAAGGTGCTGTTCCAGACGGAGATAAGTGATGCATGAGGAAAGTTCATTTTTCAGCCAAAGCACATCAGCAGGAAAGATGATGGAACCCTGTCCCTGAAGGTGAAATGCGATGGTTACGCCGGAGTTTTCCTGGATGGCTTCAAACCGGTCTGCGGAAAAGCAGGGCAGCTGCAGAAGCAGATCGTAATGCCAGTTCAATTCCGGATGTTTCTGCGCCAGTTTGAATGCCAGAATTCGCAGAAGCGCACGCTTTTTCGGTGTGTTGATCACAAATTTTTTTTTAAGCCGGGTAATCATGGGAGCTTGAACTTCGGGAAGCGACAACTCCCTGGCCGTTACCTCAATCTGTGCAATCAGGGCATTCACGGATAAATTGCCGGAGAGGATGTTCAGAACATCCGAAAAGGTCAGCCCGTCAGGAAGTTTGTCTGTAACATCGGTTTTGTCGTATTTTTCCAGAAACGCCACAAAAGCCGTTTCGCTGGCCGTTTCAATGATCGAATGGTTAAAAGCGTATTTGATGATGCCGGGTATCGCGCGCCGGGAAATTTCCCGATCGTTTTCCTTGAAATCATAATAACTCGCAACACTGGGAAATGCATGAAGCAGAGAGTTGATGCTCATGTTTTTTTCAGGCATATTTCTTTACTCTTTTGGATTTATTGATTTTGTGTTTTCCTTCTTACACAAATCCGGAAGGGTTTCAACTGGTATTTTTCGATATGCGCCGCATCAATACTACGGACTAACGCATTGTGGAAGGATGCTCCGCCGAGATATGATCGGCAATCCTGTTGACGTTGTTCCTCGCATTTTCCAAGTCAATGGTTAACAGACGCCGGTTTTCCATGACAATCTTCCCGTTAATGATGCTTGTTTTTACATCTGCGCCGCGAGCCGCATATACAAGATGGGAGTATGGATTGTAAAGCGGCGTCAGGTGGGGCTGATTCATGTCCATGATGATGATGTCAGCCAGTTTCCCCGCTTCGATGGAACCGATCAGACTTCCCAAGCCCAGAACCCGGGCTCCGCCTGAAGTAGCCATTTTCAAAACGGATGGAGCATTCATAACGGTGGGATCAAGCGACATTGCTTTATGAAGTTTTGCTGATGCATCCATTTCCCTGAACATATCCAGGGCGTTATTGCTGGCGGAACCATCCGTTCCCAAGCCGACCCTGATGGCTTTTTTCAGCATTTGCGGGACAG
>Ga0105104_10000381_pt1 | contig 33638 bp, 32 predicted proteins | sample PPLLaktember2015_3_FD_87034 | JGI IMG/M metagenome (GOLD analysis project Ga0105104, IMG submission 87034) | Freshwater sediment microbial communities from Prairie Pothole Lake near Jamestown, North Dakota, USA - PPLs Lake P7 Core (6) Depth... | ecosystem: Environmental > Aquatic > Freshwater >... | reverse complement strand
TTATTGTGGGCGCGGAGGGACTCGAACCCCCGACTTCTACTGTGTGATAGTAGCGCTCTAACCAACTGAGCTACGCGCCCGGGCGACGCAGATTATAGCCGAGAGTACTTTCTTCTGCAAGGACGTGCCATTGTTTGAGAGTGGATCATTGTCTGGGCTCGCCCAATACCTTTACCACGGAGCGCACTGTACCCTTCGGGCATGCTTCGCGAAGAACACAAAGAAAACCTTTAAAAAATCTCCCCCGGCACCCCGTTCGGGCCGCGAGCCCGTCGAGGCGAGACGGCCTGCGCCCGGGGCAGGTGTGTGAACTCAGTGTTCTCTGTGGTGCGAAAATACTTAGCCTATTTTAGCTACACCTTATTATCTCGGCAAAACGTCCCAGGGGTTGACCCAGGAAGAGGCAGACCGGATCTCGAAATGCAAGTGCGAACCGGTGGAGCGGCCTGTGTTGCCGATCGCACCGATGACATCGCCCTGGCCTACGCTCTGGCCGCAGAGCACGCTGATACCGCTTAAGTGTGCATACAGGGATTGGAAGTTATGGCCATGGTCAACCATAATCATGTTTCCATAACCGTAGTTGTTCCAACCCGCATACACGACCACTCCGGCGTCGGTTGCATACACGCCTTCGCCGGTGTTGCCTGCAATGTCAATTCCCCAGTGATTGGCGTTGGGGGCGTAATCAAACCCGGAGACATAATGATTGTTGGCTGGCCAGATAAATGCGCCATAGCCCACCGCGCCGCCGCTGACCGCCTCACAGGCGCCGTCGCCCAGCACCCGCGCCGAGGCGGGATTTTCGCGGGTCACACCGAGCGGCGCGCTCCAGGAAATGAATTCACGCCTGCCGTTTGGCACAACCAGCCATGTCCCGGGCTGAATGTTTGGGTTGGCAAAATCGCCGATTACTGCCATGTCCAGGTTATTTGCCGGATAATTAATGATGTCTTCCGGCTTGACGCCATAATAAGTCGAGATACCGTTTAAGCCCTCACCCTGCTCCCATTGATGATACGTGCCGTCCTGTGGCAGGATATTCAGTTCCTGTCCGGGTTTCAAAGCATGGGGATCATCAAGCAAAACATAATAGTTAGCCCATAAAACCGTTTCAGGCTGCAGCCCGAATTTTTCGGCGATCCCAAAAATCGTATCGCCTTCCACGACGATATATTTGGTCACTTCCGCGCGCGGGCGAGAGGGGATGATGGTATGCACCTGCGCCAGACGCGGGATTCCGCCAAACGATGCCTCGCTTTGTGACGGGACATCCTCGATGCGCGCGACGGGAGCAGTAGGTCCCGTTTCCGGCGCGTTCGCTTCGCCTCCGGCATTGGGCGTCTGGGCATAGAACAGCCTCAACAGCCAGATTACCGTGATGAGCAGGATCACGGAAAGTAATGTCGTTCCGGCGCGCAACATGGATTCCCCCAAACCGATACCAATTAAAGTGTTTAACAGGCGGGAAAAAAAGCCGGGAGCTTCGTCGTTCTTCTTCGAAGGGTCATTGTCCATTAATTTTAGTTCTCCAAACAAAGTATCATAACATGGGCAAAAATTAAGCGTCAAGCCGCGATTCTCGACGCTAACCTGACGTTAAGCCTGCGCGCGACGTACGAGCGGGTTAAGCAGGTGTAATCCCCCGATGGATATGAATGAGACCAGACCACCGATGAGGGCGGCAAATGGTACCCCCCAGTTTTGGGCAAGCCAGCCGATCAGCAGGCTCCCAAAGGGCGCCACACCTTGCAGCGCCCATAAGTACACACTGAATACGCGGCCGCGCAATCCATTGGGAACGCTGACCTGGATCAGGGTATTCATCGAGACAAGTTGTGTGACCGTGCCCCATCCAATGAATACCAGTAAAACGAGTGAACTGTTCAAATTGGGCATATAGCCAAGCGCGATCAATGGGAGGATGAGGGCAATCTGTCCGAGCGCAAGCATAAAACCTTTATTTCGGGAGGAACTCATATACGCGGCGAGAAGTGCCGCAGCCAGTGCGCCAGCTCCCTGGGCGGCATACAAGTGACTGGTGCGGGCCGCTACCACCGCCTCTGTATCGATGGCTGTTTTCAGCACGTCGCGCGCCAAAGCAGGGATTTGTTGTGCGAGGGGAAATCCAAAGAAACCGACCAGGGCAGACATCAAGATGATGGACGCAACCAGGCTATTCCTGTGAATATATGCCAACCCTTCGCGGAATTCCAGCCCCAGGCTTTTGCGCGCGTCCAATTCACGCGGGACTCTATAACGTGTCTGTGCGATGAACAATCCGGCGATCACAAACACGAAGCTGATCCCGTTTGCCAGGAATACACTGCCTTCTGTGCCGGTTGAAGTGAGCAGCCAGGAAGCCAGCAGGGGACCGATGACACGGCCCACATTGAAGGCGGTCGTCTGCAACGCGATGGCATTGGGAAGCGCTTCGCGCCCGACCAGTTCGATCAACATAGCTTGGCGGGCGGTGATCTCCACCGCGCTGGCCGTTCCAAAAATCATTGCCAATAAGCCGATATGCCAGATCTGGATCTGCCCGGTCAACGTCAGGGCGGCCAGCCCAAAGGCCGGAAGTGACATGATGGCTTGGAAAATGATCACGGTCCGGCGTTTGTCCCAGTGTTCCACGAGGACGCCTGCGGGCAATGCCAGGAGCAATGTCGGCAACATGGATGCAAAGCCGATCAAGCCCAGGTCCAGCGGGCGGCCCGAGATGCGGTACGCCAGATAGGGCTGGGCGGTATTCTGCATCCACGTGCCAATGACCGAAATGAATTGTCCGACCAGGAAAAGGTTAAAGTCGCGTGAAGCCAGCGCGGGAAAGCGCTGGGCAATGGACAAACGAATTTCAGGCATTATTATTTTGCGGGGACGACCAGTTCAGGCGTGTCGTTTGCCGGGGTGTTGACCAGGGTGCTGACCGGGTAGGCGTTCATCATGTCGGCGGGAAAAGGCTTGATCAACGGTTTCAACTGATCGGGAGTCTGAGGCGCGGGGTCCAGCCAGCGGGCATAATCCCGCGGGTGAAGGATCGCCGGCATCCGGTTGTGGATGATCGTCATAAGTTCATTGGGAGTTGTTGTGATGATCGTGCATGTCTTGACCTGGGAACCGTCAGGACCATTCCATGAATCCCAGAGACCCGCGAAAGCGAATGGCTTGCGGTCTTTCATATGAATGAAAAAAGGAGTTTTCGTCTTTCTGCCCGGAGCGCCCTTCCATTCATAGAACCCGTCAGCAAGGATCAGACAGCGTTTATATTTAAGACTTCCGCGAAAGGCCGGCTTCTCTTCGAGTGTTTCCCCGCGGGCGTTGATCAGCCGGTTGCCAATGGCTGGATCCTTTGCCCACATGGGAATAAGACCCCAGACGAAAAAATCCGCTGTGTTTTGATCGTCGTTGGGGATCACAAGAACGGGTTGCGTGGGCGCGATATTAAAGCGCGGTGCGAATTGTTGCGGAAAGGTATAGTTGGTAAAAGTTTCCTGTGCTTCTGCTGGATCAACCGTCAAAGTAAATCGTCCACACATGTTTGCTCCTTGCTGTAATCTTACTCTTTTTGCAGTATTTTGGGCAGTGTGAAGGAAAATGTCGCTCCCTTTTCCAACTCTGATTCTACCCAGATCTGTCCGCCATGTACTTCGATGATTCTTTTTACGAGAGTTAACCCAATGCCTGTGCCTTCCGCACGTGTGTCGAGTTTGTTGAACAAACCAAAGATCCGCTCATGGAACTGCGGGTCGATGCCAATCCCATTATCACGTACAAAGAAGATTGTTTGATATTGGTTATCTTGCTTTGCACCAATCTCGATACATACCTCTGACTGTGGCCTGGCATATTTGGCGGAATTATCCAGCAGGTTTTGCAGCACTTCCACCAGCCGGACGCGATCGCCGTAAACAACAGGCAGGTCGCTTTGAATTTCGATCCGGGCTTGCCGGGCATCGAGGCGACCGCGCACGCGCTCCAGGGCTTCCCTGACGATCTCCTCAAATGGAATACGTTCAGGCGGATTCATCATACGGCCGATGCGTGAAAGCTCGAGCAGGTCATTGAGCAGCGCTTCCATTTTCCGGGCAGCGCTCGTAATGCGTTTGACTGTATTTTTGACCTTTGCGTGATTTCCGGCAAGGGCATCTTTTTCCAGGTACCCCAGGAAGCCGGTGATGGTGACAAGCGGCGATTTCAGGTCATGTGAAACCGTGTATGTGAACTGTTCTAGTTCGGCATTTTTCGACTCAAGCTCATTGATAAACGACTGGCGCTGCGCCAGTTCATTTTGCAGGGCATGATTCAGCCGGGCATTTTCAATGGCGAGACCCGCATACCCGCTGAACAAGCGTAAGGCTTCCAGATCCTCCTCCCGGATGGGGCGGCCACTGAGGAGGTTGTCGACGCAGATCACGGCAATAGGTTTGTCTCCAGCCCAGGCGGCTGCGGCGGCATAATCCTTGACTCCATACATCTCACTGTCTGCCCCGATCTCGTTTTCGACGTCGTAATTGTGGGTGAAATACAGCCCGTCCGGCTGCTGGAGAACGCGTGTAAATATGGCCAGCTCAGACAGCGGATACCATTGATCCCATTCCTCGACGAGGCGTCCCTGGTTATCTGTACCCAGCGTACCATCCATGGACTTGCGTTCAGGATTATATAAGAAGATCGCCAGCCGGTCGAAGCCAAGGTCGTCGTGCACTCCATGCCAGATCCTCTCCAGTGTTGTGTGCAGATCTTTCACCTCCGTTACTACTTTGCCGAGGTGTACCACCTTTTCCAGCATCGCGCGTTGGCGTAATTCACGCTCTTCTGCATAACGTTGTTCTGTAATATCCTGCACGGCGCCAACGATCCCAGCCAGCTTGTTCTGCTCGCTATCCCAGAGCGGGTGCGCGTATACCCGCACCCAGCGCAGAGTCCCGTCTTTTGTGAGGGTGCGAACTTCCGTGACCACGGGCTGGTTACTTTTCAAGACCTCCATATCCTGCGCATCCTTCTCCACCTCGTCCGGATGCAAATGTCCCTGCCAGCCTCCCGTTGCACCATATTCCTCAACTGTATAGCCCGTGATCCTTTCGAATGCTCCGGCTGCCCAACTCAGACGTGTATTGCCCTCTGCATCCAATTCTGTCGCAAACGTGTAATCTGAACTGACCTGCGAGATCAGGCGGTATTTTTCTTCGCTGGCACGCGCGTGGTAAAGCGAATCACGGGTTTCGCGCGCCGCCAGATACTGCAGCGCTGCCACGATCGGAAAACCCATCAGACTGATCACCCACAGAAAAAAGGGATCCCGGAGAGTTCGTGGGACGAGCCAGCCTCTCATTTCTGTATATGCCATGAGTCCGCCTGAAGCCAGCGCGACCAATGTGAAGATCACAGCCGCCCTGCCTCCCAGCAGGACCCCTGCCGCCATAATTACAATGGGATAACCCAGCAAATAGGCGACATTACGCGCCCCACCAAGTGTGAATGCTGAGACAGTGCAAAAAAGCCAGAACATGGAGACCAGCAGGATGGAGGCAGTCTGTACCCGTCCGCGCTTCAGAAGATAGAGCAGGATAATATTTACGATTTCGCCAAAGCCTGCCTGGATCAAGGCTCGGGTTATGTTTTCCGGGACCGCAATGAAATGATAGAGCACATAAGGAATGGAAAGCAGGATCAAACCCCATACGATGATGTACAACAAACGCGCTCTGCGGGTTTTGATCTCATCCTCAAAGACCGGAGGAGTGAAGAACCTTCTCGAAGTGGTCATTCATTTCCTTCTCAGTTTTCTGAAATCTCCATCCCGTGTTGTGATGCCGGTGGCATCCATATGCTCAAGCAATGCCTGCGCATACTTGCGGCTGGTATTGAAACGAGTACGCGTTTCCGCCAGCGTAATGCTGTCCTTCTGCTGGATCTCCTGCTTGATCCTAGCCACCATTAAATCATAATCCTGCCTGCGGAAAAGGACATCTGACGAAACTGTAATGAACTCTTTCAATTCTATTAATGCATTGAGGATCTCTTCGCCGACTTCCGCTTCACATTCCTTGACGCTGGGCGGACTGTAAGGATTCTGTTCGAATTTTCGCATCAATCCCTGGACCCGGGCCTGCTGGCTATGATCGAAGCTGATCTCATGTCCGGGCTGCGCGATAAAGGCGGAGTGATCGGTGAGCAAGTGGTCAGTGATCAGTTTCCTGATGAGAGCGTTGAATGCATGGGACGAGAGCTTGAGTCTGCTTTTGAGCTCCTCACGCGGGATGCCGCGTCGGAGCGGATAGTTTTTGTGATATCCCTCGACCATTTGCAAGGTCTTGTCCTGCAATGCATTCCAGTGGGGTTGGGTGATGACGAGTAGATCGCCGACGATCGCCGGCGGCCCTTCTTCAAGCGGGATCAATGAACCGGCTTCCAACAGTTCCTTCAAGGCGGTTTCAGCGTCTGCTGCTTCCAGCCGCGAGCGGGTAACGACGTCCCGGAGACTGGCAATGTTCAGTGCAAGTGCGGCTTCGAACAGTACATCCGCTGGTGTGCCCTGCATCACAGATTCGAGGGATCGCAAAACCTTCTCATCGAAACGTTTATGCCGTCCCTTGGGCTGGTGATTGACGATGACGCCGCCACCGAGTGTTTCGCTGGGCGAGGGGCGCCGCAGGATGTATCTGTCGCCGCGCACGGTGACGATGGGGGTACGCAGCTCCAGCTGGACCCAGCCTTCTTCGCCCGGATGGAGCTCTTCCGTTCCAAGCAGACGCAGCATCCCGACCGCTTCGCTCGCGCCGACGAAGAACTTCACTTCGCTGTTGTGCTTGAGCGATGACGAAACGTCCTTGAGCAAACGGAGGCGCGCGTCGAGCCTGCGCGTGGGCTGGTACTGACCCGGGTGGATAACCACCTCGCCGCGCTGCACGGATTCGGTGTCGATGCCTGAAACGTTCACAGCTGTCCGCGAGCCGGGCACAGCCGTGCTCTCTTTTTTCTTGTGGGTCTGCAGCCCGCGCACGCGTCCTCTTTGCCCGGATGGGACGATCTCCACTTCATCGCCGAGCGCCAGGTGACCATCGAGCAACGTCCCTGTGACGATGGTGCCGAACCCGCTCATGCTGAAGACGCGGTCGATCGGCAGGCGCGGGCGGTTGAGATCGAGGCGGGCAGGTTTTGACTCAAGAAGAGTGCCAAGCCTCGAAATGAGATCGTCCAACCCTTCCCTTGTTTTGGCAGAGACGCGCAGGATCGGTGCATTGTCCAGCACGGTCCCGCTGACAGCCGCGCGAATGTCCGTTTCCACGAGATCCAGCCAGGCGGGGTCGGGAGCGAGGTCTGTCTTGGTCAGAACGATGATCCCCGCGGGGATCTGCAACAGATCCAGGATGGCGAGATGTTCCCTGGTTTGCGGCATGATGCTTTCGTCGGCGGCAATGACGAGCAGGGCAGCGTCAATCCCTCCAATGCCCGATAACATGTTCTCGATGAAGTCGCGATGACCCGGCACATCTACAATGCCGATCTCCTCTCCGTTGGGAAGGGTCAGCCACCCGAATCCGAGTTCGATCGTCATCTCGCGGGCCTGCTCCTCCTTGAGGCGGTCGGGGTGGGTCCCCGTCAATGCGGCGATCAATGTGGATTTTCCGTGGTCAACGTGACCGGCTGTACCAACAACACGCATAAAAAATCTTTCCTCTCTCCTCTTTCTTGCCAGGAAAGAAGAAAGAGGAAAGAATTGCTGTTCCCTGTCGAATATTTATCTTTTTACTTTCTTAGCAGCCTTACCGTGCCCCATAATGCGCTCATAGGCGGAGAGCCACTCATGTGCCACATTCATCAACTCCTGCAGCTGTTGTTCCGTGGCATCCGCCGTCTGGTGCAGTTGGTCCTGCAGCATTTGGATGGACTCATCCAGCGGTGTGAGGCGCTCTTCCAATTTCAGTACGGAGCGGCGGACATCTTTTGTGCCTTCATCCTGTGAAAGTGTGTAACCGGTCCAGCGTTTTTGATCGTCGGCTTTGAAGGTCACCCATTCCTGTCGCAGGCGATCCTCGGAAAGGCGCTGCATCTCTGTCACTTCGTTGATGCGGCGCTCCAGTTTGGTGTTGAGTTCATTGTATGTTTCCTGGGCACGTTTGGCACTGCGTAATATTTCTTCGAGCGCCTGGACCTGTGTATCAAACGTTTGCGTCTGCAGCTTGATGGAGTCGAACTTTTCCCTCCACTCCTTATAGATGCGCTCGCGGTCCAAATGTGCAAGGGATTGCTGATCGATAAAGGCATTCTGGGCAGCTTTCCTTTCGGTTTCTGAAAGCACCAGCTCTTTGATACGGTTATCCATATTTTTCCAGCTGTCGGCGTTCAGGTCTGCCTTGGCTTTCGCTTCTTCGATGCGTTTGCGCAGGGCTGCGATTTCACCCTGCAGGTCTGCCACGCGCTTGGCTTCCTGCTTACGGCTTTCATCGAAGGCGTGCTGGACAACGGTGGCTTCCTCGGCGGCGCGTCTGGCAGCCTCGATCGGCGGCTTCAGTTCCTTGATCTCCTGATGCAGGCGCGCCTCTTCGGTGAGGCGGGCTTTGATGTCGCGTTTGATGGGTGGCAGTTCGCTATCGAGGCTTTGCCTTAACTCACTGAGCGCTTTAAGAATTGGCTTGAAGTCATCCTGGTGACGCTTGGTGACTTCCTTTTCGCGCTTTTCAAATTTCTTCTCGATGGCATCCAGTGCCTGGTTCATGTCTTCACGTTGTTTGGCGAAGATGGCATCGAACTGATTGAGACGTGCGGCAGTGGTGGCAATGTCTGCAATTTGTTTGCCAAGCGGTTTGACCTGTTTGGCAACTGTTTCGATTTGCCCCTCCAGCGCCGTCATCCGTTCTTCAAGCGTGATGATGGATGACCTTGTCTTGCGGTGTTCTTCGTCCAGCCATTCGAGGCGTTTGACGAGTTGTTCAAATTCCATGACTTCCTCCGGAAGGTAACACTTCGACCTTGCTCAGCGCAAGCTTGCCGTGCATTATACCGCTGTGGTGTTTTTTACCACAAAGGGGAAAGGTGTTTGTTTTAAGGCATTCCTTGGTGCACCTTTGTGTTCTTCGTGGTTAAAAGGTTTCTAGCGTCCCAGATGTTCGAACATCAGAGGCAGGTCGGCAAGAACAAATTGTACGCTTTGGGGGAACAGGCCCAGGATGAAGAGACCGATCACTCCCAGCCCGAGCATAAGCAATTGTGCCGGGCTTTCGCGCGGTTCCCAGCTTGTGTATTCCTCTGCAATGCTGATGACAGCTAGCGAACGGAAAGCGCTGGTAAGCAACCCGATAATGCCCGCCATCATCCAGAGCGCCGAGCCAATCGAGATGCGGGACAATCCTTCCCACAAAGCCAGCCGGGCGGGAAAGCCTGCCAGCAGGGGAAACGCGCCTGTGGAAAGCGCCGCAACGATCATCCCTGCACCTGCCAGCGGTGTGACGCGCAAAATACCACGCGCGGCACCAAACCGCATGGTCTCGACGTTTTCGCGGATGATCGTCAGAGAGAGCGACCAAACAGCCAGACCCAGGGCGCGTGCGGGGATCAACAAAAACAAAATTGGGATGCCAAGCCGTAAATCCAGGCTCAATGCCAGGAGCGAAAAGCCGGTCTCGGCGATCGAGCCATATGCCATGATCCGCCCGAGATGGCGCTGGAACGCGGCAAATGCTCCACCCGTGACGACCATCAGCAAACCGATGAACCGCAGGGCAAGGATCAGTTCGGAGGAGTTGCGCAGCCAGGAGTAGCGATCCAGGAAACCTGCCCCAAAGATGATCGTCATGGTGGGTAGGATCCACAAGAGAAAACCGACCAGGTATGGCGATGTCTCTTCGAGCAGTAGGGGGATCCAGCTATAGAGCGGGAAGATTGCCAGCAAAAACGCGAATCCCAGTCCCAGCATGGCAGCTGATTGCGCCGCCAGCGCAAGGTCGCCTGGGCTGGCTTCCACGCCTGCCAGCATCCATCCGGCCAGTAAAATAAATGGCATCGCAAGAGTTTGGTAGATGAGAAAACGCACGGCACCTCTGCCGGGCGGCCGGGAGATCGAGGTGAGCATGGGAATGGCAAGCAGGATCGCCATTTCAATGAAAAGCGCGGCATATAAGAACGGCTCGACCGCGATGGATGCCACCATCAACGCAATGATCATGAAACCGAGTGGCACAAGACGCGTCGCTGTCTTTGAGGCTTCTGCGCCGAAGAACCAGAGTGCTGCGGCGCCGTAGATCAATGCCAGCAGAGGACCCTCTGCCGGCTGGATGAGGAGCACGCGTCCCAGGATGGTCAGGGACGCGTCAATTTTCAGCGAAAGAGGTCCCAACCGGAGGGCGAGTTCGATGGGAATAAACTGGGCAAGGAGCGCCAGTACGAGCGCAAGGGAGCCACCCAGCACGCTCAGTACACGCTGGTTGCGGATGAATAGCAGAAATGTACCAAGAACGATAGGAACGAGTATCCAGAGGATGGGTGCGTTCATTCGGAATCGGTCTCTTGTTCCTGTGAATTCGAGGCGATCAATAAATAGGAGCCAACCAGTGCCAGCCCAAGGTTGATCACAGCCAGCAGTGCGGCAACCAGCACCGAACCCTCCACGGCTGAGTACAGAATTTCAAATCCGGAAAGCACGGTCATCAATCCGATCGTCACCCGCAGGATGCGGGACGTGATCCCGAGTTGAAGCAATCCCATCCCGATCAGAAAGAGGCTGCCGGCGGTCACTGCAAAACCTGCATCTGCCATGATCGTATCCACGCCCGGTGTTGTCACTGTTACGATCAGCGCAACGATACCGGCTGCGAACAAACGGAAGGGTCCTCCGCGCGGCCAGTTTTCTTCCTCTACCAGGTCTGCAGTTGACAACCCGGAACGCGTCATGCCCAAAATGGCGGCTGACATCCAGCCAGACACCACTTTGACAGAAGCCATTCCCAGGGGCCAATGCTGAAGGACAAGCACGAACATGGCAAGATATTGAACAGCCAGCAGACTGATGCTCCAACGCCAATCGCGTGCCAGCAGGAGACCGACGGACGTGACAACGATCGCGCCCACAGCAATCCACGAAAGGGTGACGTTCATGGATCAGGGATTCCCTCGCGTAAAGAATGAAATAAACAGGACCAGGAACAGCAGCGTCCACATGATCCCACTTTCGCCTTCGAGCACGTTCGAGATGACATCGCTCACGCGTCTGAGCTGGCGGTAGAGGCTCCACATGATCTGATAACTCCAATCAAGCCATGACACGTTGACCGGCCGGACCCAGTGGGCGCGGACAGGGTTGAGGATGCGTAAACGCGGCGTGAGTGAGAGCACGCCAAGCGCCAGGAGAGAGGCGAGCAGCCCTGCAATCCAATTGCCGATCTGCAGAGCTCCGCTCCACCCGAAAAAGCCGAGGAGAATAGTTATCAGCAATAAAAGGGAGATGCCAATCGGATAAACATTCCTAGCCCAAATCGGCTGATCTTCATTGCTCAGGCGTGTGGTGGTGCGCTGGCTGTGACGTATGAAGCCTGCAATCAGCATGGCTTGTGCCGAAATCCGGAAAGGCCAGATCAGCCAGATCAACCAGGAAGTGGGCAAACTGCTGTTCCAGCCTGTAGCAGTGAGAGAGAAAGGCAGTGACGAGATGCCCCATGCGCCGACGAACAGGGCGCGCAGGAGCCATTTGTTCGATTCAGAGGATAAAAACAATGCGCCGCCTGTCAGTACGATGGCGCATCCCCAGGCCGCTGCGCCGACCGGGTTGGCGCGCAGGGCAGCCGCCACGGCGAGCGAACTCATTCCGATCAACCAGAACGCCCGGCCGTTCAGTTCATCGGGCGCGCGCAGCCACATCCAGCCCCCATAGACCGCCGCCAGGGAGGTCAGGATCAGCAAATAAGGTGTCAGTGGCGAGTCCAGGCTGCCGGCCGGAATGCGCGCCAGCAATATCAAACTGGAAGCGGCTGAGATGAGCCGCAAGCCGGTTCCAAAGCCGCGCCGGAGGGTTGATTCGTTGGAGTAGGGGAGATGCAGGGGCAAAACGCCAATGCGAAGGCCGGCGGCGAGCACCAGATACAGCCCAACTTGAGGCAGCGCCTCCCGAAAATCCAATACCTGTCCATTTGCGATGCTCACCATGCCAGCCCATAGCAAAACCAGGATGCCCGCCGCGCGCGAAGCAAAAGCAACGACTACACGTTCACTCAAGCTCGGGTCTTCCATCACGCGCATTTGCGCAACCAGTTCGGAAATGTCTATAGCGGCCCAGATCAATACAAGAGTCAGCGGGTTGTCGGCAACTACCGCGAGGATTCCCAGAGAAGTGAGGATGAGCGTACCAGTCCAGTTGATCGGTCGGGGGAAATTACTGCGTACCACCGCGGTCAGGATGATCGCAAGACACAGTGTCGCGAGACTGACCGCAAATATCCACGCAAGCTCATCGCCAACAAAGGTGGGGGATTGGGAAAAAAGCAACTCAGGCTGCCAGGCAGGAAACCTGCGTGCCTGGGGTTCGAGTTTCCATAGAAACACGCTAATCCATCCCAGGAGTGCGCCACCCGTCGCGATCAACCATGTGTACCGGAAGCCCGGCGCCGCAAATTGCAGTACAAGCAGCACAAGCGCAGTAGCGAGCAAAATTGCAACGGTGATGAGAATAAACATGCAACCGTAATTTTATCAGGTTTGCCCGCTCGCCTCCTTTCGATATAAGGGAAGTATAGCTTTCTCAAGATCCTGACAAACGCGCATTTAGTCCGCTAATTCCCGTGAATGTGCGCTAATCTGTAAGAAATTCGTGAACGCCGCGCAAAGCAGCGGCAGTGGCGTAAATTCGTGGACTCGTTTGCGACTTTGAAAAGACCATGATAAAAGAAGCGAGCGGGGTTTGCCCCGCTTGCCTCTATTTCGACGTACAGAGTAGCAAGCGGGGTTTGCAGGGCACTCTGTTTACTGTAGAATTGAGTTCATGCGCCTTCATCATCGCCACATCCCTTTGGTACTGATCCTGTTGATTTCTGCATGTGCCAGTCCATCGAACAACACTCCCGTGAGCGGGATCCCCACCCCGACTCCTTTTCAGCCTCTGATCGAAAACGCCTCGGACTCCCCCTATGCGAGTGCCGCTCCGACGCCTCTTTATCTCCCCTCGGTCACGCCCCTGCCACCCACACCGGTTCCGATCATTATTGTGCCCGAATCGCTTCCCGCAGGGGTGGACGTGCCGGTGTTTACGCTGTCGGCTGAGTTGAACCCACTGACAGGTTTACCGCCCCCCGATCCGGAGTTGATGAATCGGCGTCCGCTTGCCATCAAAGTGGCGAACTATCCACGCTACATTCGCCCGCAATCGGGATTAACGCTGGCGGATAATATCTTTGAATATTACATCGAAGGCGGGTTGACGCGTTTCATTGCTGTCTTTTACAGCAATGACTCCGAATGGGTCGGACCGGTCCGTTCGGGGCGTTACTTTGACGAGCATATCCAGCGCATGTACCATGCCTTTCTCGTGTTTAAGTTTGCCGACGATCGCGTCGAAAGTCACTTACAAACCAGTGACATTGCCCCTTTTCTGGTTGTCCCCGGTTTTGGGGAGTGCCCTCCATTTCATTTGATGGAGAAACGTAAAATAGAAGTGTACAACAACTCCTACTTCAATACGATTGAGTGGAAGGACTGTATCATTAAAAACGAGCTGGAGAACCATCGTCAGGGTATCCGCCTCGGATTTTTCAGCGAGGAGGTGCCACCTCCTGATCTGCCCGGCATACAGATGTTTACATATTATTCAGAATATTCCTATAATTACTGGCTTTATGATCCCGGAACATTTCAATACATCCGCTATCAGGAGAGCAGTGATACTCATGATGGCAAAGAGGAAAAGTATGATGTACTGGTGGATGCGGTGACTGGGGCAGCGGTCCATGCCGCCAACATTGTTTATGTACTGGCACCGCACTCGTTCTCAAATCCGTTCGATGAAGAAGACGAGGTCTACCAGATAGACCTGACAGGCTCGGGGGAGGCGTATGTGTTCCGCGATGGCGTGGGCATGACGGCGCGCTGGATCCGCACCAATAAAGATCAACCGCTTTTGCTGACAACTCTGGCCGGTGCCCCGATCTATCTGCGCCCGGGGATCACGTTCTATGAAGTGCTTGGGGCGGGCTCCTATGTGGATCAGGGTTCAGGGGAATGGAACTTTCATCACTCCACACCCTGAGATGAGACCGGGCGAAGATCGCGCGTTGGCGTGACGAAGCAATCCTGGTGATAAAATAACGTCCAATTGAGGCTCTCATGACTTTCGATCCCACATTTGTTAGCAATCTCATCCTCGTCCTGACTGGCTTCGGCGGCGCGTTCCTCGCGGCGTTGTGGATCTCGCTTGTCATCTGGACGTACCGTGATGTCCGCACACGCGCCCGCGACCCACTGGTGCAGACGCTCGCGACCCTGCTGGTTGCCGTGCTCAATTTACCGGGAGTTTTGGTGTACCTGATCCTGCGCCCGCCGCGCACGCTCGAAGAGGAATATCAGCGGACACTGGAAGAGGAAGCCCTGCTCCAGGCTCTGGAAGACCTGCCGCTTTGTCCCGGCTGTGAACGTCATATCAAGGATGACTGGCAGGTTTGTCCAAACTGTCACACCAAGCTCAAGAAGAGTTGTGAGAACTGCAACAAACTCCTGGAATTGCCATGGAATATCTGCCCATATTGCGGGACGCCGGCAGCCGGGATGCGCCGCGATGCCTCCACAAGTGTGGACGATGCCCTGCGTGGATTGAAATCAAATGATGAGTCCGGGGAAGCCAAAGTCGAATGATGAATGTTGACCAGCTGAAAAAGATTTCTGAAAAGCCCTGGTTTTATCCAGTGGTTTTGTTATTAATAGGGTTTGCTACCTATAACTATGCATTGACTTCCCTTGGCTATTACTGGGCCGATTGGGAAATCGTGATGTTTATGAAGCTCAACCCCGCGTTGCAGTTTGACTTCTATGCTCATGATCGTCCATTCCCATGGACCTATCAGTTGATACATTTTCTGGTCGGTTCAAATCCGATTGGCTGGCATATTGTTACCCTGCTAATCCGTTGGGCTGGGACTCTGATCTTTGTCCAGACCCTGACCCTGCTTTGGCCTCGTTATAAGAATCACCTCCTCTGGCTCGGTGTACTGTTGCTGGTCTACCCAGGTTTTCTTCAGCAGTCACAATCCGCCACGAAGGCACGTCATTTCATGACGTTTTTGCTTTTTGCTCTTTCCATTTATTTCATGGCGCTTGCCATCAAGCGCCCGAAATGGGCACGCTTGCTTTTCCCGCTTTCCTGGCTCACGGCCTTTACTCATCTTTTCACCACGGAATATTTCGCGGGGCTCGAATTGATGCGTCCGGTTTTGCTTTGGATTCTTATCGGAGGCGACAATAAACGGAATTTACTGCGTCGAATAGCAATCTACACTCTGCCTTATTTGCTGATCACTGTTTTCTATCTCTGGGCGCGCCTTTTTTATTTTCCAGTGGTTTTTGAAACCATGAGCCGTGTCAGGGAAATCAATTCGGTGATGGGTGGGTTCCGGGAGGACCTGGCTGGCTCCTTACTGACCTTCCTTAGCCGGGCGTTATTTGATCTGATCTATTTGACTTTGCAAGTCTGGACCAATGCCATTATCAATTTTGATGGTTTTACGTTTCAAAGCAGGGTAGCCTGGTTTGCATTTGGTCTGGGTGTTTTGTTCGCAGTTGCTTTTGCATTCTTTCACGATACGAGTGAAAAAGAAACCTCGGATCATTCATCCCCGGCTTCGGTCTTCGTAGTTGGCTTTATTGCATTTATCCTGGGTGCTCTCCCTATCTGGGTCATCAGCGAACAAATCAGCGCGGGTGTCTGGAATGATCGTTTTGCGCTGGTGCCGATGCTTGGTGCGGGGTTAATGGTCATAGCATTTCTGCTTTGGTTTGTCCGGCCTGCGGGACAAAAGATCATTCTTGCGTTCCTTCTGGTTTTTTCAGTTGCCGCACAGGTCTGGGTCGTCAACATCTATCGCCGCGATTGGCGTACTCAGCTGGACTACTATTGGCAGCTTTACTGGCGTGCACCCGCGTTAAAATCCGGCACGGCCCTTTTCACTTTTGAACAACCCTCACCCTTCGTCACCCACTATTCGGATGCAGGCTTTGCTCTCAATGTTTTGTATCATTATCAGACGGAAGACGGTTCTCTCCCTTATTGGTTTTTTTCCCGCAGGTTTCACTTTGAATATCAACCGAACGATCCGTTCCGGTATCGCCTTCGCACACTGGAATTTAATGGGAATACCTCAAATGGTATTGCCGTTTTACATCAGAGCGGAGACGCTTGTTTGCGTGTTCTCGATACAGTTTACAAAAATGACCCTCTTTACATCGATGGGCAGGACGTTCTAATCCCCATTTCCGATGTTTCTCGCATCATCCCTGACCCGGCCGCTCCGCTGCCCGACCCAGATATATTCGGGTCCGAACCCGAGCGCAGGTGGTGTTACTTCTTCGAGAAGGCTGATCTCGCACGCCAAACTAAGGATTGGGATCAAGTGATTGCTTTGCATAAGCAGGCGCAGCAAAAGGGCTTTACCGCCGGATATGGCGCTGAATACATTCCATTCATCGAAGCCTATGCTCAAACAGGCGACTGGCAGAAAGCCTACGACCTGACCCTTGCGGCTAAAAGCCTGAATTCCGGGCTCAATAGGATGTTGTGCGCCAATTGGTCGCGTTTGAGTGAAATACCCTCCGCGGATATGGAGGTGATCGAGCAAACCAGGCAATCCCTTTCCTGTTCAGATTACTGATCAGAGGGATCGCTTCTTACAACTTCATGGGCTGTCACTGACGCTGCCCAGGCATTCAGCCGAAAGGGAGATACCATGACCAAAATCATTGGACTGGAGGAGATCCGATCAGGCGGGCATTTACAACAGGAAATCCAGCAGGGCGGCAAATTCGTGATCTATCAATATTGTATTTCGCTCCTTGTCATCACCTTCAAGCGGCCATCGAACATCTACTTCATCAGCCATGAGTCGAATGCCGTGGTAAAAGGTCTTCCTTTTACTTTGCTTTCACTCCTGCTGGGTTGGTGGGGAATTCCCTGGGGACCGATCTATACCATCCAGAGCGTCTGGATCAACTTCAAAGGCGGCAGAGATGTAACCAATGAAGTTGCAGCTTCCCTGGCGTCTGTAGCACCGAAGCTTGTGTAGTGCAATGAACATCGCATCTCTTACCCTCCATCACATTTCCATGCCGCTGGTCGCGCCGTTCGAGACGTCCTTCGGGCGCGAGACGGACCGTCAGGGCGTACTCATCACCTTGCGGTCGGAAGGCTTGACCGGTTATGGTGAATGCGTTGCGACCCGCGATCCGGGCTACAACTATGAAACCGCCGGGACAGCCTGGCATATCCTCAAGGATTTTGTCGCGCCCCTGATCCTCGGAGAAGATGTGGTGGATGCCGAAGATTTCCAGATCCGCATGGAAGGGATCCGCGGCCATCATCTTGCCAAGGCGGGCGTGGAAATGGCGTTGTGGGATCTCCTAGGGAAGCGCGATGGCAGATCGTTGAAGGAAATGCTCGGGGGCACGCGGGAAAAGGTCGACGTGGGGGTCTCGATCGGGATCCAGGAGTCGACTGCAGCGTTGGTGCGGACGGTCGAGTCCTACCTCGAAAAGGGCTACCAGCGCGTGAAAATCAAAATCAAGCCAGGTCGCGAAGTCGAAGAGACATCTGCCGTCCGGCGCGCCTACCCGGATCTGCGCTTGCAAGTCGACGCAAATTCGGCGTACACGTTGGAGACCGCCGGGACGCTCAAGCTGCTCGACGATCTGAATTTGCTGTTGATCGAACAGCCTCTGTACGAAGATGATATTTGGGATCACGCCAAATTACAGGCTGTACTCAAGACGCCGATCTGTCTGGATGAAAGCATCCTTTCGCCGCGCCACGCACGCTATGCGCTGGAAATGGATGCCTGCAAGGTCATCAATATCAAGCCCGCCCGCGTAGCCGGGTTGAGTCAGGGAGTTGCGATCCACGATTATTGCTGGACGCGCAATGTGCCGGTCTGGTGCGGGGGAATGCTCGAGACGGGCGTGGGGCGCGCCTCCAACCTGGCGATCGCTTCCCTGCCTGGTTTTATTCTGCCCGGAGATATTTCGGCCTCCGATCGTTATTACCAGCTTGACATTACGAACGAGCGTTTTGTGTTGAATGACGATAGCACGATCGATGTGCCGAACGGCCATGGGTTGGGCATCACGATCGATGAAGAGGCATTGAAGCAATTTACACTCTCGGAAATCACTCTCAAAGCTGAATAGTATAATCAGGGCTCTATGCCTATCAAAAAAATAGATCAGCCGCGAACGAACCGAATTCGCGTGAGTTATTTAAAAAAATTGCGCAAATTCGTGAAATTCGCGGCAAAAATAATGCTTGCGTTAATTCTTTCTGCCTGTGGAACGCAGTCCGCGTTAACTCCACAAGTTGCTCAAGAATCTTTTCCCGTAAATTCCTCTGTCCAGGTTGCGACATCCACACCAACGCCGATACAAGACTCGCAAGCCGATGGAACAGCCATCCAGTGGCTTTACGCGCTCGTCGCGCCCTTTCCCACTGTGCAAGATGGAGTGACATTTGACGAACTTCTCCTTGTGTGGACGGAAGGGACACCTCCCGCCTCGTTCAGCAGGGTCTCGTTATTAATGGAGGCGTCCACCCTCGCGGCGCTCACCGCCCTCTGGGACGAACCTGCCGCGGGAGCAGTGCGCATCGTGCCCGGCGACCGCCTGCTCGAGGAAGCCTGGTCCACGACGCCGTCATGGGCGATCATCCCGTTTGAGAAGCTCGAACCAAAATGGAAAGTGCTGGCGATTGATGGACAATCACCGGTCCGCAAGGACTTTGATCTTGCAAAGTATCCTTTGGTCGCGAGTATTGCGGTTCAATCGGGCAATAGCGATCAGCGATTAGCGGTTAGCGATCGGCCTTCCAATTACGATCCTGCCAAGCTCACCACTGTTGTTATGACCGGTGTGACGGCGCTGGTGCGCGCCACCGCCTTGACGATGGAACTAAAAGGTACAGCCTATCCCGGCGAAAAGTTGCGCGATCTGTTCCGCGCGGCCGACATCATGCACGTCAGCAACGAGATCCCGTTTTTCACCGGCTGTACATATCCCAAGCCCGACCAGGCAGCCTTGGTTTTTTGCAGCGACCCGAAATACATGGACCTGCTCACCGACGTGGGAGCGGATGTGATCGAACTGACCGGCAATCACTTTGCCGATCGCGGTCCCGCGGGAATGCTGGAAACCATCGAGATCTACAACCAAAGCGAGCTGCCATATTTTGGCGGCGGCGTGGATCTGCAGGATTCACTCAAGCCGGCACTGTTCGAAGTCAATGGCAGCAAGATTGCCTTCATCGGCTGCAACAAGCCTGACGTCGGGCGCTTTCCAACGGCAACCGATTACCAGCCCGGCGCAGCGCCGTGTGACTTCGACTATCTCCCCGAAAAGATCAGTGAGTTGAACGCCGAAGGCTACGTGGTCATCTCCACGTTCCAGTGGAATGAAAGCTACGACTCGTATCCCAATCCGCAGCAGATCAGGGATTTCCAGTTGATGGCTGCTGCGGGCGCTGCGATCGTCAGCGGCAGCCAGGCGCACTATGCCCAGGCAATGGAGTTCTATAATGACTCATTCATTCACTATGGGCTTGGCAACTTATTCTTCGATCAGATGGGCGATCAGGATTGGATGCCGCGTGGGATTCGACGTTTATTTTTCGACCGTTATGTGATCTATGATGGGAAGCTGATCAGCGTGGAATTGGTCACGGCGATGCTGGAAGACTACTCGCGTCCGCGCTTGATGACGGAGCAGGAACGTGCCGGCTTCCTGCAGGAATATTTCTTCTACAGCGGGTGGATTCCCTTCAGTGCCACTCCCACTCCCACGGTCACGCCGACCTTGACCCCGATGTCCATCCCGCCTCTTTCCGTAACCTCGACGCCCGGTCCCTAAGCTCTCCGCGCGAAATACAAAAGGAGAATTGCCATGACGATTTACGATATTTCCCTCACCATCACACCCGATCTGCCCACCTGGCCTGGCGATCCGCGCCCGGAACTGAAACTCTTCGCCTCAATGGATGAAGGTTCACTGTATAATGCCACGCGCTTGAGCGCAGGGATTCATATGGGTACACACATCGACGCGCCCCGCCACTTTATCAACGACGGCCGGACGGTCGAGCAGCTCCCGCTGGAGGTGCTGACCGGACCCTGTTACGTGGTCCAATTGCCGGACGGGGTCGAAGAGATCACCTCGAAGGTGCTGGAACGGACAGAGATCACGCCGGAGATGAAGCGCATCCTTTTCGGCACGCGTAATTCTCATCTCTGGGCAAGGGGCGAATCCGAATTCCAGACTGATTTTGTCGCGATCACCGAGGATGGCGCGGAGTGGCTGGTCGAACGCGGCGTTCAGCTGGTGGGCGTGGATTACCTTTCCGTCGCGCCGTACAGCGATCCCATCCCAACGCACCTGGTTTTCCTTAAGGCGGGAGTGATTGTCGTCGAAGGCTTGAATTTATCCAATGTCATGCGCGGGTTTTACGATCTGTACTGTCTGCCGTTAAAGATCGCCGGCTGCGATGGCGCGCCTGCACGCGCAATCCTCATTCAGTCATGATGTTAAAACGGAAGCAGCCCTCCATTGGAGGGTATGATGTTTGTAAACATTAAGCTGCAAGCCGGGAGGAAGCACAATGACAGAAGATCGTAAATACTACGGGATGACTACGAAGCAAATTGCGATCCTGGCTGGTCTGGCAGTCGCTGCCTGTGTATTATTTGGAGTGGCGGGTGTGTTGCTCCTGCGGGGAAGATCAGGTATGTCTGAGGGTGCTCCTGAAAATACGCCTCTTTCACAGTCAACACCCGCACCATTCGTGCTCCCAACTGTAGCCGCGAGCGCAACGTCCACGCCGATTCCCTACGAAACGTTGGTCCCCGCGGGCTGGGTACAATTTAAAACCGCACTGGTGGAGATCTGGCTGCCAAATGGGTTAGAACAGGCCGACCCTAAAAAGTTTACTGATCCAGGGGATATGGAAACGCACGAACTGGTGATGACCGGGACGGTTTCGGAGACATCGCAGAATACCATACTTGTGATGATCTCCTACAAGCCGCTTACCGCCAGCTCCCTCGACGCGCAACTGGACAGCGACCTGGCAAAGATGCCGGAAAATGTGAGCCTGGTCGAAAGGAGGCAAGCCCCTGAAATTTCACCCGGGGCGGTCCGGATGGTGCTTGAAACGCGGGACGGAAATTCCGAGATGAAGCAAATGACCTATGTTTTTCAGGATGGAGGCACTCTCTGGTTTGTCCAGTATCTCGCTCAGATCAACGAATTTTACGAATTACTGGATGAATTCGAAAAAAGTGCCAAGACATTTCGGGTTGTGCGGTGAGCGAAGTGTCTGATCCAAAGATCGATGGCGTAAAATTCGAGTTCGGTATGATGTCATTGCCAGTTCTAAGAAAGCGGATGCGGAAAGCATCTGCTTTTATTATGAGTGTAGTTTTAGTTATGGGATGTGGAGTTACTGCTCCGGTACCAGTTTCCAAATCCGCGACAACAACCGTTCATCCTGTCTCGACAGTTAACGCAGTTCTAACTCCATCTCCATTCATCCCAGCCTCTGTAGCGATATCCAGAGCGGAAGATGAAGCCAAGCTTTACTACAACCAGGTCCCCAGTCGTAATATTGGGGATGGATATTCATTTAGCGTTGTCCTGGACAAGGATGCTGATTTCATTCCGAAATTAATTTTAATTAGCGAGCGGGGAACGAATTCTATAATTGGAAAATATGAATTGTTAGATAAGACAAAGATCGAATCTCTTTGCGCGAATCAAATGCAGAATCCTGATTTAAAAGTCTATGAGACAATTTTGGTTAACTACTTGAATCTCCCCCAGGATTTCATCGTCCGTGCATACTACTACGATGACTTTATCTTAGAAATTTATGCATTGGATTTCTCAGGGAATCCGAAAATCATTGAGAAGGCAGCCCTGGATGGCGGTTGCGAGATGCGGGATCCGTAGAGCCCAACCAAATATCTGATTTGCATGCCTAATCAAAATAAATATTCAAATCCGAACAATCGAAGCGATTGCCGCAGTTGGGGCAAGTCACTTTGCAGTTCTTTTCCGCCATCTCGAGGCCGCACCGGTCGCACAGATACACGCGCGTTTCCCCGACTTGCTGATCGCCCCACCGGACCGGCTTTAACAACGACTTGTCGAATGCCGAGATATTCTCCATCCCCAGCCTTTTTACTTCCTTGATAACCGCCTCTGCATCCTTGCGGAGCTGTCCCACCTCAATTCCGCGGCAAAGCTCGGGCCAGTCCTTCAGCCATTTCTGGCTGCGGTCGTAGACTTTGACTGCGCCGTTGTAGTTCTGGCGTGTGATGTGCAGGTAGACCACGGCGATCTGCAGGATGCCGCGATAGAGTTCGCGGACCTTGCCTTTTTCCGTATTCCAGGCATCTTCCAGGGCTTCATGCGCTTCGAAATATTCGCCTGCGTTGAACAGGCGGAGCCCCTCCGCGGCTTGCGGATGGAGAGGGGCGTCGCATAGTCTATCCGGTGAATCAGTCATAGAGAGGGGTGTTTCTAATTATAGTCGTAATGGTAAAATTCCCCTCTCAAGTATGAGGTCGTTTTTCGAAAACAAACGCCTGGTATTGCTACTTGCTGCACTCGCGTTGGGGGCTTTAACGGTGCTCGCCATCAGCTTGAACGATGTTCCGTTCCGCGCGGCGGAGCGTTTCAGCCGGGAAGAAGCGGAGAGTACCCTGCCGCCGGCGGAGCCTCTGCCACAAATCCAGATTGACATCCCTCTTTGGAAGCAACTGCTTGTAGTGAGCCTGGTTGTCCTGCTGTTGATCCTGGTCACAATGTTGCTGTCGCCTAAATGGCGCAAGCGCCTGTTGTGGTTGTTGCTCAAAGCGCTCATATGGGCTGTAGCAATTTACATTCTGCTGACAAATCCCCTGTTATCCGGGATACTCCTTCGGCTACTTACACCTGGTCAGCTGCAAGCAGAAGATGATTCAACCAGCAATGATGCGTTTACGCCAATGCCTGTATTTGAACCGCCCCAGGTCTCGCCCGCGCTGTCGTACGTGATCAGTTTTGCCTTTGCCCTGATCTTCCTGGCTGTCATCTGGGTTCTCTATCGCGGCTGGCAAAGATATTTGCAGTTCAATGCCAAAAAATCGCTGGATGAAATCGCCAGGATCGCACGTTCGTCACTGGATGATCTTTCCTCCGGCAGGAATTCGAGCGACGTGATCATCAATTGTTATTTGCGGATGAGCGAGGTTGTCTCAAACAAACGCCATCTGCAGCGTGAAATTGCCATGACACCTCATGAGTTTGCCCTGCACCTGGAGCGGGCCGGGCTGCCTGGTGAAGCAGTCATCGGGTTAACGCGTTTGTTCGAAGGTGTGCGCTATGGTGACAGAAAATCAGGATCCAAAGATGTGAATGAGGCTGTGCGCTGCCTGAAAACAATCCTGCACTATTGTGGGGAGCCGATATGACCGCTCAGACGGTGCCAACCCGGCGCTGGATCATTTTGATCGCTGCTTTGGTCATCGCCGGGATGCTGGCTTTCCCTTTGCGCGAAACGATCTATCAGATGGTTGTCCTCCCTGTTGCGCTCCTCGCCTGGTATTTCAATCTTCTGTATCGTTCGCTTTCACAGGGGGTCTGGTGGTGGCTGGTCATTTTCATTGTGATCTTCATGCTTGCATTCAGCCTTGCACCGCGCGTTGCACGCCGCGGCAGGCTGGAGTCAAAGCACAAACCTCAGGTGGGACCGGTGGAAAGCCTTTCTGTGTGGCTGCAAAGAACGGAGCGCGGCACCTATTTCAAGTGGCTGGTGGCAAACAGACTTGGAAAACTGGCGTACCAGATTTTGCTGCACCGGGAAAGCGGACGCCCGCGCTCGGTCTTTGCTCCCCTGCTTGGGGCTGATTGGGAACCGACCCGAGAATTGCAGAACTATCTCGAGACCGGTTTGCATGGCTCGTTCGCGGATTTCCCGAATGTCAGGCGCCGCTTTGGAGCGCCGCAGCCGACTCCGCTCGATCATGATATTGCCGAAGCTGTTGAATTTCTTGAATCGCAGGTGGAGAATGGTAACCTGAAACATAAGGTTTAACCACGGATAAACGCGGCTTTTTTGAAAAACATCCGTTTCATCCGCGTTCATCCGTGGTTGAAAATTCATTGGAGTAAACCGTGATTGATATTTCCCAAGTTTCATCGCTTAGCAGGCAAGTCATTGCCGAAGTGGAACGCGCGGTCGTTGGCAAGCGCGCCCTGCTCGAAATGATGATGGCATCCATGCTGGCGGGCGGACACGTCCTGCTGGAAGATTTTCCGGGCCTGGGCAAAACCCTCGTGGCACGCAGTTTTGCAAAAGTGCTCGGACTCGAGTTCAAGCGCATTCAGTTCACGCCCGACCTGCTGCCGGGTGACATCACCGGCGGGTACATCTTCGATCGTACGAAGAATCAATTCGAACTTCGCAAGGGACCGGTCTTTGCGAACATCGTCCTTGCCGATGAGATCAACCGCGCCTCGCCGAAGACCCAATCCGCCTTGCTGGAGGCGATGCAGGAGGGGCAGGTGACTATCGAAGGGGAAACACTGCCTCTGCCCATACCGTTCCTGGTGCTCGCCACGCAAAATCCGATCGAGTACGAAGGCACATTCCCCTTGCCGGAGGCACAGCTCGATCGCTTCATGCTGAAACTCACGGTAGGGTATCCAAGCATCGAGGAAGAAAAATTGATCCTGCGCCGCCGTCGTGAACGCAGGCAGGACGAAGTCGTATTGCGCGAAATTACCAAATCCGAGCAGGTGCTGGAAATGCGCGATTGCGTCGAAACGATCCATGTGAATGCTGACCTCGAAGGGTATATCGCGGCGCTCGTCCATGCTACGCGCGTGGATCGCCGCGTGTCGGTCGGGGCGAGCCCGCGTGGGTCGCTGGCGTTCCTTAAGATCGCGCGCGCCAATGCTGCGATCGAGAACCGTGATTTCATTACGCCTGACGACATCAAGCGTTATGCCATCCCGGTTCTGGGTCATCGTGTGATCCTCCAGCCCGAATATTGGATGTCGCGCCAGGTCACGGACGACGTGATCCGCGACACGCTGGAGAGGACGCCGGTGCCGGTGGTGAAATAACTTGCGCTGAGTGCTGCGCAAATCAAGCACCTGTAGTTGATTTAAAATCTGCGTTTCGTCTACGCTGCGCTCAACGCGATGAAATCTTATGTCCCGTTCAATTCTCCTTAGCCTTTTCACGTACGCGCTTCTGCTGGTTGGCATTGTCACTACGCAGGGAGCCTATCTCGCGCTGGCATTGCCTCTCGTGACCTATTTGCTCGTGGGATATTTGTACACGCCCGAAAAGATCCAGCTGGAAGCCACGCGGCAGTTGAGCGCGGAACGCACCTCACCGAATTCGGATGTGGATGTGACGGTCACCGTTACCAATCGCGGCTCGAGCCTGGAGGAAGTCCTGCTCGAGGACATTTTGCCAGCCGGATTGACCGTCCGCTCCGCCCCTTCGTCTCCGCTCAGGACCAGCCGGCACCTGCTGAGGCTTGCGAGAGGGGAGTCCTACACCTTCGCGTATACCGTTTCAGGTCCGCGCGGCGCATATGTGTTCGAGGCGCTCGCGGCGCAGGTCAACAGTCATTTGGCGGTCAGCAGGCCCAGGGTCCGGGTGGAGGCGCCGGGACGTTTGTTCGTGTTCCCGCCCGTGAGGCGCGTCCGTCACATTGCGATCCGGCCGCGCCGGACCCGCGTCTATGCCGGGATGATCCCCGCCCGGGCAGGCGGCGCCGGGACCGAGTTCTTCGGTGTCCGTGAATATCAGCCGGGTGATTCGCCGCATTCCATCAACTGGCGCGCCAGCGCGCGTTACATCGATGCGTTGTATGCGAATGAATATCAGCAGGAACGCGTGGCCGACGTGGGTATTTTGCTCGACGGTCGCCTGCGGACAAATGAATTTGCGGGCGGTCATTCGTTGTTCGAGTATTCCGTGCAAGCCGCGGCTTCGATCGCGGACGTGTTGTTGAGCCAGGGAAACCGGGTTGGGCTCTTGCTGTATGCCTCGTATCTCGGCTGGACGCTCCCGGGGTATGGCAAGATCCAACGGGAACGGATCCTGCACGCGCTCGCCAATGCGAAGGCAGAGGACAGCCAGGTCTTTTCTGACCTTGAGTACATCCCCACGCGCTTATTCCCGCCTAAGTCGCAGATCATTTTTGTCTCGCCGTTGACCGAAGATGACCTCAAGCCGTTGATCCAACTGCGTGCACAGGGGTATGATGTGCTGGTGGTGAGTCCGAACCCGGTCAAGTTCGAGCTGTCGTATCTGTCTTCGTCGAACCCGGACGTGGAGCTGGCAGGCCGCGTCGTTCGCATGGAACGCCTTTTGCTCCTGCAGCGACTGCAACGTGCCAACATCCATGTGCTGGATTGGGATGTGGATGAACCTTTTGATCTGCTGGTGAAGAGAAGGCTGGGGCGTGCGCCCATCTGGTTGCACACGACTGGGAGATAAGAGCCAGCCACCGAGTCGCGGAGACACAGAGAAATAAAAAACTCTGTGACTCTGCGTCTCTGTGGCTTAAAATAGAGTTCTATGACGATCATTGCATTGATATTGAGCATCCTTTTAGGAACTGTGTCGCTTGCCATGGGATATTCGCAGGCGGGCGCGACAGATTATCCGCGCTGGTTCTTGCTGCTGGCGGGGTTCTGGCTCATCGCCCATTTCCGCAAGTGGTATTGGTTCGCTTCGATCGGCTTGTTGGCGGTGATCATTGCCGCGGCCTATGGTGTGTGGCATGGATTTCCCACGGTATGGATGCTGCTCGGTGCCGTCGGCGGCCTGCTCAGTTGGGATCTGTCCGATTTTGCGCGTCGGTTGAGTTACGCCTCTCCCATGGATGACACCCGTGACATGGAACGCCGCCATCTGGAGCGCGTAGGCATCGTTGCGGCGCTGGGGCTTGGGCTGGCGCTGCTCAGCGTTTTTGTCCATTTCCAGCGGCTGGCATTTGAAGTGGCAGTGGTGTTGGTCCTGCTCGCTGCGCTGGGGCTGACACGATTGGTGATCGGGTTGAGAAAGTAGTCGAGGCGACGAGTAGCTAAAATGGCCGGAGAAACCGATCTGACCACGTTGTTGCGCTCGATGGAGCCGCAGCTTTGGCAACAGCCGTTGATCTTCTGTTCGATCGACCCGGTAGCCTATGAAAGCCTGGAAGTCACACCGATCGGTATGTTTCGGGAACGCGAGGGGATCACTCTGATCCTTGGCCAGCAGCAGGCTGACCAGGCGCACGTTCCATATACAGACCTTTGGGCTTGCATTACTCTGAACATTCATTCAGCGCTTACTGCGGTTGGCTTTATTGCCGCCATTACCAGCAAACTTGCTGCTGCGGGATTGAGTGTTAATCCTGTGTCTGCCTATTATCACGATTATCTGTTTGTGTTGTGGGCGGAGCGTGAGCACGCGTTGGAGGTGCTTCACGAATTTAATCGATAGCGTTGCCGGTCATTCGAATTCTGGGATTGACATCCGTTGAGCCGGCTCTTTATTATCCTTTGCTCATATCGATCGCATTGACCCGGACGGGGACGAGAGTAACAACGACACGCGATTGCCCGGGCGGATCCATCTTACGAATATCGGAACCATATTTTTTGTCTATTTTACTGACGAAGGTGTAGTCCGGGTCTGGTTTTAATTCAGCTCGCGCTCGGATCTCGATGGTCCGAAGCGGATTCGCAAGATCGATGATAAAAAAAGTACATTCTTGATAGTTGCGAAGGTTCTTCAGCTTTTGGCGGGTCGTGTTCAGATACAATTTCACCATCCCATCCTCATCAAAAAGGAACCATAGCGCTGTAACTTGTGGGTATCCATCCTTTCCGGTGGTTGCCAGAATTCCGACATCCGCATTCAGAAGATCTCGATGCGTATCAGGAACATTGATCATCTTTTTCTTTCTCCTAATTGGTTATTAACTGTAAATATATTCACTTTAAAAAAGACGATGCCAGGGTAAACGTTTATACTTTTTCCGTTTGAAAGATGCCGGAAAGACTTTACAGCGTAAGATGCTTGATGACCTCATGTGCCTGAGCCAATACTGCCTCCCGCAATTCAGGCGGCTCAAGGACTTCGACAAATCCGGCCAGTCCAAAGATGAGCATTTTTGCCAGCAGGTCAGTTTCCATCATCAGAGATATTGTTACCCAGCCCTGATCGTCTGCATCCCGGACAAGCTCCCAGCGTCCGGGCATGAGCCACTTGATAAACGATACGCGCTCCGGGTGGACTCGTAACGTGCAGCGATATTCAGAGAAGGTGCTGCCAAAGTTCTGCATCTGTGTCTGCCAGTATGTTGGCAGGTCAAAATCGGGGCGGCGGGAAAACGAGCGGTCGAGCAGGCGCACCGAATGGAAGCGGGCAACGCGATAGGTGCGTAACTTCCCCTCCTGCTCAGCCAGTAAATACCACAGGCTGGATTTATAGATCAGGCTATACGGTGCCAGCGTGCGCTCCGTGACGTCGCCGTCGAAATTCTCATAGGTTGTTTCGATCAGCCGATCTTCATACACCGCCTGTTGAAGATCATCCCAGAATGGGGGAGTTGTCGTGTCATGCCACCACCAGGTGGGATCGATCATCAGGCGCTGCCGGATGTGATCTGCGGTGGAATGATGGCTTTTCGGTAACGCCGCCAGCAGTTTCAACAACAGCTGTTCCGCTGCATCGCCCAATCCGACATCGCGCAGCGCAGGATTGTTGCTGGCGACAAACAGGCTTTGCACCTCGAATTTGTTCAAGCCCGTCAACGAGGTGCGATATTCCTCGATCAGCGCGATCCCGCCCCCGTGACCACCTTCACTGTACACAGGTATGCCTGAAGTCGACAGCGCGCTGATGTCGCGCAGGATCGTCCGGCGCGAGACTCCTAATTCTTCCGCCAGGGCTTTCGCCGTCATTTTGCCGCGTGTTTGTAACAAGAGAATAAGAGTTAACAATCTGTCTGCCCGCATCAGGATTCCTCTTCTTAGGTGACAAAGGATGTCACCCAATAGGTTTATGATGGAATATATCAGAAAACAAAAGGAGAGACAAAATGACCGAGACGAGAAAAGAGTACCTGGATTTGGAAGACGGGCGGTTGTATTACGAGATTGCAGGCGAGGGTTTCCCACTGATTCTGTCCCATGCAGCCTTTCTGGATAGTCGGATGTTCGATGCTCTCTGGGAACCGCTGGCGCAGCATTTCCGCGTGATCCGCTATGACATGCGCGGCTACGGTCGATCCAGCCCGGCCAGTGGTCCGCTTTGCCGCCGCGCCGAACTGGCTCAACTGCTGACGCATCTTGGCATTACACAGGCCCATCTGGTCGGATGCTCCAACGGCGGAGAGATCAGTCTCGACCTGGCGCTCGAGCAGCCAGGGCTTGTCGCTTCGCTGACCCTCGTCGACGCTACACCGAGCGGCTTTGAGTTGCAGGGTGCGCCTCCGCGCTACATCTTTGAGATGCTCAATGCGATGCAAAATGGCGATGTCGATCTTGCGAACGAGCTTCAAATCCGTGTCCGGCTGGATGGCGAACAGCGGGAGCCGGAGCAGGTCGATCCTGAAATACGCAAAAAAGCGCTGGAGATGAATCGTATTCCCCTAATGCAAAACACGTTCTCTTTGGAGGATGCACAGACCGTCAATCCGCTGGATCCGCCTGCAGTGGCCCGGCTGGAACAGGTCAGTTGTCCCACACTGATCGTTGCGGGATCGCTCGATCATCCGGAACTGCTGCGGGCTGCTGATGAAATGGTCACGCGGATCCCGGGTGCCCGGAAAGTCATTCTGGAGGGGAGTGGGCATGTGCCCAGTTACGAACAACCGGATAAATTCATTCAGCGGCTGTTGGAATTTCTGCATGAGGTGTGACTTTATGGCTTAATGCGATACCAGTACTGATACTTTTCCGTAAAGCCAATTTTGGAATACAGGTGCAGCGCAGGTGGATTGTTGAGCATAACTTGCAGATATGCCCTTCGTGCCCCGTTTTGTTTGCCCCACGCCAGGATACTTTCTACTATTTGCCGACCATAACCACGGCCACGAAAGGCTGCATCGGTAACGATGTCAAACAATCCAATGTGCCCGGATTGTAAAACTCCCAGTCCGCAGGCAATCACCTTGTCAGCGGACATGAGCGACACAAAACAATGGCGTGGGAGGATATTGGTCAGAATTTGCTGCAGTGTTCCCCGGTGTGGCTCGGCAACTGCACTCATGCGGCAAAAATTGTCCAGCCATTCCGCCGACAAATCCTCCTGTAGATCGACTTCATGAGTCACTTGCAGGTTTGCCGATCCGAGTTCCATCACCTGAACGCTGGTGAGAGAATCTTTTCGATAATCCCTTGCCGATAGCCTTTCATCCAGGCTGCCTGGTGAAACGACAGGGGTGATCTTGAAGACCACAGGCATGTTTCTGCCCTGATAAATATTCTCGCAAAAGCGAATCTTTTCATCAAGGTCCATGCTGGATGGATGGAGCGGATTGACTGAATTCGCCCGTTTGGTGTAGCCGCTGGCGAAACGGATCGCCCAGCCATCATACAGAATTGTTTGCAGGGATGGCCAGGCGTTTAACGAGAGCTCTTCGATGATTGTTGCCATGATGTTTTCCTGAATGATATAACTTTGGTATGAAAGGCGGCTAAAGATTTATAGATGCCCGCTGGTGCGGACAAGGTTTACTGCTCTGCGGCGGGATCGTATATCACCACACTCTCCTGCTCATTGGGGTCGCTCCGCGCGATCACAGCATGGGCTGGTTCGGTGGCACTCAAATTCACAGGCTGATGGGGCACGTCGGCGGGGATGAAGATAAAGTCTCCAGCTTCGTTGATGACAGAGTTACGCAAACCCGGTCCGTAACGTGTTTCCACACGGCCGCTCATGAGATAGATGGCGGTCTCATAGCCCTGGTGCATGTGGGGCTGCGCGGCGCCACCCGGCGGAATGATCACAATGTTCATGGACAGGTGCCTGGCGCCGGCTGTCGCGCCGGAAATGCCAACGAAGTTGGGCAGCTGCTGGCGGGTCATGGTTGTTTCTGTTGGATGGACGGTAACAATCTCAGCGGTACTGGATGTGGACATAATCTCTCCTTTAAAATTGTTCACTCTTTATTTCGATTGAGGTGCAAATTATAAAGCTCTATCCAGCGAAGGGCAATTTTATGGAATCTTGCCAGCCATTCTTCTGCTTCCTGTGATATTGAACAAATTAGACATATTTTTCCATTCGAATATCCTGCCGCATTTTATCCTGCCAATAGGTAAAGTCTGGAATGCGACCGATTTCGTTGTACCCCGATTTTTGGTACAGCCCTACCCGCTGTGAGAGGTCGTTTTGGACGAAATCGGGCGCGCTCTAGGATGACTATAGGATGAGCGAAGGATGACTGGAGGAGGACTGACCCGGCTGCCGGGGTGGGAGTCACCGCGTTTCTAAGGTTTTCAGCCATTCTTCCACTTTCCCAGGTGCTGCAATCAAATACATAATTCCCGGATCTCTTTCGCGATCGCTCTGTTAACTTCAAAATGCTTTTCCAAAAAAGCCAGGATTGCCAGCGCTGAATCACAATTCCGTTCATAGCCCTGCATCCATTGCCTAATCTCAGGAACAACCGCAGAGAAGCGCTGTTCAAAACGTCGCTCGTTTGCAAATGGATCACGCTGCGCTTTATTCTCCGGTTTAATATATTTCACCAGCTCCAGCAATCGATCTACTGCATAGCCTTGTATAAAACGCGCCGCGGAAAGCTTTTCGCCGCGTTTTTCGCGGTTCAGTCCCACGTAGAGATTGGTCAATGCTTCGCCCAGCAGCCAATCCTGGCTGCGCTGGGCGCGGGCTGGAACGGATGCCGGTTGACTTAATGTGTCAGGGACGTCTGCTCGTTTCCAGACAATGCGCCCGGCGGTAAAGGGAATATGCTCGAGTTCGGCGGGCTCAAAAACAGCAAACTCACAGAAAATCCCATCCTCAAAAAGAACTTTGTAACCGTCGTCTGTATTGAGAAAGCTGTACGCGATGGGTTGGATGTCGCTCAGCCATTGCAGGGAAGTCAGGTAGGCTTGTTTGTAGCCCGGTTCCACAATGACAAAGAAATCCAGGTCGGAGTAGGAATCGAGGCGCTCCAACTCCAATCCAACGGAGCCAAGCCCGATCAGCGCCAGGGCGTGACCGCTTTGTTCAAGGGACTGTCCAATTTCGTCCAGGCGGGTGAGAAGAGATCGAGGGTCCATGTTTACAGGCTTTTGAGCCATTCCTCTGTTTCACTGGGACGGGTAAAGCGAATCAATTTCAAGTGTTGGTGCTCAGGCTGAGACAGCAACATCAGGTATTCGCGCTTCCTTCTCCAATAGGTCTTGAACAACCAGTGATACAAAGAATCGGTGGACCAGAGTTTGAGATGAATCCAGATCGGTTCATAGTTCGTGCCCCAGAGCAATTCCCGAGTCCACCAGCGGGTGAAGCTGCGACGCGTCAGCTGCCACAACACTCTCCCCAGTGAATAATCCAGCCAGATGACCGCTTCCGCTTTGGGCCAAAGCAGGTCGCGCACGATGTGATAATTTCCGGCGGCGATCCACTTTTTGGCTTGCGTGGCTTTTTCGACGCGGGCGCGAAACACCTCGAGAGGAGCAGCCTGCCAGTTCGGCTCCCAGTGGAGGGCATCGAGCTCGATGTAACTCAGGTCAAAGCGCCTGGCGAGTCTTTCCGCCAGCGTGGATTTGCCCGAACTCGTCACACCGACGACGACCACGCGTTGGTAAGGGATTGATGGCATATGAGAGCTTTGCACCGCGAAGAGCGCTAAGAACGCGAAGATTCTTAAAGCTTTTCTTCGCGACCTTGGTGCTCTTCGCGGTTAATTCCTCTTTAGGAATTTATCGTACATAAATCGGGTTGCTGAAAATCCAGCCGCGTTTGATGCCCAAATAAGTACGCCAGACTTCCACGCGGTAGACGCCCGGTTCGGTGGCGCTGTAGGCGCAGGCTTGGGAATGTTTCCAGATCGCAATCGTTTTTCCATCCTTGATCAAACGGATCTCCGCGGGCTTGGGCAGATGTGCCTGTAATGTTACGCCGCGTTTGGAGGGAATCTCGTCGCCCATAATGACCGACTGTTCCACGCCTTTTCCCTTGAACGTGAAGCCCCGCGTGGAGGCGGGCAGATCATACCCTACGAAGCAGCGTCCCGCTGCCAGGCTTTCGTAGATCATTTTCTTGTCGGTAGGCACGTCGCCCGTCAGCGGCTCCGGGATGAGGACGTGTGTGTTCACAGTGCGGAAGTGGAAAGCGTACGGGAAGATGGTGCGATGGAGTGGACCCATGTGCATGTCCATCGCGTGCGCGTCCGAGCCGCCGATGG
>Ga0105104_10000380_pt1 | contig 33653 bp, 28 predicted proteins | sample PPLLaktember2015_3_FD_87034 | JGI IMG/M metagenome (GOLD analysis project Ga0105104, IMG submission 87034) | Freshwater sediment microbial communities from Prairie Pothole Lake near Jamestown, North Dakota, USA - PPLs Lake P7 Core (6) Depth... | ecosystem: Environmental > Aquatic > Freshwater >... | reverse complement strand
GGGCCGAACGCACTTCTCCGGCCTTATGCAACACCCTCGCTGCGTGCGCGGCTCTGAAAAGGCGCGGCGCGCCTAAGCGCTTGCTCTTCTGATCTGGCTGAGCACGGAGCGGATCGCCGAAACATCCGCGCTCCGGAGAGGCACGTTGCCGAAGCGGTTTCGGTAGTACGTTTCGGTGAGATCGATGGCAGGTTCGGCCAGTGTGGCGGGAGTGAGTCGAACCGCGAATTCTCTAGGCGTCTCCGCGAGGTTCTTGATATGTCCCTTCTTGCGTAGGATCTCCAGCATCTCGAGGTAATAATCCGGAGCCAACTGATCCGATGAACGCCTCAGTATGTCCTTCCGGATCAAGAGCCGTATGAACCTGCGATATCGATAGGCAACGAATCCGACAACTATCGGGGACAGGAGCCAGAGCCATGACAAGGTCACTGACTTTCGCAAATTCCCGAGCCACAGATAGACGGCCGTCTTCGCGTGATGGATTTGCCGGCTGATTCCGAAGCCGCCCTCCCAGCGTTCGGTCAGCCAGAGCCCGAACGAATGGAACAGGGTTATCTGCCGCATCCGGTCGAAGCTCATCAACTCCGTCCAGAACGTATCCAAGGCATCCAGCCACTCGCTGCTGATTCTCGCGATCAGGTAAGGACTCGGAGGCCGACCCGACGGCGTTGGGTCAAATTCGATCCAACCCGCTCGGCCGAAGTAACCCTCCACCCAGCTGTGGGCATCCGACTGCCTGACCACAAAATGCCCACTCCAGTTGTTGTATTCGCCCTGCCTGAAGCCATTGACCAGCCGGCATGGAATACCGAGGCTGCGCATCAGCACAGCCTGCGCGGTAGCGAAATACTCGCAATGGCCGGACTTGTGGACGAACAGGAAGTCATGGAGTGGATTTTGTCCTCCACCAGCCTTGTTGCTGAGATCGTAGGTATAGTTGCGCTTCAAATACCTCTCAATCGCCAAAGCCGCATCCAGCGGGCTTCGTGTGCCGACCGTAATGGTTTCGGCCAATCGCGCAATACCGGGTGCGAGAGCAGGTTTTTGGAGGAATCGAGGCAGAATCTCCCGATCAACCGGGATCACGCCCTGATTGGACAGGTCGACTGTCTGCAGCCTGGCCCGGAGCACTCTGTCACGGCGACTCGAGACATCCGAGTAAACCGTGTAAATAACCCGACCGGAGGGGTGGGGCAGAAAATAGAAGCAGTCGTTGGCGTCCGGCACCACGACGCCCCGGTGCCCGCCCCCTCGCGTGTACGTAATCATGTTCGGAGCTGCGAAAATCAGATTCGTAAAAGGCTCGACATAGAACTCCTGCCTGACCAGAAACTCGTCGGGCCGTCGGCTCCTCGGTACAAGAAATCCGCTAGACGTTCCTTGATGAAGCATTTCCTGCCGGTGCCGGAGGCTGTTTACCCACGTCTTGCCGTCGAAGTGATCCAGACCAACGCCTCGCCATTTGACCTCGGCCGGAAATAGCTCCAGGTCGACGTCGACCTTGACGCGCATGACCATCCGGCTGTCGGAGAGAATCGGTCCCATTTCCCCTAGACTCACGCGGTTCGAGAATCCGGTGAGGCTGGACATCCCTCGTCCGTTGGTCGCCAGAAAACCGAAAGGTGTCCTGGGGATGACGATGAAAAGCGGAATCGACAGGAGGACGATCAATCCGGTCACCAGCCCGGCCATCTGCAGATACGCCCCGTGCGAAAAGGGTATCTTTCGGTTTTCCAGGTGCGCCTTCCTCGTTTCGTGGAGCATGAAGGTCAAGATTGCGCAGAAAAGGTAAACACCCAGACCGACGACGAAGAAGATGGACAGCGTGTAGCTCGAGGCAAGCAGGACGTAGACGAACGAAATCAGATAGAGAATCAGATAATCCCGGCCGGTTTTCAGGCTGAACAGCTTGACGAGACTTACCAGCAGCAGAAGGTGAATTAGGGAATCCATCAGACTGGTCACGAGAACCGAGTCGACCAGCAGCCAGACCATCAAAGCGAGCACCACCACCAGCTGAAACCGCCCCGCCAGGAACCTTAGCTGGTATCTCCAACTGATTGCTGTAGCGCCAAGATAGACAGAGGCCAGGGCGATGGAGATCCCCCCTGAAAAAACCAGCGTCAGGAAGGAAACGATCAGGAGCAGGTAACTGTAAAACTTAAATGCCCCGTCACACGTCATACCGGCGTTTCGTCCACGACTAAAGTCTCAGATAATCGACAACCTCGTTGGCGGGCCCGGCGCCCTGAATGCCGGCGCCCACGAGCAACGAGTACGGAGGCAAATCGTCGAGCACCAGATCGCACTGGTCGGTCGGCTGCACGGTTGCCAGTTGCTCCATCAGAGCCCGATAGCTTTCAGGTGCCCCGTTTACCGTAATCGAAAACTCGCCACTCTTCACCGTAAACCGCTGGCCATTCTCGCGCAGCGTATGACAAAGCGTCGCGATGTACGAGACGCCTTTCTCAAATGCGGCCGTGGTTTCAGGCGTACGCACCGGGAGGTAGCGGGAGAAGACGAGGTTCAGCGTCTGGTCTTCTTCGGCCGCCAGATCCTTGACCATCAGCTTGGACGTCTTGGCGGTCGACTTCCAATGTACGAAGCGGGCGTTGTCGCCGGCCGCGTAGCCGCGAATATTGTACAAACCTCCTCCCTGACCCCGGACAAATTTCTCGACCAGACTTTGTGTTTGTGGATAACGAGAGGAAAGCGCGCTGACCTCCGAGAGAGCGGGATAGATCACGATGTTTCCAGACGCGGTGATCCTCCGGCCCCGGAGGAAGAAGCCAAACGGAAAGGTAGTTTTTGCTTCGAACCCGTCCACGGGATAAAGGCCGCGTTTTTTGAACGCGCACTTGAGAATCAGGCTCAGTCTTTCCCCGGCTCTCACGAACGGAAACTCTTGTTCCTGTGCAAAGAAGTCTGTCGCCTCTTCCACCGGAGAAGCTTCACCGGGGGATCCCGATGTCTGGCCGCGACCTTTCAGCCGGATACCAAACGAGGGGAACCATCTCTTCATATTGTGCAGCGTCAAGAGGAAAACAGCCGTCTGCCCCGCGTGAATGGACTCTGGAGCTTTTAGACTCACGTGCAGGTTCTGAAGAACCAGGTTTGCCACAATGCCCGAAACGATCAGAGACGCCAGCAGCGCAGCCAGAATCAGGATCAGCAGGTTGTTTCCGGTATTCAGAGCGGAAAACGCCAGGATAAAGATGATGAGGATGAAAAGCGCGCCCCGACGGGTGAACCTGAAGTAATACATGCGGGTCAGGAAATCGAGCTTCAGGCGCAGGACCAGCCTCGGAATCAGGAGCGCACTAACCAGTATCAGCAAGACCAGAGAGATCACGGACAGAAAAATGGCAGCGTAATATTCCCCCTGAGCGCGGGCGACCGAGCCAAACAGAGCAAGCACCCCGGCGACAACAAGCGAGATGGTGCTCCACACCAGCCTCTTCGCGTCAGGGGATTTCAGAAACCTCGGCATGACTATAGGGGGATTTCCACCTGCTCCATCAGGGCCTGGACCACTGCCTCCGCTTCCTGGGTTCGTGACAGTGGAGACGAGTATTTGCTGCTCACCATGATCCGATGCGAAAAAACTGGAATGACGAGGCGCTTGACATCGTCCGGCACACAATAGTCCCGCCCCTGAAGGAATGCGAGCGCCTGCGCAGCACGATAGAGCGACATCGTGCCCCTCGGGCTGACGCCTACGGTTATCAAGTCCGAGGACCGGGTCGCCTGCGCGAGCGTCATGATGTAATCCAGCAGATCTTCGTGGACGGAAACTGCGTCGATCGACTTCTGAGCCCTGAGGATGTCCTCGGCCGTCACTGCCGGTTGCAGGTGATCCGCCGCCTCGTAGCTGATTTGCGAGCGGATGATCTGCTTTTCGTCCTCTTTCTTCGGGTAACCCATCCGGATTCTCATCAGGAACCGGTCGAGCTGCGATTCGGGAAGCGGATAAGTGCCATGGTGTTCGACCGGGTTCTGCGTGGCGACAACGACGAAGGGCGCCGGAAGAGGGTAGCTCTGATCCTCGACTGTCACCTTCCCTTCGCTCATCGCTTCCAGCAACGCACTCTGGGTCTTGGGGGTCGTGCGATTGATCTCGTCGGCCAGCACCACGTTGGCAAACAAGGGCCCTTTTCGGAATTCGAACCGTTGCGCCGCCTGATTGAAAATCGAGACGCCGGTCAGATCGGAAGGCAGAAGGTCGCTGGTGAACTGGATCCTCTGAAAACTGCAGTCGAACGACCGCGCCAACGCGTGGGCCAGTGTAGTTTTCCCTACTCCGGGAACGTCTTCGATCAGGAGATGGCCACGGGCCAGAAGGGCCACGATCGCCAATTCGATGACATCGGGCTTGCCTTTGATGACCTGCTCGACCGAGTCCTTGAGAGACCGCACTCTTGTTTCAAACTGCGTGGCTGTTTCCACGGTCTGTATCATACCGTGTTTACCGCGACCGGCGAAAGACACGGCGGGGGGAGAGCAGCGGGGAGGCAATCAGTCCACGTAAGAAACCATTGGGGAACCGATTTTCCGTATGACATCGGCATGACGGCGCAACTTGTCGCTAGCGGGACAGGCCCCACCTCCGGCATTGTCGAAAGGCACGGTAGTAGAACGACGGCATCCGTCGGATCGAGGAACAGTCGCAGTGTAAGGAGGAGAGTCCGGACATGACCACGTTTCGCAGACTCATTACGCCGCTCAGCTGGTTAGTGCCGCTGGTCGCCCTGTCGGTTTGCAGTCTGTTCTTTTTCACCGGCGCATCCCGGGAGCCGAAGAGGTCCGTGGCGGACTGGCTAATCGAAAATCAAGTGATCTCTGCCGCCGAAGCGCAAGCGGCTCTCCTGACGCTGCCGGGAGGCTGGAGAGTCCCGCTGACGTCCATCTCACGCCCTGTGCTTCCAGCGGTCCTGCCGCCAAACGTTTCGGCCGCCGGGAACACCGGGCGCCCCATCATCTTTCCTCATTTCGGCGATGGCGCGATGGGCGGGGGACTCGCCATGAGCACGACCCTCTTCCTGGCCAACGACCTCGCAACTGCGGTCAATGCCCAGATTCGATTCTTTGGGAATGACGGGAGCCCCCTGAGTTTATCCTTGGATGGCACCGCAGGCAGCACGTTTGCGGTCGCACTCAACCCGCGCGAGATGAAACGGCTGAAGACGTCGGGTTCGGGTGCCGTCAAATCGGGCTGGATCCGAATCGACGCCGACCAGCCACTGAGCGCGACCATCAGCTTCGGAATTTCGCAATCCAACGGGTCCCTGGTTACCGACCTGGGCATCGCGGAATCGATCCCAGGAACGCATTTCACGCTTTTCGCCGACACCATCGGAGCAGCGAACACGGGAATCGGGGTGGTTAACCCGAGCGAGTCGCAGGCCCTCACCCTGCACTTGGAGTTGCGCCGCGCTAACGGGGCACTGGTCGGCAGCACCGACATCAACCTTCCTCCCAGAGCCCACATGGCCTCGTTCTTGAACGAGATTTTCCAGGGAGTCGTCGGCATAGGGGAGTTCGAAGGATCGATGGTCATCACGTCGGCTCAGCCGTTCGCCGGGGTGACTCTCAGGACGCTGGCGGACCAGCTCACCTCCGTCCCGCTGGTGTCTCCGGCACCGGCGGACAGTACCCGGACTAACCTGGCACTCAGTCACGTGGGCAACGGCTCGGCGGGCGGCATCCAGTTAAGGACGACCGTCCTTCTGATCAACAACACGGACCAGGCCACGACCGGCACCGTAGATTTCCTCCTTTCCGACGGGAACCCGATGTCCGTCAAGATCGGCAACACCACGGCAAGCTCGTTTCCCTTCAACCTTCCGCCCCGTGCGGTCTCGCGGCTCGTGACAAGCGGCGAGGGAACCCTTGTGGCCGGCTGGGCGCGAGTGTCGATGGACCAGCCGATATCGGGGTCCGGGATCTTCCACATGTACAACGCGGCGGGAAGCGTGATCAGCGAAGCGGGCGTTGAAGCGGCTCCGCTGAAGACGAAGTCTCGTCTCGTCGCGGACACCATGGGGAACGCTAACACCGGGATTGCGCTCGTCAATCCGAACGCCGACGGCGAAGGCGACATCATGTCTGCCACCGTCCGGCTTTTCCGCAAGACAGGGGAACAGGTCAGCTCAAAGAGCATCGATTTGGAGCCGCTGAAGCACACCGCCCAGTTCCTGACCGAGATCTTCTCGAACGTTCCGAACATCGGGGAGTTTGAGGGTGTGGTCTGGATAGAGACAGACCTGCCCGCCGCACAAATGAGCTTGCGACAAGTCGGAGCGACGACCACCTCGATGCCGGTCTGGGCGAGGAAATATGGCTTTGCGCCACATAGCGTTTTGACGGTTGCTCAGAACGTGGCGGGCCAACCACCCGCGCTCGAATGGCTCGTCCATCAGAACAGTGAGGATTACAGTATCGAGACCATCACGCTTTCCTGCCCCGATTTCGGGTTCAGCCCGAACAATTTCGAGCGGGGCGAGGAGATCGGGCAAGGATACGTTCCAGCCGAGACGAACACCGGCGCCTATTCGCTGGTTGCGACCAAGAACGGCGCCGGCGAATTCGACGTCATCGACATCAGTTCTGGGGCGTCCCGATTTGCGACAGGCAAGATCCTGGGCTCCGCTTCTTCGGGGTTCCAGATCCAACTCACGATGCTCCAAGCTCTGGCTTCAACTTACTCCTGGAGTGCTTCCGATCTCCGATTTTTCATTCATGCGGGACTCATCAATCCCCCCTCTTCAGCCCGGACCGTCACGGTAACGTCTGATTTCACGTCCGTGTCCGGCAACAAGAACTACGAGGCGCGATATGCCCGGCAAACGACTCACCCCTTGTCTTTCGTCGCACCTGACGTCACGAGGGCAACGGCCATCCGGCTGGGGTCTCTGTTTCTCTCCCCTCGGGCCACGGGCACGATCTTCGGTTCGAACCTCGGGGCCACTCCCCAGGTCATTTGCCCCGTGGCCGGCGGCGGGACTGCGGCCGCCGACATCATCGAAGTGGCTGCCGACCGGGTCGACTTCTTCGTTCCGCCAGACATCGCACGGGGAGTCATCCGGGTTGACAACGGAACGGGACCGGGGAATGCGCTAACCTGCCCGGTTATCTTCGCACCGAGCATGGACGTCCAACCGGCTTCCAAGATAGGCGGGGCCGACACGACCTTCACGTTCACGTTCAACCAAGGGTTGGAGGAGTACGCGCTCAGCACCTTCGCGCTGACGCTTCACGGTGTCACAGCCAATCTCGCAGGACTTGCGGCCGGCACAAAGGTGGGCGGCGGAACGGTGGAGGGACCCGATTCCGCCAGCTTCGATATCAAAGTGGACACGGCCGGCACCGCGACAGTGAACCTGGGTCTGTACCAATCGGGGGCGACAAATCCCACGGCCACGGTGATCCTATCGAAGGTAACCGGGGGAGTCAGATTCGTGTACTCTCCAGTCGAGGCGCCCACTCTCCCGGAAATCTACTCCGAGGCAAACGAACTGGAGCTCAACTTCACCGGTATTCCCATCCGGCTGCCGGCAGCGACGAACCGGGTTTCGGCGGTGGCTTTGCTGCAATCGGGACCAACCGGACCGGGTGGCGCGCAATCTGCGGCGCAGGTCTTGGCCAGACAGACATTCAAGACTGAATAGAGGGAGCGCACATGACAAAAGCAAGACTTCGAAGAATTAGTTCATACAAGCTGTTGTTTCTCATGGTCCTCCTGGCGTTCACAGCGATCGCGGGGTATGACGAAGAGTCCGACGGCTGCTCGTGCACCGGTGGCAACACCTCGGGCATCATATTCGCTCCTGGAAGCTCAGTAACACTCACCCAGGGCGAGACGGGGACTGTAACCGCTTCGACGGCAAGCGGGAATTCGGCGGACTGGGACATCGCGGATGGAATCTACCTCGATATCCTCAGCGTCTCGCCCGGCACGGGAACGTCCACGACGATCACCGCAAAGGCTGCCGCCAATTTCCCGACCTGGCACACGGCAGGGGTCACAACGCAGGTCTCCTATACTCCAATGGCCTTCCCGGTCACGGCCAATGAGCAGACGGGTGACGGCACGGCCAAGGCGTCCCAAGCCAACTTCTTCGTGAACCTCGTGCCGGCCCAGGTGCGGTTCGATCTGCAAAGAGGCGAGAATTGCGTCGCCGATGCCATAGAACCAGGCGCCACTGCGAAGATCTACGTTTTCGCGGCTGACAAACCGGGCCAGGAATACACGTTTTCAGCGGCGACAACCGGGGCCAATCCAGGCAGAGCCTCCGTCGTGGGGGTCGAGCAACTGAGTCCCACGTCCGCCTTCCTGCTGGTCAGGGCGGGCAATACTCCCGGGACATTCCTTGTCAAGCTTTCGGGCATGAACTCTGATGGCCTGATTCGCTTTGCCTATCAACGGTTCGAGGTGCTCGGCGGCTAGCCGCGGGGCATTTCCGGGGTGCCGCCTCGGATTGAAGTTCTGTTCCTGCTCCGACGGAGTATGAACCACAAGGCGGCACCGAAGATTAGCAGGGACACCAGTTGTGCGAAGGAGAAAATCCCGAAAGGCCTTAGTCCACCGTTGTCGGCCCGAATAAACTCCGTCATGAACCGATAGGCCGAATACCAGAGCATGCCGGTAAAAAAAACCTGCCCCTCAAACTGCCGATGCTTGAGCAGAGGGTACAGAAGCCCGAAACAGAGCAGGCCGAAAAACGATTCATACAACTGGGTCGGATGAACCGGCATGGACCGCGCAGATTCCGCCGGGAGGAGCCCGGCGGTCACCTGCAGACTGTGGACACTCGTCCCCGGAGGAAAGCGCGCACCCCATGGCAGGTCTGTGACGGCGCCGCCATTGCACCCAGCGAGGAAGCAGCCGATCCGCGTCAGGAACAGTCCGAGTGCGAGTGACGGAGTCGCCGAATCCAGGAAACGCCGGACGGGGTAAGGCCGCATCAGGTAGATCAGCCCCCATGCAGCCAGCACGCCGAGCAAGCCTCCGTACAGGCTGAAACCCGACTCAGACCACCCACGCCAGGACGACAGGCCAAATTGGGCCACGTAGAGCAGCTTCGCTCCAACAAGGAGAGCCGGGATTCCCCAGAAAAGCAGATCCGTCGCCGTCTGGATTTCCCCTCCCTGCTTCCGCCAAAGCCGGATCGTGAGCAGGCTGCCGAGAATCAAGGAAAGGCAAAGCATGAACCAGTAGTTCGGCACGATCCACGGATTGACACCGTGCTCTACCAGCCATTGCATCAGCACCCGTCTCATGAGGGAGAGTATAGGGCTTGGGAAACCCGCAGCACTACTGCTTCAGCGAAAAAGGGGAAAAGCGCATCAGTGGGGAACGCGGAAGCCACGAAACCAGCCAACCGGCCCGGTTGGTTCGGACTACTCGAACAGGCCTTTCTGCCGGGTGCCGCGGCGGATGCCGAAATGGTCAAGCGCCAGGTCGGTCGCCATCCTCCCGCGCGGTGTCCGGTTCAGGAAGCCGACCTGGATCAGGTACGGTTCATAGATGTCTTCAATCGCATCCTTTTCTTCACTGATCGCGGCTGACAGGGTGTTGACTCCGACCGGTCCCCCGCCAAACTTCTCGATGATGGTCAGCAGCAGCTTGCGGTCTATTTCGTCAAACCCGAGGCGATCCACATTCATCATTTCCAGCGCTTTACAGGCCGTTTCGTGGGTGATTGTCCCGTCCGAACGGACCTGAGCGTAGTCTCTCACCCGCCTCAACAGACGATTGGCGATTCTCGGCGTCCCCCGGCTTCGCTTGGCAATCTCCACCGCGCCATCTGCATCCACCTGCACCGCCAGGATGCCTGCAGACCGTCGAACGATGCTCGTCAGGCTGGGAACGTCATAGAAATCCAACCGTTGGACGATCCCGAAACGGCCGAGAAGCGGCGAGGTAAGCAGTCCCGTGCGGGTCGTCGCGCCAACGAGCGTGAATTTCGGGATGTCGATCTTGATCGATCGTGCACCCGGCCCTTCGCCGATGATGATGTCGATCTGGAAATCCTCCATGGCGGGGTAGAGGATTTCTTCAATCGCCGGGTGCAGGCGGTGGATCTCATCAATGAACAGGACGTCGTTTTCTTCCAGGTTGGTAAGGATGGCGGCGAGATCCCCCCGCTTCTCGATTGCCGGTCCCGCGGTGGATCGAAAACTGACATTCAGCTCGTTGGAGAGAATCTGCGCGAGCGTCGTTTTCCCGAGGCCAGGCGGGCCGAACAACAAAACGTGATCCAGCGCCTCTTTACGTTGCCTGGTCGCCTCCACGGCGATGCCCAGGTTGTCTTTGACCTTCTGCTGACCGACGAACTCCTTGAGGACCCGCGGACGGAGATGGTTCTCGAAAGTGAACTCGTCTTCCCGATCGAGAGGATTCATCAGGCGATCGTCGTCTTCTTGCATAGAGGCGAACCTGCTTATCCGGAAATCTGTTTGAGCGACTTCCTCAGTAGATCTTCGAACCGTCGCGTATCGGTCTGGCCCAACACTCGCCCGACCGCCTTTTCAGCGACATTGCGAGCATACCCGAGGTTCACCAGCGCCGAGACGACGTCTTCCTGAACAGGAGATGTCAGAGTCGCCGACTCGGGGAGCTGTTCGGCGGATGCCAGGGTCCGCGCCTTCTCCTTGAGCTCCAGAATGATACGCTCGGCCGTTTTCTTCCCGATCCCCGGGATACTGCTCAGCCGGACGATATCTCCCTGGCTGACGGCCCGAATCAACTCGTCGACCGGCAGCCCCGACAACGCCGTCACGGCCAGTCGCGGTCCAACACCGGAGACCTGGATCAGAAGTGTGAATACGCGCTTCTCGAGCGATGTCAGAAAGCCGTACAGCAAGAGTGCATCCTCGCGCACGTGGGTGTAGATATGGAGGTCGACCAGTTCGCCGGGATCCCCCAGGTCGTAATACGTCGAGAATGGAATCAGGACCTCGTATCCGACGCCGCCCACGTCCACAACGATTCGATCGGCAGCCTTGCTGCGCAACGTCCCCTTGAGCCAGGCAATCATACTAGAAGGGATTATACGGGATAGGGATGGCTTTTCCGTCCGAAGTTTGTGACAGGTGCAGGATGCTATAATAGTGGCCTTCCTAACGGCTGGATGATCAACAAGAAACCAGTCCGTTTGCTCTCGGTAAAAACGCGAACCCAAGGGAGGCGACGGAGGGTCATGTCATCAGGAGCCCTTAAGGACCAGGACTGGTACGACATAGACGAGGATAAGTTCCGCGATGAATGCGGCGTTTTTGGAATTGCGCGCAGCGAGGAGGCATCGCGCCTGACTTACCTCGGGCTGTACGGGCTGCAGCATCGCGGGCAGGAGTCCGCAGGTATCGTAACCTCGGACGGTTCCAGGCTGCACCATCACAAAGGGATGGGGTACGTTTCGGACGTCTTCGACAGCCAGCGGATCGCCTCGCTACCAGGTGACAGCGCCATCGGACATGTCCGGTACTCCACGACAGGCAGCAGTATTGTCGCGAACGCGCAGCCGATCCTCACCGAGTCATGGCGGGGCCCGATGGCGGTCGCCCACAATGGGAACCTGGTCAATGTCAGCCAGATCCGCCAAAGGCTGGAAAGTGACGGCGCAATCTTCCAGTCAACCAGCGATACCGAAGTGATCCTACACCTGCTGGCCCGCTGTCCGCTCCACGACTTCGACGCCGCCCTAAAGAATGTGCTGTCGTACGTTCATGGTGCGTTTTCGCTCGTATTGCTGACCCCCAGAACCCTGTATGCAGTGCGCGACCCGTTCGGCGTGCGACCGCTCTGCCTCGGCCGCCTCGGCGAAGCATTCGTGGTTGCATCGGAGACGTGCGCTTTTGACCTTCTGGGCGTGGAATACATCCGAGACGTCCTGCCCGGCGAGATTCTGCGAATCCAAGACGGGGAGCTGCGTTCCGCGTTCCTGCCCACTGCGCCGCGTACCGCCCACTGCATATTTGAGCATGTCTACTTCAGCCGGCCGGACAGTAAGGTCTTTGAGCGAAGCGTCCACAAAAGTCGGTACAAGATGGGGAGGCAATTAGCCAAGGAAGCTCCGGTGGAGGCCGAACTCGTCGTGCCGGTGCCGGACTCGGGAGTCACCGCCGCCCTTGGGTATTCCGACGAGTCAGGAGTGCCGTTTACGATGGGGCTCGTTCGGAACCATTACGTCGGGCGGACCTTTATTCAGCCTTCGCCTTCGATCCGGCATTTCGGAGTCCGCGTGAAGCTGAACCCCGTCAAGGAACTGCTGAGGAACAAGAGAATCATTCTGATCGACGACTCAATCGTCCGCGGCACAACCAGTCAGAAAATTGTGGACATGGTGCGGTCAGCCGGTGCCCGGGAAGTTCACTTCAGGATCAGCTCGCCGCCCACCATCGCGCCCTGCTACTACGGCATCGATACACCGACTTACCGGGAACTGATCGCCGCCCAAAAAAGCGTGGAGGAGATTCGCCAGTTTGTCGGAGCCGACACCCTCGCATACCTTTCCCTCGAGGGGATGAAAGCGGCGGTCGGCGATCGTGGAGACTTCTGCTCCGCCTGTTTCGATGAACAATACCCAATTACTGTGGGGGGCGAACACCGCCAGAAGGAGTTGTTCAGTCTTCAGGAGCTTCGCCGCTCAGAGCAGCTTGTGAGCAAAGAAAAGAACACGGACTAAGACGGTTCACCGGTTCAACGGCGGGGGAATTCAGTATCATATCCCCCGAAACTCTATGAAATACAGCGACAGCGGAGTAGACATCGACCGATCCAACGAGGCCAAACGAAGAATCAAGGAGCTCGTCCGCTCCACGTACAACCAGGCGGTCGTAGGAGACATTGGCGCTTTCGGCGGTATGTTCAGGCCGGATTTCCTCAACTTTCAAAAACCGGTTCTTGTGGCCAGCGTCGATGGAGTGGGCACCAAGCTGAAAGTCGCCTTCATGTCCGGCATTCACAACACGGTCGGCGTCGACCTGGTGTCACACTGCACCGACGATATTCTCGTGCAGGGCGCCCTCCCTCTATTCTTCCTGGACTATATCGCGACCGGGAGAGTCGAACCACAGGTCATCGGAGAATTGGTGGCGGGACTGGCGGAAGGGTGCAGGCAGTCACAGTGCGCCCTGATCGGCGGCGAAACGGCGGAAATGCCTGATTTCTACCAACCGGGTGAATACGACGTGGCTGGCTTCATCATTGGCGTCGTGGACGAATCGAAGATCCTGGGTCCTGCCAGGGTGCAAGAGGGAGATGTCCTGATTGCTCTTGCCTCAAGCGGTCTCCACACCAACGGGTATTCCCTGGTTCGAAAGCTCTTCTTCGAGCAGGAGCATCTGGCCGTCGACTCCTATGTTCCGGCTCTCGGCAAGACGGTGGCCGAGGAATTGCTCACCCCGCACAGGAACTATCTGCCGCTTTTGCGAGAACTGGTTCACAGCGACGATCTGCACGCCATGGCTCACATCACCGGGGGCGGAATCACCGAGAACCTGGACAGGGCGCTCCCTCCACACCTGGACGCGGCCGTTAAGCGCGGTACCTGGGAGGTGCTCCCGATCTTCCGCTTCATTCGCGAGCGGGGATCAATCGAAGACAGCGAGATGTATCGCACCTTCAACATGGGGGTTGGCATGGTCCTCGTAGCGGATCGAAACCGGATCGAGCGAGTCGAGGACTACCTGCGCAACCGCAACGAGCAGTACTACTTGATCGGTGAGATCACCGAAGGCGCGGGCAAGGTCAGGTACGTATGAAAAAAGTAGCCATTTTGCTCAGCGGCAGGGGCTCAAACTTCCGTGCCTTATCGGACGCGATAGACCAGGGGCGGATTCCAGCCAAAATCGCCCTGGTGATTTCCAACCGCCCAGAGGCTCCCGGTCTCCAGTACGCTCGTGACCGGGGTTTCAAGAGCGTCTGCATCCCCTCGGCCGGAATGGACAGGGAAGCCTTTGACCGGTTGATGGCCCGCGAGATCGACGCGGAAGCCATTGACTTCATCTGCCTCGCCGGGTTCATGCGGATTCTCAGTTCCTGGTTCGTCCAACGCTATCCGCTCAGGATCTTGAACATCCATCCTTCCTTGCTGCCTGCTTTTCCCGGCGTCCATGCCCAGCGACAGGCCCTTCTGTGGGGAGCCAAGGTGACGGGGTGCACCGTTCATTTTGTGGACGAGGAGCTGGATCACGGTCCGATCATCGTCCAGTTCCCCGTTCCGGTCCTGGAGGGCGACACCGAGGATACGCTCTCCGATCGCATCCTTGTCCATGAGCACGAGATCTACCCTGACGCGCTCAAAATCGTTTGCGAAGAACGATATCGAATCGAGGGACGCCGGCTCATCATCAAACCCGAAGACGTCGACGTAGGGCCGACACCGAAGTCGGACATGCCTCTCGGAAGTGAAATTCACGACGTCTAGCCCGGCGATCGGTCACGCCTTCAGGTACTGCTCCAACCGATCAAGCCCCTCGACCAACCGATCGTACGGTGCCGCATAAGAGAGCCTGAGAAAGCCCTCCCCGCCGGGTCCGAAATCACTCCCCGGCGTTACGGCGACGTGAGCCTTCTCCAGGATTTCGAACGCGAGGTCATAGGACGAAAGATGCCGAGCTTCGCATTGGGAACGAGCGTCTGCCAGGACGTAAAAAGCACCGGTCGGAATGACCGGGAGCCCGAGATCCATCTTAGGGAGCCGCTCGATCAGCAGTCGCCGGCGGCGGTCATACTCGGCCGCCATTTCCGCCAGGTAAGGACCGCAAGGCGCCTCAAAAGCGGCGAGGGCCGCCGTCTGCGCGAAATGGCAGGCAGAGATAAAGAAGTTCTGCTGCATTTTCTGCACGACTCGGACAAGCGGCTGCGGAAGGATGAGGTACCCGAGCCGCCACCCAGTCATCGCGAAAAGTTTCGAGAATCCATTGACTACGACGCTCGTCTCAGTAAATTCGCGGATTGAGTGGGCACGGTCAGCGTAGACCAGCCCGTGGTAGATCTCATCCGAGATGATCAGTAGTCCCAGCTGTGCCAGCTCTTTCATCGTCTCGCCGGGCATGATCGTCCCGGCCGGATTCGACGGCGAGTTGATCAGGACAGCGCGCGTCCTCCCGGTCACGGCACGGAGCACGCTCTTTGGGGACAACTGCAGACGGTCTTCGGGCGTCACCGGCGCGGTGACAGGCCGCCCGCCCGCAAAGGTAATCAGATTCGGATAGCAGGCGTAGTATGGATCGGAGATGATCACCTCATCACCCGGCTCGCAGATCGCCATGAAAGCGAGAAGCATCGCCGGGCTGGTACCGGATGTGACAACGATGCTATCCCGGTCGATCGTCGTCCCGTAGGAAGCCGAGTGCCATCGGGCGATTGCTGCGCGCAACTCCGGAGTGCCCATGGAGTGTGTGTAGTGCGTGTGGCCCTGGTCCAAGGCGCCGTGAGCCGCCTCGACGACCGGGGACGGCGTGTCGAAACCGGGTTCGCCGACTTCCATATGGACGATGTCGATTCCCTGTCGCTCGAGGAACTGCGCGCGCTCGAGCACTTCCATCACCATGAAAGGCGACATCGAACAGGCACGGGCCGCTGGTTTTAGCATGTCTCTAAGCATAGGGGTCAACCAGAGAGTGTCACGCGCGCAGGACCGACGCAAGTTCTTTGTCTTTGACCTGTGCCGCTGCTAAACTGGAATTAAGTCAGTCCTTCCCTTCCTGGACCCTAACAAACAAAGGAGCCGTCACTTATGGGTATTCTCGCGTGGGTGGTTTTCGGGTTGGTCGTCGGAGCCCTGGCCAAACTGATTATGCCTGGAAGAGATCCCGGAGGGTGCATCATCACGATCCTCCTTGGCGTCGCTGGTTCGTTGCTGGGAGGATTTGTCGGCAAGGCGATCGGCCTTTACTCAGAAGAAATCTCGGGCGGCGGCTTCATCATGTCCCTGCTGGGGGCGGTGCTACTCCTGGGTATCTACCGATTCGCTTTCGCTCCCCGAAATGTCGTCTAGGCAGGCGGCTGAGTTCTGGCCTTTCAGAGCCGCGCACGCAGCGTTTTCCAGCGGAGTAAGCGGGTTCTCCGTGCCCCAGAGACTCTTCGGAACAGCTTCGAACCCGCTTACTCCGCTGGAAAACGCTGCGTGCGCGGCTCTGAAATACACTGCTCGGTGGACCTACTGCCTACTCGGCGTCAAGTTTGGTGGCGCGGTAGGTTTCAAAGTAAAGGTTCTCCACCTGCTGTAGCGCCTGGGGATCCGCCGCAGCGAGTGCAGATGCGACAGTGTCTTGCCGTTCCAGCACGGAAGCGAAATTCGCCCGAGAGTGCGGGTCTTCAACCGCCTGCGCCAGGCGGGCGAGCTGTTGGAAGTAGCGCGACGCGTGTTGCCCAGCCAGTCCGTAGTTCTTCCGGTTCACCTCAACGTACATGAGGGCCGCCGTATCCCGAATCGCTGCCATCTCGGATTCCGTGCGCAGGCGTGCCGTCTGCTGTTGCTCGGCCTCGAGCTGCCGCTGGACACGCCCGACGCGGTACTGCCCCAGCAGCAAGCCGAGAAGGAGGGCCACAAGCAGGGCGGCCGCGATCATCATCGGTTTGCGTAGCTTTTCCATAGTGCCGGCCTATTATTCTCGTCCCGTTTGGGTCGCCGGGGACCTGTTCTTGCACCATGATATCCGGATTGATCGGGGCTGCAAATAAAGCGTCGGTGAAGCGCGGCCGCACGGTTCACACCCGTGGATCTGGATGTTAAGCTGATCCAAGGCCGCGACGACCATGAACCAGACAAAAGAGCAACTTGACCCGATAGATCGACTCGTAGACGGTTTCCGCACGGCACAGATTGTAATGACGGCAAACCGCCTGGGTGTCTTTGCACTTCTTGACCGGGGCTCTTTGAAAGCCTCGGAGATCTCGGATGGCCTGCAGGTCAGCATGAGAGGCATCACGATACTTTGTGATGCCCTGGTCAGCCTCGAGCTCCTGGGAAAGGAAGGCGACCGCTATCGAAACAGCCAGATTGCGCTGGAGTATTTGCTCCCATCCTCCCCGCTCGGCAAATCCGCGCTGTTGCTGCATTCCGCACGGCTGTACAACCGTTGGGGCAAGCTCTACGAGACGGTAAAGCAGGGAAAACCGCTGGAGGAGGAAACGGGCGATCCCGGGCTGTCCAGAAACGACGCCGACTTCGCCCGTGCGATGGCCGATTCCGCCAGAATCCCAGCCCGGGAGACGGCTTCGGAGCTTGATTTAAAGGGCGTGCGTCGCCTGCTCGACGTAGGGGGTGGCCCCGGCACTTTCGCAATCGAGATCGCCAAGGCAAATCCCGACCTGTCAGTTATTGTGATGGACTCCGAAAAGACTCTCCAGGTAGCGGCCGGGAATGTGAAGGCAGCCGGCCTATCCAACCGCATCACTTTCAAGATCGGCGACGCATTCCAGGACGATCCGGGACGAGACTTCGATTTTGTCCTGCTTTCAAACGTGGTGCACAGTTATTCCGCCGAAGAAAACCGGGAATTGATTGGGCGCTGCGCGCTCGCTTTGCGACCCGGGGGCCAAATTTGTCTGAAAGACTTCGTTTTGAACTCCGATCGCACGTCCCCCGTCGGAGCTGCGCTGTTCGCGGTGAACATGCTGGTGAATACCGAGGGAGGCAACTGCTATACCCTGGAGGAGATGCGCTCCTGGTTCGAGGCGGCAGGAATCGAATACGAGGAAGCGCGCCCGGTCTCCCGATACTCGATGCTGGTCCTCGGACGGAAGTAATGACGGCGGGCAGACGGCAACGGGCAGACGGCAACGGGCAAAGGGCAGCGGGCGGAGGGCAGTAAGCGGAGGGCAGTGGGCAGTGCGCAGTGCGCAGTGGTCCTTGCGTCTGCACTGCTGTTGCCTGTTCTTCAACCTTTTCCCGCCCGCAACCTTCCCTTCCCGCCGCCTTCTGCCTTCTGCCTTTACGAGCTGCTGGCCGAGATTCTGCAAATTGGGGGTTTGCTGGCACTCGGATGTTCGATCTCGGTCTGGCTCGCCTGGCAGAAAACCAAGATCCCGCCAAAGCGGCCGTACGTGGTCCTAGCCGCCGAACCACTGCTCTTTTCGTATGCGCTCGTCTGCGGCCTGATCCTCGAGTACCCGAGCTTGCTGACGATCAGCCTTCTCGACTTTCTCCACGACTACGGCGTTTTCTGGGCCTCTGCCCTGCTGATCTATTGCCTCCTGCTGGCTGCCGTAGCGATTGGCTACCTTGCCGGGGGGACGCAGGGCCTGGCGCGTCTGTTGCTCTTCGCGCTGGCTTGGATGGGCATCGGATGGTGGATCGCTCAACCAGCCGGCGTGCGGCCCGGCCAGTCAAGTGCCAACAGCGTGGTCATCCTGGGCTTTGACTCCCTCTCCCAGGAAACAGACGATCTCGAGCTTCTTCGCAAATACGTCGACGAGGCAGGCGGAACCTGGTTTCAACACCCGGTGACACCCGCGCTCCTGACAAACCCCGTCTGGACTTGCATCCTGGCTGGTCAACCAGCCAGCCAGACCGGGGTTTCTACATCAACCAGATCGCCGACTGGGAGCAGATCCCCGACCATCTCGTCGCGCGGGCCAAACGGGCGAAATACGCAACGTTCAGCTTCTTCTCCGACCAGTTCACGACTTACGTCGGCAGCATGGCCGGATTCGACGATGATCGGAGCGGGCCGATCGGCTGGAAGCAGGCGACAACATCGCACATCAAGAATTCCAGCTTCCTCCTGCCGCCGCTGCTTTCTGTCCTTCCACGGCTTCCATGGGCCAGGACTCCTCGGAATCAATCGGGAACGTTCACTTACGACGTGCGTCAAGAGATCGTTGAGATTCTAACCGCCGGGACATCCAGCTCGAAGAGCCTGGTCATCGCGCACCTGGATTTCCTGCATCAACCCCGTTACCCCAGTTATTCGGAGCTGGACTCGGAGGAATCAAGAATCATCCGAGCCGCCAGGGCCGGAGCATTGTTGGACCACAGTGTTAACTGGCAGATGCCCGTGCGACCCGGTGAACCCCTCCCAATCTATGCGCGGAAAGGCAGGCAACTGCAGCAGGTTGTTGTCGAATGCCTGCGGACCACGGGCTTCCTCGAGCCAAGGAGAAACAACAAGCTCGTGATCCTCTCGGACCACGGACCACGCACCGGAATGACGCCCGACAATTTCGGGATGCCAAGTATTACCGAGTCCCGTTAATCGGTTTCAACACCGCCAAGCGGGACCCGTCCGAACCGATCTCATTGATCGACATCGCGGACTTGATTGGTTTAGCCAATGCCGCCTCTCAAAGCCCGGCCGACCCGGTCGTGGAGTACACAAACTGCTCACCATTGGAGTGGACGCGGTTCATGCAGGAATCGCAATGGCAGGCCGATGGGACCACGCGGATGGTCCCTGAGATACTGCGAAGTGTCTCAAAGCGTCTTCGCGGTTACCGGCCCTACGGCGTTCATCCCGGATACTTCCAGGTTCCGCCGAACGAATCCGCCCGGGCGCGGTAGGGCGACCAGACGCCACGGGTCCTTTCCACGTCGGAAATAGTTGTCCTGCTTGCGGCGCTTTTCCGCTAACATGGCTGCTCCGAGGGCCACGGATGAGTGCAAAACAACGGGAGCAGCCGGCAAAGTTTGGATCGGAACCCAATTCGGCACGCCTGCTCTGGACAGCTCTCTTTCTCGCCTTCGGGGCGTACGCGGCGCTGTTCATCTACAAGACCAGTTTCGTGATCGACGGCGTCAGGTACTTCTCGCTGTTTGATGACGCGATGGTGGCGATGAAGTATGGCCACAACCTCGCCGCAGGCCATGGGCTGCTTTGGAATCCCGGCGAACCGCCCGTCGAGGGAGTGACCGACCCACTCTGGGTCTTGTACATGGGCCTGCTCCACCTTCTGCCGGTATCCGTGGCAAAGCTTAGCCTCCTGGTGCAGACGACTTCAGCGGTACTTCTTTTCCTCAACTTGCTGGTTATCCGCCGAATAGCCGAGCGAGTTACCAGTACCGGGTTTGCGGGAGCCTTCTACGCGGCCGTCCTCACAGCCTTTTACTACCCCCTGAATAACTGGTCGTTGCAGGGCATGGAGGTAGGGTTGCTGGCTCTGATCGTCAGCCTAGCCGCCCTGCTTGCACTCGCCGGACAGCGGACAACCGGTTCGCTTCACCAGTTGTACCTGCTTCTCGGTGCGGCGACCCTGGTGAGGATGGATGCGGCGGTTGTCTGTCTCTCGGTCTGTCTCTTCCTTGCTTGGAGCGAGCCCAACTGGCGGCGAAAGCACCTGCTCATCGGCCTCGGTTGGCTGCTCGCGTTCCTGGCGCTCCAAACAACCGCCCGTTGGCTCTACTACGGCGAAGTGTTGCCCAATACTTACTATCTCAAGATGGTGGGATATCCGGCATTGGGAAGAATCAAGCGCGGATTTTCCGTCGCCGGAGAGATGCTCTTTCGACTGAATCCAATCCTGATCATTGCCACGGCTTTCGTTGTATGGAAAGAGGGCCGAAAGGAACTGCGGCTACTGGCTTTTATGATCCTCGGGCAGTTTGCATACTCGGTTTACGTGGGCGGAGACGCATGGGAGATGCTGGGCGGCGCCAACAGATATATTTGCGTGGCAATGCCACTGTTCTTTGTGTTGTTTTCACATTCTCTCTTCACGCTGGCCTCCCGGCTGAAGGACGACCGGATCAAGCGGAGAATTCTCCTTGCTCTTGTACCGTTTGCGCTAGTTACCTTCAACTGGACAGCCGGTCGTTACTGGCTTCGCGAGTGGCTCCTGCTGACGCCACCCACGCAGGTGACAGAGAACGCACACTGGGTAAGCGTGGCTCTCCAACTGAAAGAAATCACCGAGCCGGATGCCACTATCGCGGTTATCTGGGCGGGTTCAATCCCTTACTTCTCTGACCGAAACTGCGTAGACATGCTGGGCAAGAGCGACAAGTACATTGCCCACCTGCCGATGCGCCGTCTCCTGATGGGCTTCTACCCCGGCCACATGAAGTGGAACTACGCTTACTCGATCGGAAGACTGCGACCAGACGTGGTCGCACAGATCTGGATGAACCGCGCCGAAGCTCGTCCTTTCGTCGAAGCGTGGTACCTCCCCCTGGACACGGGACGACTCTCCGTTTCTCTTCGCAGGGATTCAACGAGAATTCGGTGGCAAAAGGTCCGGGAACTGCTGCGAACTAACCGCGCGCCCCGATCTTCTTGAGCGCCCCATCGCGCGTCAGGAAAAAGCCTTCGGGCAGCGTCTCCTCAACCTTCGGCCGGTAGCCCCGCACGCTCCATCCCAGTTCGGACAGCCGATCGAGGATGTGGGCCTTGATCCGCGGGCGTTCGAGCGACGCGAGATAGCATTCGAGAATCAGGTTCCGGCTCTCCTCGTCATCCAGCTTGAACAGGTAATCCAGGGCGGCCAGCAGGACGTCGTCGTCTTCGTGCTCCAAAAACAGTTCGATCGTCTTGCGCAGGGTTGGGGAGTGCAGGGAGTCGGACAGGCGTATGAGCTGCGCGGTCGGATCCGAGCTGGCAGGCGGGTTGTCCCACTGGTACTTCAGGATTTCTTCAGTTTTTTCCGCTAACTGCTCGGCACCGAGATAGGACTGCAGTGCCCGGAAAGGCCAGTAAACTTGCCTTTGCCGTTTCAGGAAACGCACGATCGGGGGCACGGCTCGATCTCCCATCTGAATGAGCCAGGAAAGGACCTCTTCTTTTTCCTCCTCGTCCTGCCGGGAAGGCGACGCCGCAATCGAGAAGCGGTCAAGAAGCGCGAGAATCGATTCTTCGGTTCCCATATCGCGCAGTTTCCGCGCGGCATTGATCCGGTTAGCCGGATCTCCATGGGGTTCCTTGACCTTCTTGCGAAGCCGTTCGATTTGCTGTTGGGGTGACGGGCGGAAGAATGAGAGCAGGTCCATGTTCTAGTCCGGCAGTATACACCTTAAACGCCCCAAGAGTCAGCGGTTAGCGGACCGGGGTGTTATCCTGACTCTATGAAAGCGATCATAATTAAGGAGTTCGGTGGTCCGGAAGTCCTCGAGCCTGCCGATATCCCCGAACCGGAGTTGGGGCTGGACGACCTGCTCGTGCAGGTCAAAGCAACCGCGGTAAACCGGGCGGACCTTCTGCAGCGACAGGGCCGGTATCCCGCGCCTCCGGGCACACGGAGCGACGTCCCCGGACTGGAGTTCGCCGGCACCGTCGAGGCCACCGGGGCACGCCAGACCCGGTATCAACGAGGGCAAAGGGTCATGGGACTGTTGCCGGGTGGTGGCTATTCCGAACGAGCTGTCGTCCATGCCGATCTGGCTATCCCGATCCCTGACCGCCTGACCTTCGAGCAGGCCGCAGCGGTGCCCGAAGCCTACGCAACCGCGTACGATGCCCTGTTTCTGCAGATGGGTCTTTCGGTGGGCGAATCAGTTCTCATTCACGCCGTTGGAAGCGGAGTGGGAGTCGCGGCCCTGCAGATGGCAAAACAGGCGGGCGCAACGGTTTTCGGCACAGCGGGGTCTGATGAAAAGCTCAAGAAAGCAGGCGATCTCGGGCTGGATTTCGGCATCAACTACCGAACCGGGGATTTCGAACAGACGATAACCGAGCGGACGGGCAAGCGGGGAGTTGAAGTCATCCTGGACCTGGTCGGTGCAGCCCACTGGCCGAAAAACCTCACCTCGCTGGCAATCGGCGGAAGGATGATCGTGGTCGGGCTGACCGGAGGCGCAAAAGCCGAAACCAATCTCGCCGTCATCCTCAACAGACGGCTGAAAGTCGTTGGGACGGTTCTTCGTTCCCGGTCACTGCACGAGAAGATGAAGGTCACCGCCGCCTTCGAACGCCAGATAATTCCGCTCCTCGCCTCGGGTGCCATGGAGCCTATCATCGATCGCGTCTACAACCTGGAGCAGGCCGCGGAAGCGCATGACTACGTGAGCAAAAACCTGAATTTCGGGAAGGTGGTGCTCCGGGTGGGCAGCTGACCGGCTGACCAGCTGACCGGCTAATGGTGGACAGCGTGGACAATGTGGACTCAGTCGACCCAAAACTAATTGTGCACAGGTCCACAGTCTAGAAGTCAGCAGGTCAGCTGGTCAGCCGGTCAGCTGGTTAGCTGTTTCGCTCCAGCAGCGCGACGGTCTCGATATGGTAGGTCTGGGGAAACATGTCCACCGGCTGGACCCGAGCAACGCGGTACGATGCGCTGAGGATCTTGAGGTCCCGTGCCTGGGTTGCCGGGTTGCAGCTTACGTACACGACTCTTGGCGCCTTCAATTCCTCAATTGTGCGATACAGCTCGGGATGAAGGCCCGACCTCGGGGGATCGAGAACCACCAGATCGGGCGCGATTCCCCGCTGACGGACAATCTCCAATGCAGCCGTCGCGTCGGCGGCGGCGAAATCACAGTTGACGATATTGTTGCGGCGCGCGTTGGCACGGGCAAGCTCGACCGACGGGGTGTGGTTTTCGACGCCGAGAACCGACCGTGCCCGCGCGGCGATGGACAGCGCTATGCCTCCGGTCCCGCAATATAGATCAAGCACCGACTGACTGCCGTTCAGCGACGAAAACTCCGCCACCGCCTCGTACAGTTTGGCCGCCTGTTCGGTGTTCGGCTGGAAAAACGTCGTGGGCCCGATCGTAAAACTAATCTGACCAATGCTATCGGAGATTGCCCCGGTGCCGTGGAAAATCACCTGCGCTCCGACCGGCGATGGCGAACGGGTAGTGTTGACGATGTTCACAAATGTCGAGATTTTAGGAAAACAGCCGACCAGGAGTTCCTTGATCTCTTCCATCCTGTCCGGCGCGCTGGCACTGGTCACGAGGGCGACCATGACCTCTCCGGTGGCGCGCGAGTTGCGGATGATCAGGTTGCGAAGGAACCCGCTACGTTGCCTGGTGTCGTACGCGCTCCAGTTGCGGGCCCGAGCCAACCGCCTCACCTGGTTGACGATCTCGGCTGAAGGCGGTTCCTGGAGATGACAGATTTCGAGATCCAGGACTTTGTCGAAGCGTTCAGGGACGTGCAGGCCGAGCGCTACCGCCTTCTCAATCGGCTGCCCGGATGCGATCTCTTCTCGGGTCAGCCACCGCCCGGGCGAAAAAGTGAACTCCATCTTGTTGCGGTAGTAGTAGATCGCTTGGGCCCCGAGGACCGGAAGGACCTCCACGTCGGTAAGCCCGCCGATGCGGCGAAACAGATCGTCAACGTGCTGTCTCTTGAATTCAAGTTGAGCCGCGTAGTCGACATTCTGCCAACTGCAGCCGCCGCAGGTGCCGAAATACGGACAGCGCGCCTGTACACGAGCCGGAGACGAGCGTAACAGGTCCACCAGCTCGGCTTCGGCGTGCCGCCGCTTCTTTTTCGAGATACGCGCCATGATGCGGTCGCCGGGGACCGCGCCTCGCACAAAGACCACGAAGTCGCCCACATGGGCGACACTCAGCCCCTCGAACGCGGCAGATTCAATCTCGAGTTCCAGCAAATCGCCCTTCGCGACCATCCAACGATGATACCAGACGACCGCGGAATTCCCGGTTAACTCGGCGCCGGCCTTTGCCGTAAGATGTGGGTAGGCAAGTCTACTAGAGGAGGATAGCTATGGGTTCAGCCGGAGTGAACAGGCGGGAGTTTCTGCGAACCTCAACGGTTGCCGCCGCGGTGGCGCCACTAATCAGTCGAAGTGCCGCGGCAGCTGGTGCGGGTGAGATCAAAAAAGCCGTCTTGATCGGGATGCTTCCCAAGCAGCTCAGCTACCTGGAGCGTTTCACCCTCGCGAAGCGGGTCGGGTTCGAGGGTCTGGAGACCCAGACAGTCACCGAGCCGGGCATCGTGCAGGAAATTAAGGAAGCGGCCGCACAGGCTGGGTTGAAGATCCATTCAGTGATGAACATGGACCACTGGAAGTATCCGCTCTCGAGTGCCGACCCCAAGGTTGTGGATCAGAGCGTCAAGGGGATGGAGACCTCGCTCCGAAACGCCAAAGACTGGGGCGCGGACGTCGTGCTTCTGGTGCCTGCGGTCGTCAACCCGGAAACCAGCTATAAGGACGCGTACACTCGGTCGCAGAAGCGAGTCAGAGACATGATCCCCCTCGCCAAAGAGCTCGGGGTGGTGATCGGGATTGAAGAGGTATGGAACAAGTTCCTACTCAGCCCGATCGAGTTTGCCCGGTATATAGACGAGCTCGACAGCCCATGGGTGAAAGCCTATTTCGACGTGGGGAACGTCGTGCTGTTCGGGTATCCGGAAGACTGGATTCGAACACTCGGCAAACGGATCGTCAAGCTGCACCTGAAAGACTTCAAATCCGAAACGAAGCAGTTCGTCCCGCTACGGGAAGGAAGTGTGAACTGGGTGCAGGTCCGAAAGGCGATTGACGAGGTGGGCTTCAAGGGCTTTGCAACCGTGGAGCTCGAGGGCGGCGACGAGGCGTATCTTCGCGAAGTGAGCGCCCGCGTCGACAAAATAATCGCTGGCGCCAGCTAAGAAAAAGAACCGACAGGATTAACACGATTCACAGGATTCGCAGGATTCAAAATACTGTTAATCCTGTGAATCCTGTCCACTCTCTTTGTTTTTGCCTGCCTCCGGCAGGCGACAACTGTTCGACATTCACGTTTGAACGCCAAACCGCGGCAGCACCCAACGCATCAGGATGAGATAGACCACCAGAAAAGCAATAACAATAATAAAGTCCATGGTTTACTGCACCCACTTCTGGAGCTCGGCCTTCAGGACTGCGGTGTCCCATTTGACACCGATCTTAAGATCTCTCGCCTGCATAAATAGGGTCGGTTCCGGTGGCTGCTCCCGCCACTGCAGGTGCGGTTTATACATGACCAGCATGTCCCACGCGAATTCCTCCGGCGGCGAGTATTTCAACTGGTCCGTGAGAACCTTGCTGGTGAATCTCCACAGATCCCAGTAATGCTCGGCTCGCGGATCCGGAAGATAGGCGGACGCTTCGACTGCACGAAGGCGCGTGTCAGCACCCATGATCGGCGTCCACATGACGAATACCTTGACCTTTGCTTGCGGTAACTGGTTCAGAACTGATCGAATTTCGGAGGCCCCCCGAACACAGTGCGGTCAAGTCGGGGCTAAGATCGTCACGATCCGGGCACGGTCCGCCGAAGCGTTGAACGAGCTGATGAACTCAGCACCATTGAAGGCGAGCGACGAAACGACCTGCGGCTGACCGGGAGGCAGCATCTCGGGCACTTGCTGTTTGGGTGCCTCCAGTTTCGGGCGCGCAGGAACTTGTTGTGGAACTGCCTGGGGGAGCAACAACATCAGTAAGAGCGAGAACACCCATTCCATAGTCGTTAAAGATATCGGAAGCGGTCGGAGAGTTGCAACCTCTACCAAGCCGGCCCGAAGAATACGGCGTTCAACACCAGCAGATGCAATCCATCACAGAATGCCCGGAAACTCGGATCCTCTGAAAAGGCCACCACGTGACCGGATCCAAGCGGCTGATGGATGAGATAGGCCTTTTCCGCCAGCTGCCTGGTGGACTCAGGCCAGCTGTAGCCTGACAGCAGCAGTTTGTCCTCGGGCATGTACAGGCCTACGTTTTGGCCCTTGTCGAGCTTGATCGGGGTAAAGATGTTCCGGCTCTGGACCAGGACGTTCGCGTCCCCATCGTAACCGAAAGCGAGCCAGTGCTCCGTGTCCAGCTTTACCCGCAGTATGGCCCCCGGCGTCACTTCGGGTAGTTCCTTTTCTGGTTGAATAGCCTTTTCCAGATCGAACGGTCGGCTTTCGGGCGGCTGTTTCTGGGCCTCCGGAGCCTTGCCATCCGCGTCAACCGGTTCTTTGGCGGGTTCGGCCGGGCGTTTTTCACCGCTACTTCCTCGAAATTCTCTCGAGCTGGCCAGCAGATCAACCTTCTCTTCGGTCAACCAGCGAGTCGCTTCCCCCATGGTTACAAGCGTTCCACCCGCCGAAATCCAGTCCTTGAGTCTGCGCACCGCCTCGTCTCCGAAAACCGCAGAATAGCCGGCCCGCGAATCCGGGAGTACCAGCACGTCGTACTTTTGCAGCCGCGCGTTGCGAAGGCCCTGCGCATGCACGATGGTGACAGGAACGGCGTACACCTGCTCGAGGAGGAATCGCAGTGCCCCGGCCGAAGCCGATGACGTCGGGGTGTTGTAGGCGAGCAGGACTTTGGGTTTCTTGACGTACTGTACGTGTCCGCTGCCGAAATTGATGCCTTGGTCAACCCATCCGGTGTCGGTTGAGTAGATATCCACGCCGCATTCCGAGCTGACCTGCCCCATCAGGTCGTGCAGCTTGTCGGGGTTGCCGTTCACCTTTACGATAAGCGTTCCAGCCGGAAAGCTGGTCGCCCTCTGAACGAACGACTTGCCGGCTGAATAGACGCGCACATCTTCGGCGAGCAACCGGGAGAGCGCGCGTGCCGAGGAATCACCCGTCCAGGGGATGAGGTATGCCAGGGTGGCTTTGCCACCGATCACCTTGCCTTGGTATCGAGGCGCAGCCGCAAGGATTTCCAAACGGGCTTTCGTTTCCTCTTCGGCTGCGAAGCAGTCAACGTCGTAGAGGAGAGGCAGTGACCAGGCGGTTATGTCATAGAATTCGTCGTCCAGGCGCTTCTTCCTGCGACGTTCCTGTTCCTTTATGAAATCCGCTTCGATTACCGTGTGCCTGGACAAAAGCGTGGATGCCAGCGCTTTGGCTGGCTGGGCCAGGGACACCACGTAGCTGCCTGCTGGGAACTCGCGAGCTTGCAGGGAGTCTCCGTAGAAATCCTTCACTTTGGAATTCTTGAACGGCTCCTCCGCGCGTTTGACCTCGACGCCCTGAGCTATCAAATTCGCGGCCAGCTTCGCTGCCCGGGAAGGGTTCCTTTGCGGATCGATTATGTACTCGAGCACGGGCCCTTTTCTGCCCGATTCGATTGCTCCCTGGCGCGTGGCATGAAAGTACTTCAGCAGTTCCAGGCGATTCTTTGCAGCCGTCTCGACGGTTGCGAGCGAGGCAATGAAATGATGCTGGATCGCCTCGCGGTAATGGAGCAGTGTTTCGTCCTCTTTGCGCACGAGCAACCCTCGGGTCGACGCCTGCTCGAAGGTCATCCCGATGGACCCGTGAAACATGGGCCACCCTTCCCCGTACCCCGGGTAGAAGGAATCGAATACTTCCCGAGTGAAGTAATCGAAGTGCATTTTGTCGAACCACGCAGCGTTGTTCTTGCCGAACTGAACAAGCCAGTGGTTTTGCTCGCTGGTGAACTCAGGATTGAGCGGAGGCGCCGGGGGCGCGAAATAATACGTCGAGTCGGCCCCCATCTCGTGTAAGTCGACAAAGACCTGCGGGAACCAGGACAGATAGGCTTTCACACGCCCCTGGGTCTCAGGCTGCGTCAGTGCGAACCAATCCCGGTTCATGTCGAACAGGTAATGATTGGACCGTCCGCCAGGCCACGGTTCGTTGTGCTCGGCCGCTTCCTGGCTTTCATCCGGCCAGCGCCCGCGCGTCTGCCTGAAATAGCTGACGAACCGTTCGCGGCCGTCCGGGTTCTGAAGGGGATCGACAATGACAACGGCATTTTCAAGGGCCAGTTGAGCCAGGGGATCGTCCTTGGCCGCGACGAGATGATAGACAGTAAGAAGTGCCGCCTCGGGGCTCGAGATCTCGTTCCCGTGAACGCCGTAGCCCAACCACACGCAGACGGGCAGGGATTTGAGCAGTCTGTCCGCCTCACCTGAGGACAGCCGGTCCGGCCGGGCGAGCTTTTGAAGCCCTTCTTGTATTTGCGCCACCCGACCGATATTGGCCTGCGATGAAACGACGATATAGTGCAGGGGACGCTTCTCCCACGTCTCGCCGTACTTGACCAACTGCACTCGAGGCGAGGCTTTTGCCAGGGCCGCCATGTACGTCTCAATGCCTCGAGGATCCGTGATGTCTTCGCCCCAATCGTAGCCCATCACCTGCTTGAGCGTTGGAATGGAAGGGTCGTAGGAGGTCCCGGGGTAAAAATCAAAGCCGACAGCCTGATGGGTCAGCAGGCCGAACCATATCGCAAGCAGCAACGGGATTCTTGTTCGCATAGGCAGCAGGAGTCTAGCGGCTACGAGCGCCGATTTCAACAACTGCGCCTGCTTTGGCCCCTTAGAGGTTTCATCCGAAAAGCGATATGATTCGGTTGAATCATATGAAAATAATTAATAGACGTGATTTCGTCGGCGCGGCAGCAGTTGGCACAACAGGACTTCTTCAGCGGCAAAACCGGAGGCAACCGACTACCCGACCTTCGGTCCCGACACGGGCGGTTCCCAAGAATCCAAACCGACGACTTCAGCTCGGCGTCATCGGGTGCGGATGGTACGGAATGGTGGATGCGAAGGCGGCACTGCAAGCCGGCGCAGCCGATGTGGTGGCCCTCTGCGACGTCGACGGCAGCCACTTGACCGCGGGCGTAGCCGAGGTCCAAAAAGCGCAGGGAAAGACGCCGAAGACTTTCAAGGACTTCCGCGAACTGATCAATCTCCCCGGTCTGGACGCGGTGATCATCGCGACCCCGCCTCACTGGCACGCCTTGCCGTTCATCGCCGCCTGCGAAAAGGGCGTGGACATTTACTGCGAGAAGCCCCTGGCCTACGACATCCGAGAGGGCCGGGCGATGGTCAACGCCGCAAGAAAGGCCAAAGTGATCGTCCAGGTGGGCTTCCAACGCCGCAACAGCCTGGCCATTCAGCAGGCCGGCGCATATGTTCGGGAAGGCCACCCGGGCCGGCTGGTCCAGATCGAAGCGCAGATTAACTACACGGCCCAGCCGCGGGACAACACCGCTCAGACGCCTCCACCTTCGCTCGACTGGGAATTCTGGTGCGGTCCGGCACCCAAGCTCGACTATTCGCCTAACGTCGCGCACGTCGCATGGAGACTGGAGTCTGCCTACGGGAACGGGCACATGGTCGATTGGGGGATACACTGGATCGACGCGATCCGCCGGTATCTTGGAGCGAAGACCCCGCATACGATCCAAGCGATGGGTGGCATCTACCAGCTGAAGGGAAAGATCACCACGCCAGACATTCTTCAGGCGCAATTCGACTTTGACGAATGCCCGGTCATCTGGCGTCACCGGCTCTGGGGATCCACCGAATACGATCCGGAGATCAGCAACGGGATCTTCTTCTACGGGGAAAAGGAGACAGTCTTTGCGACCGACGACCGCTGGGTGGTCGTTCCGCATGACAAGAAAAGCCCAAAGAAAACGATCCCAGCTGTGGGCGGCAAGCTGGACCTGATGCACATGGCCAACTTCCTCGAAAGCGTGCGGACACGGCAGGCGCCAATCTGCGACGTTCTGGATGGGTTTTACTCAACCGCGACCGTTCAACTGGGGATGATTGCGTATCGAACCGGTCGGCAGATCAAATGGGACGGTGAGAACGATCAGATCCTGAATGATCCCGAGGCTTCGAACCTGCTGATGAGGCCTTACCGGGCGCCTTGGAAGCACCCGGCTTAGGCTGTTGGGGAGTGCCGAACCCCAAGGACGACAAGGACCTCAAGGACACCAACGACGAAAGCCAAGCTCCGGATTGGGTCTTCGTCCTTGGTGTCCCTGAGGTCCTTGAGGTCCTTGGGGTCCGGCTATCTGTTACCGTGAAGAGGCCCCGGCCCTTCTGATAATAATATCGCCGTTGACTGTATCCAGCCGGATGATCTCGCCACCGCCGTTCAGGTCAAAAACCGCCCGGATTTCCTCCGCCTGCTCATCCCGGACGTGCTCGGTTGCCTTGAAGTCCGAACGGACATCGTACCTGCTGCCTTCCGCCCTCCATCGGCCCTGGATTTTGATGGTCGCTTCAATCCGGGCCCTGGCGCCTTCAGGGATGTTCAGCGTAATGCTGCCGCCGGAAGTGCTCAGCGTACTCGGGCCCTTGCCGGAGGGATTCAGTTCGGCAATCACGTCACCGCCCGCTGTTGAACCATCCAGGGTCCCGGAAATTCCACGGAGCCGAAGGTCTCCCCCGGCCGTTCGCGCCTTGACATGACCGGTTGCGGACTGGCACTCGACATCGCCGCCGGCGGTCGTCAGGGTCGCCGACCCGCTCACCTGGCCTACTCGCACATCGCCACCGGCCGTGGTCAGGCTCGCCTCTCCGCCAACATCGCCGACCCGGACGTCCCCACCTGCGGTGGTTGCCTTCAGCGATCGGCCGACATCGCCGACAACGACGTCGCCACCGGAGGTGCCGACAATTACGTCCCCGTCAGCACTGGTGAGGCGGATATCGCCGCCCGCTGTTTTCAGTTCAACGTCTCCTTGGACGGCGCCTGCCGTCACATCTCCGCCCGAAGTCTTCAGGCTGACTTTGCCGTTCAGATCGCCGACCGTGATGTCGCCGCCCGCTGTCGAACCTGTGACTGTCCCCGTTAGGGTTCCCACGATCCTGATATCGCCGCCGGCCGTTTTCAGCTGGACGTCAAAGCGCGACGGTATATTGATTTCGAAGTGAACGTCCCCACTGGACTCCTCGGGCCGGAAGTCGACATGAACGACATTCCCCGACTGGGTCATCGACAGACGCGCCACCTCTTCTTCATCGATACCGAACACCTCAACCGACACCTGGTTTTGTCCCCACGTGTTCAGGGTTACGTCACCGACCGAAGTGTTCAGCACGAGAGATCCGCCGGCGCCGACCTCGAACGTCTTGGAGCGATCCGCCGCCAGCACCGGCGAAATGAAAATCAACATCAGCACGACACTTGAACACCAGGCTCTCTTGCTCATTTTTCTTTGGCCTCCTCGACCACGGCCCTCGACCGCACCCGGATGTACTCGTTCGCATCCGTCTGCATACTTTCTTCCAAAACCCTCAGTACCTTGGGATCGCGAGAATTCTGAGTCTTGATTGCATCTATCGCAGCGATTCGCAAAGCCGGATTGGGATCCGACGTCAGTACATAGAGCAACGAATCGCGTACCTCAACATCGAATGGAAAATTCAACAGGGCTGCAAGGGCTTGCTTTCTGACGCCGTCATTCTCATCAAGCTTCACGGCCGTGATCAGCGCGTTTTTGACTTCCGGATCCGGCTGCTTCATTTGATCGGTGTTCAATACTCCAACCGCTCGCAGGCGGGTCCCCGGGTTTTGTCCGTTGACCAGCGCCCTGCTCAGAATTTGTTGGATTCGCTCGTCGTTCACATCGCCCTTGAGGCGGACAGGCATCGTCGCCTCGTAACTGAACTCCACCTGCCCATCGCTCGGATCAGCGTCCAGAAAGCGGACATTGCTGATGGCAGCGTCTTCGATCGAAGCCCACTTGTTCGGCACGCTGGGGGTGATCAGCGTCCCGGGGGGGCCGTCCTGACGACCCCTGAACACCAGGTACCCGATCCCCAGGCCCAACAGGATGCACAAAGCACCTGCAAGCGCGCCTTGCCACGCGGGAAGCCAGGACCAAAGCCACGAAGCACTCTTGCGCTCGCTCATCGACAGCATCCGGATCCGGAGCTCGCGTCGAGCCGATTCGAGCACCTGGTCCGGGATTTCGGACCGTCGACCGAGCATCTCCTGCATGTGGTTCAGCTCTTCCAACTGGCGCGTGCACTCGGGGCAGGCCTTCAGATGCTGCTGGAGCAGGTACTTTTGGTCTTCGTCGAGTTCACCGTATCCCAGCAGCGGGATCCATTCTTTGAACTGACTGTGTTTCATATGGCTCTCCTGCGACTCCGCTATGTCAGGACCGGCTTCAGGCTGTCCCGCAAACGCTCCGTTGCGGTAAAGAGGTACTTTTTGACCGTCCCCTCGGCACAGTTCATCATCGCTGCGATTTCTCTGAGTTTGTATCCCTCGTAATGGCGGAGGGTAAAGACCAGACGTTGTTGCGGTGAAAGTGTTTTCATGGCCATCGCAACGTGCCGCGCCACCTCACCGTCGTACGCTTTCTGGTCGGAAGACCGTTCGTCCGACGCTTGTTTTTCGAGCAGGCTCTGGCTCTCCTCGTCCTCGACGAAATCCAAGGAGTCAGCCTCCCGGTTCTTCCGTCGGCGTTGCTGTGTCAGGCAGACGTTCACCACGATCCGGTACAACCACGTGGAGAACCGGGCATCGAACCGGAACTTCGGCAGCGCCTTGAAAACTCTGAGGAAGACTTCCTGGTAAACATCCTTGGCATCGTCCAGGTTGTTGCCCGTATAGCTGGCCGCAATGGCCAGGACTTTCCGGTCGTACCGATACACCAGGTCCTCAAACGCGCGCCTGTCGCCCCGTTGTGCCAAGAGTATCAGCTCCCTTTCTTCCTCGAGCGTCCCTGAGTGATCGCTTAACACGGTCGTTAGACTCCGTAAGGATTGAAAAAGTTGTGGGCCTGGTTGGTCCCACTTCCAAGTGGGACATTCTATCCAAAGCACTGCAAGAGGACAGCTGTCCGACTTGGAAGTCGGACCTCGTGAAGCAAAGTACTAGGCGATTCGCGGGCGGAAGACCTGGCAGGACAGCTCGGCAAAAGCCTCGCGGAGTTTCGCGAACACTTCATCGCTCTCGCAAATCCCGACGATCGAACCGCCCGAACCTGCGTACTTGGCCGATACCCCGAAACTGCGGGCAAGACAAACCATCTCGACATTGCGCGGATCCAACTTG
>Ga0105104_10000379_pt1 | contig 33721 bp, 23 predicted proteins | sample PPLLaktember2015_3_FD_87034 | JGI IMG/M metagenome (GOLD analysis project Ga0105104, IMG submission 87034) | Freshwater sediment microbial communities from Prairie Pothole Lake near Jamestown, North Dakota, USA - PPLs Lake P7 Core (6) Depth... | ecosystem: Environmental > Aquatic > Freshwater >... | reverse complement strand
CCTGTTCTTCATGTTCCTGGTCGTCGAGATTGCGACGATCGCTGTCTCCTTCCTGGTCGCTACTGAAAAGACGAAATTCGCGCTTATTGCTTCGTTCAAATACAACCTGCTGGTCGTGATGGCCATGCTGTTTGCGGTTATGGGGGCCATCCTGATTTTTGCCCGGATGTCGGCGGCTTATCCGAGCCTGAGCCGGATTCATTTGCTCGAGATGGGGAAGCTGGCCGTCCTGCTGCCCGCGCCTCTGGTGTTGATCGGGGTTGCCTGCTTTACCTGCGCTTTCGGGACGAAGGGCGGCATGATGCCATTCCACTCCTGGCTGCCTGACGCGCACTCGGAAGCCCCCGCGCCGATCTCGGCGCTGCTTTCAGGCCTGGTTATCGCCATCGGCCCGTTTCTCTTCGCCCGGACGGTGACCTTCTTCGCGCCGCGATACTCCGCCGTCCAACTCTTCGTGGCCGGGGTGGCTTGCGTCTCGATCGTCCTTGGGATCCTGCTCTCCATCGTACAGAACGACCTGAAGAGGCTGCTCGCCTACTCTTCGATCAGTCAGATCGGATACATCTTTGCCGGGATCTCGCTGGGGACCTACCTGGGGCTCTACGGCGGCTTCTTCCACGTCGTGACCCACCTGCTCGCCAAAAGCCTGCTGTTCCTGTGCGCCGGGGCCGTTATCTATCGCGTTGGTGTCAGAAGGATCTCCGACCTGGGCGGATTAGCCCGTAAAATGCCCGTCACCGCTTTCTGCTTCTTCCTTGGGGCCCTGTCCATGGGCGGGATGCCGTTTCTAGCCGGGTTTATGAGCAAATACACGATCATTCTCGCTCTCGCGAAGGCAAGGATCTGGTGGGCCGTCGCAATCGCCACATTTGCCGGAGTGCTCACCCTAGCGGGACTCGTCTGGGCAGCGAATCGCGTTTTCTGGTCTGAGGAATCGCCTAAGGTGGCGGCTTTGGCAGCCGAGCATCACGAACTGCCTCTTCCGATGATGATTCCCATGGTGCTGCTGGCCTCTTTGATCGTTCTTTTCGGTGTACTGCCGCAAAGTCTCTATCCAGTTCTTGACGGCGCCACAAGGTCGATTTTGGCGATGCTTGCTGTGTGAGGAAGAACATGAATGCTTTTTCGACACGCTTGCGCCAGCTTTTCATGAAGGCCTTCCCCAAGTCTCTGTGGGTTTTCCACGTGAACCTGGGAGCCTGCAACGGCTGCGACATCGAAGTGATCAATGTCCTGACGCCTTACTACGATGCGGAACGATTCGGCATCAGGCTGATCGGCTCCCCTCGGCACGCGGACGTCCTTCTGGTCAGCGGTCCGGTCACGCGGCAAATCGTTCCGCACGTGGCGCGACTGCTCGAGGCCGTGCCTGAACCGAGGATAATATTCGCCATCGGCAGCTGCGCGTGCGGCGGCGGCATCTGGTATGACTCCTACAACGTGGTGGGAGGCGTGAATAAGGTCCTTCCGGTCGACTATTACATCCCCGGCTGCCCGCCGCGGCCCGAGGCTATCGTGTACGGGGTGGCGTTGGCCCTTGGAGTGGTGACCAAGAAAGTGGCCGCTCGACATCTCTCGGACAATTTCCTTGAGGAGTATCGGCGCTTGAATCCTCCGCTAGCGGCCCGTCTCTGAGCGCAAACGGAAGGACGGCGAGGGCCAAGGCGCGAAGGAGAAAGACGATGGCGAAGATCCTGATGATAGATGACGACCCGGATATCGTGCTGGCTGTCCGGATCCCCCTCGAATCCTGTGGGCACCAGTTCTTCTCTGCGAGAAGCGGTCGGGAAGGATTGGTGATGATTCCGACCGTCAAACCGGACTTGATAATCCTCGATGTCATGATGGAATCCTTCACCGAGGGGTTCCATGTTTCTCTGAATCTTCGTGATCCCTCGCCGGACTCCGAATTCGCCCCTTACCGCGACGTCCCAATCCTCGTGCTGACCTCGATTCATTCAGTTACGCCGCTTCGTTTTGGTCCTGATCAGGATTACCTCCCGATTGATGCCTTTTTGGAGAAGTCGGCGAGTCCGGGGGATCTGCTCGCAAAGGTCAACGAGTTGCTGAATGAGCCGCGTGGGTGAGCATGATTTTGTTTGTAGTTCCGCCTTTCAGGCGGGCAGTTTAGAGGTGCGATTCGGTATAAATCCGCTTAAAGCCCGCCTGAAGGCGGAACTACAAACAAAATCTCCTCTCGAAGACGAGGAGAACAGGGCTTGGACCACGAAAGAACCATCGCACAGCAGGAACTGATCAACAGCCTGGATTGGCTCATCCGTCTGCGCTGGATCGCCGGTGCTGCCGTTATCGGCCTTACCTTTGTCATCACCGTCGTCCTTAAACTGAATATTCCTGCGCTCCCTCTGTACCTCATCGGCGGGGGATTGTCTGTTTATAACCTGGTTCTGCGGCGGATTCTCCGCTGGATCCGCGCCAATCACAAATCAGATATCCTTCACGAATGGTTAGCGTTGACTCAGATCGGGCTTGACTGGGTCGCCATGACTTTCCTGATCCATCACTCCGGAGGCGTCTGCAGCCCGGTCCTCATTTTCTTCATGTTCCACATCACCATTGCCTCGCTCCTTCTTCCGCACGACAGGGCCTTTCTCTACGTGGCTTTGGCGCCGCTGCTCGTCACGGAGGTCGCGCTCTACGAGTACTACGGCCTGCTCCCGCATGTCGCTGTTTTTGGCGAGACGCTTTACCGGAACCCGGTCTATGTCGCTGCCGTCCTCTTCTTCTTCACATGTGCGGTGTACGTGATGGCTTACGTTTCGATGGCGATCTCCAAGCGATTACGCAGACGGGAGGAGGAAATCACCGGGGTCTACGAAAGTGTCCGGACCACCACTTCGACATTGGATCTCGAGCAGGTGCTCAATCGGCTTACCGAGGCGACCACGCGAGCGTTGAAGTGCAAGGCGGCTTCCATCCGCTTGCTGAATCCGAGCGGGAGCCACCTGCTCATGACAGCGTCCTACGGCTTCAGCCACAGCTATTTGACACACGCGTCGATCCCGCTGGCCAGCGCCGTGATTGACCGCGAGGCTTTGTCGGGGAAAACGGTCTTGATTGCCGACGCGGCTCACGACGAGCGGGTCCGCTATCCGGATCAGGTCAAGGAAGAAGGCATCGAGTCGATTCTGAGCACCCCGCTGGTCGGCAAGCAGGGATTGATCGGAGTGTTACGGGCCTACGGCGGCGCGGGTCACCGTTTCAGGCCTGGGGACGCCGACTTTCTTGCAGCAGTCGCCGGCCATGGTGCGGTGGCGATTGAGAACGCCCAGGCGTACGGAGTCCTCCAGGATCTTGACCGTCAGAAATCCCAGTTTGTTAGGATGGTGACGCACGAGCTCCGTTCGCCTGTCCAGGTTGCGCAGAACCTCGTTGGTGTCCTGTCGAACGAGTATCTGGGAGAGCTGAATCCGAGTCAGACGGATGTGATAGCCAGGGTTCAACGCCGCCTGCAATACTTGCAGAACCTCGTTGATGACCTTCTGAACCTGGCCGCCGCCAAAGCGGATGTTCTGACCCCTCCCGAACGGAGTCGGGTCAAGCTGGTCGACATTCTAAAAGACCTGTACGATCGCTTTGACGCCGCAGCGAGAGCGAAAGGAATCAAGCTGATCCTTCGATGCCCGGAACCTTCAATTGATATCTGGGGTCTCCGCGATGAGCTTGATTCTCTGTTCGGCAATCTGCTGGACAATGCTATCAAGTACACGGAGCACGGAACGACCTGTGTCCGAATCAGCACGGAGGGCGAGTGCGTTCGGGTTGATGTGTCAGACACGGGAATCGGTATACCCGAAGCCGCGCTGCCGCGTATATTCGAGGAGTTCTTTCGAGCGGACAACGCCAAGGCCTTGGAGGAGCGTGGGACCGGCCTCGGCCTTGCCATCGTGAAAGACCTCGTCACCCGCTACGAAGGCAAGATCGATGTCCAGAGCCGCGAGAATCAGGGAACGACTTTCACCGTCTGGCTGCCGATGGTGCCGGCGGCATAACGAAAGCGTGGACGACATGGACGACATGGACAAAGTGGACAACCGGTGGGTCCATGTCGTCCATGTTGTCCACGCTTTCGTTACGCTCCCTACCTCTGCGACAGCAATGCCCGGTGGCCGTACCTCATGGCGCCCACGCCAAAAAACTTCCGGCCCATCGCGATCTGTCCGATGTGGTAGGACTCGTGATGAAGCAGGAACACCAAGCCACCGAACAGGCTTTGATCCTCGATCGGAAACGCTTCCGGGCTCTTGGCGTTCAGTTGAGAATCCGGGATCCCGGGCAATCGTTCCTCTAAGAGTTGGGTCACCGCTTGCCACGCCTTGAGAATGTGATCCAGTGGCGGCTCACACTGACGCTCCACAACCGCGAGATAATTCTGAGCGTGCAGCTCGCTTTCCGCCTCGAGCCCGATCAATTTCGCCAGGTAGTTCCTGGCATCGACGAGGTGACAAGCGAGGAAGGCCACGCTGTTCGTCTCGATGTTGGGTGGGCGGCGGGCTATTTCATCCGAAACACCATGCAGGCAGTTCCGGAAAAGCCGCGTGTTGATGTTCAAGATCTCCATAAGAGCGACGAGTCTTGAGTTCATGGCGGTCCTCCAGGTTGGATTCCCTACGAAGCCACATCCTGTAAATGGTGTAATCCGTGGCCGTTTTCTTGTCAACTTATTTATCGGTTGACTTCGCTTGACGGGCAGTGCCTGGACAGGTCTAATTGAAGATCTGTGACAACTTCTCTGCTCGCTGCCACCCTGATAGCCGCTTTGGGCGGACTCCTCTTCGGTTTCGACACAGCCGTGATCTCCGGCACGACCGACTGGTTGACTCGAGTCTACACCCTGAGTGCATTCGGGCTCGGGTTCACAGTTGCCAGCGCGCTGATCGGTACGATCCTTGGCGCTCTAGGTGCCGGAAAGCCGGCGGACGTGCTGGGCAGGCGGCGGACGCTTTTCGCGATAGCCATCCTCTATTTTGTGTCCGCTGTCGGCACCGCCTTGGCCTGGGACTGGTATTCGTTCCTCATCTTCCGCTTCATCGGCGGACTCGGAGTCGGTGGTGCCTCTGTCGTCTCGCCGATGTATATAGCGGAAATCTCTCCTGCTCGGCTGCGTGGGCGGCTCGTCGCCATCACCCAGTTCAACATCGTGCTGGGGATTCTCCTCGCCTTCTTCTCCAACTACGTCATAAAGGAAATGAACATCGGGCCAATCGAGTGGCGCTGGATGTTCGGGGTCGAGGCTGTTCCCGCGGCCGCCTTCTTCCTGCTTCTGTACCTCACGCCGGAGAGTCCGCGCTGGCTCGTGGGACAGCGGCGGGCTGGAGAAGCTCGAGAAGTCCTGGCGCGGATGGGAACCGACACCGGGAATGTCGACCAGGAAATCGCTGAGATCCAGAAGTCGCTGGATCTCGAACATCACACGTTGCGGGAACCGCTGTTTCAGAGGGCTTACCGGAAACCCGTGCTCCTGGCCATTGCCATCGCGATGTTCAACCAGCTCTCCGGCATCAACGCCGTTCTCTATTACGCACCGCACATCCTCAAGCTGACCGGGGCGGGAGAAGACACCGCGTTCCTGCAGGCGGTTGCGATAGGCGGGACCAACCTCGTGTTTACCATGGCCGCCCTGGCCGTTATTGACCATTTCGGCCGGCGCACTCTGATGATCGCCGGATCGATTGGGTACATCGTGAGCTTGGGGATGACGGCCGCCACGTTCTATAAATACTCCGGCAATTTCACCGATGAGGGGGGCACCCTGGTGCTGATCGGACTGCTCCTTTTCATCGCTTCTCACGCATTCGGCCAGGGTGCGGTGATCTGGGTGTTCATCAGCGAGATCTTTCCGAACCGGGTGCGCGCTCGCGGACAGGCGCTCGGGAGCTTCACGCATTGGATCATGGCCGCACTGATCTCCTGGACTTTCCCCATGCTGGCCGAGCTGTCCGGCGGACACGTCTTTGCCTTCTACACCGCAATGATGGTGCTCCAGCTACTTTGGGTCCTGTTCGTTATGCCGGAAACTAAGGGCATTCCGCTTGAGCAAATCCAGAAGAGACTGGGAATTCAGTGACAAACTGACAAACTGACAAACTGACAAACCGAGGAACTGACAAACTGAGGAACTGTCAAACTGTCCTGACAAAGGGGTGATCAAGTTATGAGGAAGAGCATTCTCGCAATTCTTTTGTTATTTGCGTTTGCTGGTTCGCTGGCGGCGGCTGATCAGCCGGCGGGGGTTTTCGTCGGCCTCGCTCATATCCAGATCGGAACCAAGGATCTGGAGAAGTCGATCCAGTTTTATGTCGATAACCTCGGCTTTCAGGTGATCAATCGGAGCGAGCTGACGAGGCCGGACGGCACGACCAAGATGGCGCTCATCCGGCTCGGTTCGTGCATTTTGGAGCTCTCTCAGCCGGCGAAACCGGAAACCGTGCTCGAGAAGACGAGAGGGACCATCGGCCACTTCGCGATTGAAGTGACCGACATCGACAAAGCGGTTGCGGCGATTAAGGCGAAGGGGCTCACGCTGGACCGGGACGTCTTCACGCTCGAGAACCTCTTTGGCGGGATCCGGGGTGCCTTCGTCAGCGGTCCGAGCGGCGAAAGCATCGAGCTGTTTCAGTTCATGAAGAAGCAGTAGGAGACCTGGGACTGACACGGACTCGCAGGGACGAACACGGACAGACACGGACCAACGGTTTTGTCCGTGTTGGTCCGTGTTAGTCCGTGCCCAGTCCGTGTCAGTCCGAAACTCCTACCTCTGAATTCTTGCCGACCCGCCTTTTGCGAACGCCCGAACCTGTTCGACCGTCGCCATGGTCGTGTCGCCAGGGAACGTGGTGAGCAAGGAGCCGTGGGCCCACCCCAGCTTGACCGCCTGCTCAGGCTCCTCACCGCTCAATAGTCCATAGAAGAACCCGGAAGCGAAGCCGTCGCCGCCTCCTACTCGATCGTAGACATCAAGCTCAGCCGTCGGTGCAACGTAGGTCTTACCGTCGATCCAGGCCACCGCGCTCCAGCCATGCCGGTTCGTCGAGTGGACTTCCCGCAACGTTGTCGCCACGATCTTCACCTGGGGATGCTGCTTTGTCACCTGGTCGATCATTGCGAAGAAGGCGCTCGGATCGAGCTTCGATTTCGAAGCCACTTCCGGACCCGGTATCCCCAGGCCCTTCTGCAGGTCTTCCTCGTTACCGACGAGAACGTCGACGTTTTCGACGATTCGGCGGACAACTGACACGGCTCGGTCGGCGCCGCCCGATATCTTCCAAAGCTTCTCCCGGAAGTTCAGATCGAACGAAATGATGGCGCCCGCGTCTTTGGCGGCCTTCATGCCTTCAATGATGACTTCGGAAGTCGTAGGAGAGAGCGCTGCGAAAATGCCTCCGCTGTGGAACCAGCGGACGCCGCCTTTGAACATCGTCTTCCAGTCAAAATCTCCCGGCTTCAACTGCGCGGCCGCCTCGTTGCAGCGGTTATAGAACACGACCGGCGCCCGCATGCCGAAACCACGGTCGCTGTAAACGGTGGCCATATTCGGGCCGTTCACGCCGTTGTGCTCGAAGTACTTGTAGAACGGCCTGACTCCCATCGCCCTGACGCGCTCGGCGATGAGATCACCGATCGGATACGTGACCATCGCGGTCACGATCCCGGTCTTCAGCCGGAAACAATCTGCGAGGTTCGCAGCACAATTGAACTCTCCGCCACTGACGTGGATCTGGCACTCATGTGCTTTCCGGAAGGGCACATTGCCCGGGTCCAGGCGATGAACCAGCGCGCCCAGCGAGACAAAATCCAATTCGGCATCCTGACGGATATTCAGACCGTACTTCATTCTTCCCTCCCTTGTACGAAGGCGGCGGTTGAGTGGCGCGTTTTCTGCGCTGTATCGAAACCCCGCCGGCTCCGAGATGAATAGTTTTGGAAAACGAAAGTATACAAGCTTGAGCGGGCGCTGTCAGCCGGGAGCCATTGACGTATCCGACCGATCGCCCCGATGTGTCGGATATGACGGTTACGTGCCTAGCGCCGCTCGCGCCACCGGCGATTGGCGTGCGTCCCTATGACGTAGAGGAAGCTGTCAAAGGATGTGACATAGAGCCGAGCGCCATCGACGACCGGTGCCGATTCAACATTCGAGACTGACGTCACTTGCCAGAGTTTCTGTCCGTCTCGCGAAATGGCGTACACGGTTCCATCCGAATCCCCGACGTAGATGTTACCGAGTCGATCGACAGCGGGCGAGCCAAAGACATAAGGACCGTCCGTCTGGAAGACCCAGCGTTCGGCGCCATTTTGGTCATCGAGGGCATAGAGTCGGCCGTCGAGACAGCCGACCAGTATGGTTCCGTCTTCGCGAATCGCCGGAGACGAGAGGATCCCCTTGGGGAGAGTCTTGCGAAAGACAACCTGGCCGTCGGCGAGACTAACAGCGATGACCAGTCCGGCGGTGTTGGTGCAGGCCCCGATGTACAGGCGGTTGCGATAAGTGTCGATAGCCGGGCTCGCAATCACCCGATTGGAACTGCTCTTGACCGATTCACGACAAGTCCACAAGGACGTCGGAGAACTCGGACTGAACTTATGAACGGCAATCCAGGACGGATCTGAGGAGTCCAGGCAGGCGACATACACGTTTCCAGCATCATCGAGGGCCGGTGAGCTCGTCGGCAGGCCATTGAGCGGCGCTTGCCAGAGCAGCACTCCATCAGGGCTGAACGAATAGAGCTGGTTGGTCCAGGCCGCTACGAACGAGACGCCTTCGGGCGAAACGGCTGCAGAGCCCAATATCCGTTTGTCTGTGCCGTCCGGCAGCCGGATCCTCCAGCGCAGGCCTCCGTCGGGCGAGAGTGAGTAGAACCAGCCGTCAAGGTCACCGAAGTAGATACGTCCCTGGGCATCGACGGAAGGGGTGGCGAACACGCTTTCTTCGGCCTGGAATTCCCACTTAGTGCTTCCGTCCGGCGTAAGCGCGTAGAGGCGACTGTCCGCGGATGCAAGGTAAACCGTGCCATCCGGACCGATCACCGGGGAAGCGGGGATCGATCCCCCGGCCTGGAATTTCCACAGTAGCCCGGGACGTACCGGCCCGGGCGCCGGGAATCGGCCGGTCCGCTGATAGTTGCCGTGGAACGTCGGGGCTTGTGCGAGGGCCGCTGAAACCAAGAAGAACACAAGGGACACAAGGGACACAAGGGACCATAACGTCCCTTCTGTCCCTTGTGTCACTTGTGTCCCTTGTGTCCCTTGTGTCCTTCTGCTTAGCATCACGGCTCCTTAAATACCGGCAGGAAGCTGTACCGCGCCTGGGCGACGCTCAGCCCGGCGACCGGTATGTCGTCGAGCTTGTTCGTGCCCAAGCCGCGCGCCGCGGCCAACGCCAGTGTATTGGCGCCGTTGTAGAACGGTTTCGTCCCCTCTGGGGCCTCCGGGTTGTATCCCATGATCGCTGCCGCCACGGAATCAGTACATACGCTGTTTCGCCCTGCGATCAGGAGCCCGGGTGCCACGAGCCCGACGCGTGTTCCTTGCCAGGCGCCTTCGCCCCCGTGCATCGAGACGATGCCGTCGATAACTGAGAGATCGATCGGCCGGGCACTCACAATATCGACGACCGCTCTGGGCACCCGATTGCCGGGGAACGTGGATGGGACCGGCACGACTTCTCCGCCGGCCGGCGAGATCCCACCCTCGTGAAGGATGGCTGCCCGGTTGCTCAGTGAAGCTTCATCCTGTGAGGCGCCGGAATAAAGGGAACTGGGCGTAGTCCCGAACAGGTTTTTCATCGCCAGCGTGATCCCCGCAATCTGATGGTTCTTCATCTTCGGGATCGAGACCATCACGTCGGTGTCGACATAGCGGTGGTTCAGCACGAAGTAGCTGTAAAGATACGGCCCACCCCCCGGCTGGCTGGGGACATTCACCTGGCGATAAGCCGCCGCTGTCCCGCGATTTCGGGTGTTCTCCCACTGGATGACCGGGATGGTGGACTCGAACGCGGCCACGTCGTAACCCGATTTCTGAAACGCGGTGCGGCCGTCCGCGAGGTCGTACAGGCTTTCGCAGATCACGATTCGCCTGGCCCCGAAATCGTGGAAAAGCGAGGACGCAGCCAGGACGACGGCCGGGTGCGTGAAGACAGTTTCGACCGCCGAAAGCGTGTAGATCGGGGCGCTCATCCCTCCCGTGACGTTCACCTTGATGGTGACCGTCTTACCTTTCACCAGGTCCGGAATGCCGCCCAACTGGTCGAACATGGTTGCCAGGGTGGATTTGACCAGATTGAAGTCATAACGGCGGCAACGGGCGACAGCGACCGGTGCGGTCGGCAAAGCATAGGCATACCGGCCGGCAGCTACGCAGGTGGCAGTTGCCGCGGCGAGGCGCGTTATGAACTTGCGACGCGAACAAGGCGAAGTCATCGGAGTCGATTCTATCAGCGGCGCCGTCTTTTCAGTCAACGTCAAACAGGTGTCCGGTAGTCGCAGAGCCGCCCTGGAGTCGCGTTACGGAGCCGCTTACTCCGCTCCATGCTGCTCCGCACAAAACGCTTCGCAGCCCTCCGCTCCGTAAGCGGCTCTGTAACCCGATTCCAGTGTGGCTCTGCAACTACAAATCGCTACTTCAACTCCTGCCTCGGCACGTTCCAGCCGCTGATCACGGCTTTTGGTTTGGCGGCTTGCGGGCGATACGACGCAGTCACAACCCGCTTCTCGCCGGGGAGGAGCGAAAAATAGTTGTCGTCCCAGAAGACCGGCAGTATCTCCTGCTCCCCACCAAGCACCTGCAGTCTGACCATAAAAGCCAGCGCCTTGCTCGGATTCTCAATGGTGATTCGTGCCACCTGGCGATCACGGGCCGGTTCGAATCGTACCGCGCCTTTTACCTGCACTTCCGGAAGTGATTGCAGGGCGGTGAAATCCGCGAAAGACGAGCAGGGCGTGTAGTACCACTTCGACTTCGCCTCGTCGAGCACATCCGGTTTGGTGGAGAGCCAGTAGAAGTTCGAGCTCCTGACCTGCCCGGAGGCATCGGTCAATGTCAGACGCAGGAAGTGAGTCGTGCTGATGCCGGCTATCTCGGGGATATTGAGAATTCGCGCACTGCTGTCCGGTTCGGCAGAGACGTCGACTGTTTTGGAGAACTTCTCCTGCAGATCGAAATCCAGCAGCTGCGCCGTCGCTTTGAGGCCTGGAATCGGCTTGTACAGCGAATTCACGACGACGATGGACCGGTCATCGTACGAGTACTGAATGTGGACCGGCTCACAGGCGAGCTTGGTCGCGAAGTAGGTCCCGCCCGGGCGCAGGTAGAAGTCGTAAAGGTGCCAGATCATCGAAGGCCAGGCGTTGTTCTGCATCCACTGGATCACTCCGGTCGACACATACTTGTTCCTGGCATAGCCTTCGAACATCGCGCGGTGGCTTTCATATGCGAGAGCCTGCGCCTTTCGCACGTAGTCTTCCAGCCCGGTGGCTGTTCCGAATCGCGCATTGAGCGCTTCTGTGAAGACTTTCAGATCCTTGAATGCGCCGCCGCCGCAGTGGTAGGCCCAGTACTCATCGATCGGCCAGAGGTGATCGGCCGGCAGCATCTGTTTGATGCTTTCAACCGGCGGGACATCCGGGCCGGGGCTGATTTCGGTGGCGAAGCTGAAGGCGCCGCCGTGCGTCTTGTCGAGGAGCCAGTACGACGGTGGGACGTACTCGTAAGGCCCGCTCATCTTGACTCCACTGGGCCCCGTCACCTCGGCCTTTTTCTGCGTCGCTGACGACACCACCGGATTCGGCCAGTCGAGTTTCTTCAGGATATCGAGGTACATCTGTTCGACTCTTCCGATCGGAGGGTTGTCGCTGCCGTTGAGCCAAACGAACACCGAGGGGTGGCTTCGCAAGCGGCGAATTTGTGATTCAAGAGATTCGGCTGCAACCGAGTGGTCCTCGTCGTCCCAGTCCTTCCACTTTTCCCAGTGGTCGCAGCAGCACCAGCCGGGCATCAGGAGGATGCCTTCGCGGTCGCAGATCTCGAGGAAGTGGTCATCCTCGAGCTTGCCCTCCAACCGAATCGTGTTGAGATTCATGTGCTTGACGTATGCGATCTCCGCTTCCTGCCGCTCCGGAGACGAACGCAACAGCATCTCCGGGGTATAACCGGCGCCCCGAATCAGGATCCTCTGCCCGTTGATCTTGAACAGTGTGTAACCCTGCGGATTGAACTCGGAGGTGACTTCCCGAACTCCAAAACGGATCGATTGTCGGTCTGATACCTTCCCGCCCGTCAGGAACTCCACGTTGAGCGGGTACAGCGGCTGTTCTCCAAGCTCGGCCGGCCACCAGACCCTGGGTTTCGATATCACGAGCTGCGGAAACGATGATGCTTCGAAAGAGACGGTCTTTGTTTCTCCGGGGCCCAGTTCCGCCGGCTGTGAGAACTCGATCTTCTCGATCGTTCCCCTTACGGTTCCTTTGACCGGCTGGTCGCTCGCATTGCGCAACTCCACGTTCACTTTTAGGGTTGCCCTATCGAGTGAAGGCGGATTCAGTCGGGTGACGACCTGGGGATAGCGGATGCTGACCGGGCCGGTTGAAATCAGGTAAACGTCCCGGAACAGGCCCATCATCTTGTCAGGAGGCGAGGGATTCCAGTCGACGAACGTGATCGCGAGATCCTGCGGAGTCGGGGCGAAGACTTCGACAGCGAGGATGTTCTTTTCACCGAATTTGGCGGTCTTGCTGACGTCGAACTGGTAGGTCCGCCAGGCGCCGGCCACTTGCCTGTTGTCGGCGATCCGTTGGCCGTTCAGCCAAACATTCGCGCGGAAATTGATCCCGTCGAAATGCAGCCAGTTTGTCTGGCCTCGGGTGTTGGAAGGCAGAGTGAACTCCGTGCGGTACCACCAGGACGGCTTGAACGGGCTGTCGTCGGGCATCGGAATGTTGGAAAAGTTTTGCCCGATCGGATAGGTCACGCCCGGCATTTTCCGCAGGTTCATGCCGAAGTGCGGGTCGTCGTAGACCTTGTTCTTGACCAACGCCGCCACGACCGTCGACGGGACCGAGGTCGGGTGCCAACCGGTCGGCTGGAACTGAGCCGTGGACACGACTTCACCCGGCTGCTTCACCTCAACCGAAGAACGGATCATCCACCCGTCCTTCAACGGAATGCGTTTCTGACCGATAGCCATCGTAGTAACCAAGAAAAGAATGAGGAGAACCGGACCAGACTTCAAGCGCAGTGGGGATATCATGAGCCAGTTATAGCTGTTCGGCGGGGTGGGAGCAAGAGGGGAAGGAGAAGAGAAGGATGAAGGATGAAGGATGAAGGATGAAGGATGAAGAAAGACGCGCTCGATCGGCTCATCGCTTTGTCTCCTGCCTCGTCCTTCTTCTATGTTTCTTTATCTTCCGTCCTTCATCCTTCATCCTTCATCCTTCTTCTGGTGCCTCTCTCGCTCGGTCCGGCGATTATGGTAATCTCTTAGACGCATCCCGGGATGATAAACGCCTATGTGTTGGTCGAAGTGTTTTTCGGGGATTCTGATCTTCTTGGCCGCCTCCGGCTTCTGGTTTCAACAGCAGCAGAAGCCGACCGCCGAGCAACGGCAGATGAGGCAGGAGGAGAAGATCGACTACTACAAGAAATGGCTTGACGAAGACGTCGCCTTCATCATCACCGACGAGGAACGAGCCGTCTTCGAGAACCTCTCCACTGACGACGAAAAAGAGAGTTTCATCGAGCAGTTCTGGCGAAGGCGTGATCCCGACCCGGACACGTCGGTCAACGAGTTTCGGGAAGAGCACTATCGCAGGATCGCGTACGCGAATGACAACTTCTCCGTCGGCGTTCCTGGATGGAAGAGCGACCGAGGACGCATCTACATCATCAACGGTAAGCCGGACTCGATCGAGGATCATGGCCAGGGCGAAATCTACTATCGCTCCGGGGCGGAAGGCGGAGGAAACACGACCACTTACGCCTGGCAGCTCTGGTACTACCGCCATATCCCGGGCGTAGGCGACGGAATCGAAATCGAGTTTGTGGACAAGACGATGAGCGGGCACTACAGCCTGGCTCGGGACGAGATGGACAAGGACGCCCTGCTCTGGGTGCCGGGCATGGGCCTGACCGAGTCCGAACGCCTGGGCGGCGTTTACGACAAAGGCGAGCGCATCGGGACCAGGACGATGGCCAACGAGGCGACCCGCCGCGGCGGAAACCCCCTGAAGCTCTTCTCGCGCAAGGATGATCTGTTCGACCGCCTGAACCGCTATGCCAAGCTACAGGCTCCCCCGACGATCAAGTTCAAAGATCTCGAAACCATCGTTGATATCAACCTTTATTTCAACCAGTTACCGTTCTCGGTTCGACATGATTTGATTCGTGTCACGCCGACCAGCTACCTCGTGCCGGTCACCTTCTTCTTCAATACGCACGAGTTCACTTTCAAGCAGTCGGGGTCGGGAAGCATCCAGCAGGCGACGCTCAATGTCTACGGGCGCGTCGAGAATATGACCAAGCAGAAGGTGTACTCGTTCGACGACGTTGTACACCTGACGCTCGGCCAGGCCACCGCGGGCGGTCCCCCCAGTTCGGTTTTCCAACGCAACATCCCCTTGGAGCCGGGACGCTACAAGCTGATTGCCATTGTCAAAGATGTGAATGGCGGGAAGATTGGGACCCTGGAGAGAGGAATCATAATCCCCGGCAAGACCGGTACCGACATTGAGCTGAGTCCGATCATCCTGGCCGACCAGGTCCAGCCGGCCAAGACCGAGGAGTTCATTAACGACCCGTTCATCCTGAGCGCCGTGAAGGTCTACCCGAGCGCGCAGAACCGGTTCAAGCGGGGGAAACCGCTGGGCTTTTACTTTGAGCTCTATAACGTGACGGCGGATCAGCAGACACTGCAGCCTTCACTGTCGGTTAAGCTTCATATTCTAAAGGACGGACAGGAAGTGCCGACTCCTTTTGGAGAGCTGTCCAAGATCATCCATCCGTACGCCGATCGCTTTTACGCCGGCTCGATGCTGAATACTCAGCCCCTGGAGCCGGGCCACTACAGCCTGACGATCGATGTCACGGACCAGATAGCGCAGAAGACAACCAAGCAGACAGTGAGTTTTGTCGTGCTGGGGTAGGGTAGGGAAGAGGTCCGTACGACGGTTCCCGCGGATAACACGGATAAACGCGGATAGCGCGGATGCCGATCCGCGTTATCCGCGTTTATCCGTGTTATCCGCGGGAACGCGGTGTCGATCCCCTTCAGTACCCCTTGCTCAGCCCCTTTTCCTCATCCACTACGTAGTGCGTATCGGCCGCTACATCCCGGAATTCCTGCACTTTTCCGCTCGGCCACTGCACCTTGATCAAATCGGCCTTGGCTGCCTCCCCCAGGCCGATGTCCGCGCGCGGATCGCTCGCGGAGTAGATCGAGACTGTCCGCTTGATCTCCCAGATCTGGCGCAGCTGTCCGGTTGTCACCGTGATCCGAGCGCCGATGCCGTCCCGGTTGCTCGTCCGTCCCACGGTCCGCAGCATGATCCAGTGGTTGCGATCCCGCCGGTCATTCCGAAGGAGCTGCGGGGTATCATTCAGATTGGCGACCGCGACATCGGTGTCGCCGTCGTTGTCGTAGTCGGCGAAGGCCGCTCCCCGGCTGCACTTGCCTATCTGCATATCCGGTCCCGCTAGTTTACGCACGTCGTGGAAGGTCCCGTGATCATTCAAGTAGAAGCTCGGGGGCTGGAAGTACTGCTCCTCCAGTTTCTCCTTGATCAGGAATGGAGTGACGTGGCCGTTGACATGAAAGATGTCCTTCCATCCGTCGTGGTTGAAATCGGCGAATCGGGCTCCCCAGCTGACCAGGGGCCATTCGGCGGTGTAAAGCTCGGTTTCCCCCGTGATGTCGCTGAAGAACAGGTTCCCGTCGTTGTGATAGAGGGTGCTGTAGTCGTTCGAGAAATTCGTGACAAAGGCATCAAGCAAACCGTCGTTGTCATAGTCGGCAGCGTCAATCCCCATACACCCCTGGTTGCGGCCGTCGACACTGACCGCGAGTCCGCTCAGGATTCCCTGTTCTTCGAACTTCCCCTTGCCGTCATTGACGAAGAGGAGGTTAGGCCCGTCGTCGTCCGCGACGAAGATATCCAGATCACCATCGTTGTCGAGGTCGGCCCATACCATTCCAAGACCGTAGAGGTTGTCGCGGTCGTGAGCGCCGCTGCTCTCGCTCACGTCCGTGAACGTCCCGTCTCCGTTGTTGCGGTACAGGGTGTCCCTCGCGCCTTTCAGCCCCCGGGGACCGCACATGACAGGCCGACCAAGATATGTACAGAACATGCTCGGCCCGGGTTTCGGGAGGTTGTTCCAATCGATCGTAATGTAATTGCAGACGTAAAGATCGAGGTCGCCGTCGCGGTCGTAGTCGCCAAAGCCGGCCGAGGAGGACCAGCGCGGATCGCCGACTCCCGCCTTTTCGGTCACGTCCGTGAACGTCCCGTTTCCGTTGTTACGGTAGAGAACATTAGGCCCGAGAAAGGTCAGATAAATGTCGGTAAAACCATCGTTGTCGTAATCCCCGAACGAGACACCCATTCCCCAACCGGGATGAGTCACGCCGGCCTTCTCCGTCACATCCTCAAACGTCCCGTCACGCTTGTTGCGATACAGGACGCAATGGCCGTCTTTGCCCTCCCGGTGCGCCTCGACCGTGGAGCCCTGAACGAGCAGGAGGTCCATCCAGCCGTCATTGTCGTAATCGAAGAAGCCCAATCCACCGCCTTTGGCTTCGAAAATCAGGTCTTTCCGATCCGCGGGACCGTTGATGTGGCGGAAAGTGAGGCCGGCCTTTGCGGCCTGGTCGCTAAACTGGGGGACGGTCTCAGGAGAAATGGCGGCAAATGAGACGCAGGCAAGCAAGCCGGCGAACAGGGCGAACAAGACGGATCGGCCGCGTGAAGTCTTATCGCGGAGTGGTGGTGCCATACACCATCCTCCGACTCTCGACCTCCCGCTTCTCCTTTTCGGCAGTGAGTTTGGAATAGAGCTCAAGCTCCACCTTGGCCTTCTCCTTCTCATTAAGGAAGGCGTAGACGCGGCTCAGATTGAAGTGAAGCTCGGCGTCGGATGGAATCGTCTCGGCGGCCTTCTGCATGGCAGCTAAAGCTTCCGGGTACTTCTTCTGCACGAAATAGAGTTTCCCCAGACCGAAGCGGGCGAGCCCGTGTTCTGGGTTTCGCCGCAGAGTCTCCTGGAAGAGCTCGGTCGCCTTGTCCTCCTCGCCCAGGGCCAAGGCAATGGCGCCCAAATGATAGTGCGCCTCGGTGAGATTCGGATCCAACCGGAGCGCCGTTTCCAGCTCCGTTCTGGCTTGGGGATACTGCTTGGTGACGAAACGGGAGTATCCGAGCATCAGGTGCCCAGTCGGGTCCTGCGGATGAAGCTGCACGAAACGGTCGAAGTACGTTTCGGCTTCGGCGAAGTTGACGTTTTCCAGAAGCGCATTCCCCAGGCCGAAGAGGTAATTCGGATTGTCCGGCTCCATAATCAACAAGAGCCGAAACGCCCGAATAGCTTCAGCCACGAGATTATTAACGAGGCTGACCTGCGCAAAATCGTAAAGGACTTCCGGGAGATTCGGGGCGGCAGTTCGAGCGTGTGCAATATATTCCCAGGCCTTCCCGCTGTCCCCGCGCTTGAGGGCGATTCCGGAGAGCACCCGCAGCGTGGCTATCGAGCCCGGTTCCTGCTTCAGTCGACGAAGGTAAGCTTGTTCGGCCTGGTCGAACTTCCCGGCCGACAGGTAGGTGCGTCCCAGGATCTCCCAGTATCCGGGCGTCGCCTCCGTCTCCCGAACAGCTTCGAGATATTTGAGGCTTTCGTCGATATGGCCGGCCTGGGCCTCGGCTGTTCCCAGCCGCATGAGCACCCGGGCATCTTTGGGATCGATTTGAAACGCCTTCTTCAGGATGGCCACCGCGTCGTTTGTCTGATTCTGGTCAGTTTTCAGGTCCGCCAATGCGACATGGGCGGCAACGAGCTTCGGATCGATCTGGAGTGCCTTCTGCAAACAACTTTCTGCTTCTGGAAGACGGTGCTGCGCCATTCGGATCGCCCCCAGAAGATGGTAAGCCTGCGCGCTTTTCCCGTCCGCCTTTATGGCCCGTTCGAGGATCAGTTCAGCCTTTGCGATATCGTTGGCCGCAAGGGCTGCGGAGGCCTCCTTAAGCCGGGCAGGAGTGGTTCCGGACTGCAGCAAAACGAGTCCCAGAATCAGGCACGACAGCATAGCAGGCGATTATAGCATTGGGCCCGCGGATACACGCGATACACGCAGATACCACGCGGACTGATCAATCCGCGATATCCACGCGTATCCGCGTTTATCCGCGGGTCTCTAGTTTGTTCGTTGAATCCGCTTCGCCCCTTGGCCTTACAATAGGCGGATGCGAAGCCGTGCCTGGTTTTTGCTGAGTCTGGCAACACTGGCTCTCCTGGCGGGCTGCTCTGGAAGTGGGACCTCTTCCGGCGATGGGGCCGGCAGTGCCCCGAGCGTCATTCTGATTTCGATTGACACCCTGCGGGCCGACCACCTCTCAGCCTACGGGTATCGAAAGCTCCAGACCCGTAATCTCGATCGCCTGGCACGCGAAGGCGTTCTGTTCGAACAGGCCATCAGCCCGGTGCCGCTGACCCTTCCGGCGCACACCTCTCTCCTGACCGGCACGCTGCCGGTGTTTCACGGCATTCGCGACAACACCGGTTTTGTTCTGTCTCAAAACCACCGGACCCTGGGGCACGCGCTTAGTTCCCAAGGTTTCAGAACAGCCGCTTTCGTAGGGTCATTCATCCTCGATTCGCGCTTTGGCCTCAATCATGGCTTCGATTATTACTACGACAACTTCGACAGCGAGACATTGCAGACGGCCAAGATGCAGATCAGCGAAAGGCGAGCGGAAGATGTCTTGTCTGAGGCTCGGCGCTGGATCAGCGAGACGTCGGGACAGCGATTTTTCGCGTTCATTCACCTGTTCGATCCGCACGCGCCGTATGCGGCGCCGTCCGAGTACCAGGCGGCAAACCGGCTCGCGTACGACGCCGAAGTAGCCTACGTGGATGCGGAGCTGGGAAAGTTCTTCACTTCTCTGGAGGAGGCAGGCCTCTGGCGCAATTCGTTGGTTATCGTCACCGCGGATCATGGCGAGGGACTGGGTGAACACGGAGAGCTTAGCCACGGCATGTTCCTCTACGATGCCACGCTTCACGTCCCCTTGATCATCAAGCTGCCCGGGAAGGCACAGCAGGGCCGGCGAGTATCCGACCAGGTGCGCCTCATCGACGTCGCCCCGACAGTTCTCGACATTCTCGCCTTCGCGCAACTCCCAGGCATTCAAGGTGTGAGCCTGAAGGCGGCCGTCAACGGAGGGGAACTGCCCGAGCTGGCTGCTTACAGCGAGACCCAGCTGCCGTTCCTGAATTACGGTTGGAGCGGCCTCGACGCTTACCGGGCGAAGGGTGAGAAGTTGATCGACGCCCCTCACGCGGAACTCTACAACCTCAAGAAAGATCCGGGCGAGAGGGTTAACCTGATCGCCGAAAATCGGACGCGTGCCGATCAGCTGCGCCAGGTCAAACAGAGGATTGCAGCCCAGGCGACGAGCAAGTCGGCGGGTTCGGCACGGCAGATGCGCGTCGACCAGGAGACTATTCGCAAACTGCGTTCACTCGGCTACCTTTCCGGCGGGAATCCGCCGGCGCCGGAGATCGGACCCAACCCTCGGCTTCCTGACCCAAAGGATAAGATCAAGCTCTTCAACACGATCTCCGATGCGCAACTGGCTTCCCAGGAAGGCCGGTTGCAGGAATCGATCGCACTGCTGAATCAAGTCCTCTCGGTCGATCCGACCGTATTCTTCGCCCACTCGGTGCAGGCTCTGAATTATCTTGAATTGAAACGCCCGGACGCGGCGCTGCCGCATCTGAAAGCGACGTTGCGGCTGCGGCCTGACGACCCGGGCGCCCACTTCTACCTGGCCATGGCCTTGAGCCAGTTGGGTAAGCCGGATCAGGCGATACCCGAGTTCGAATTAGCCCGTAAGCTGGATCCCCAGAATGACGCAGCTCTCAACAACCTTGCCACGCTGTATCTCGGCAAGAGTCAGTTCGAAAAAGCGGAGACAATCCTGAAGGAGATTACCGGCAGGCATCCTGAGGATGTGGCAGCGCTCGTCAACTTGGGCTTGGCGCAAATGCTCCTAAAGCAGCCTCAACAGGCAATAGCGAGCTTGGAGCGAGCGCTCCAGGTTAATCCGAACATCCCCGAAGCGCACAACAACCTGGGGCTGTTGTACCTCGACATCGGAGAGACCGATAGGGCGATCAAGCACTTTGAGCAGGCTTTAACCCTGCGGCCGGATTACGTGAATGCCCGCGATAACCTGGCCAGGGCGAAACGCCGAACACCACTGACAACTGACAACTGACCAACTGACCAACTGACCGACTGCCCCCCGACCCCAAAGGGGCATAAGCGCTCTATACGCTTTTCGGGCCAAGGGCCCGACTCAGTTTAGCCTAGGGCGAAGCCCTAGGATCCTTATCCGGAGCGGGTTCGGAGCGCTGAAGGCGCGACTCTAAACCCCCCGGTGAGAAGATATTGAATCGCGCTTTCAGCGCTTGAAACCCGCATTCCGCTTGATTCCTAGGGCTTCGCCCCAGGCTAAACTGAGTCGGGCCCTTGGCCCGAAAAGCGTATTTGAGCGCTTATGCCCCAAAGGGGGTCCCTTTGGGGGCGGGGGCAGTCTGTCAGCCTGTCGGTTTTTGCGGCCTACTCCGCCACGCGCGCCGAAGTCACTCGCTGAACCACCGTCTGGAAGATGGCGTTGTCCATGCCCTTGCCCATGAAATCGAAATCATATTGATCTCCGGAAAAGGGTTCGACACTCAGCTCGTACGGATTGTCGCGATTCAGCTCGCGGATGTCTCTGAAAGCCCACTGGCGAGAATGGTTGATATCGTTAATCGACTCGTACGCAATCCCGTTATCCTTGATGATCAGATTCCCGCGGCACTCGCCAAAGGTGTGTTTGTGTTTGACCGGGGCGCACAAAAGGCGAAAGCCGAGAGGGGGGAGCCGTGGACAAACACGACCGACACGGACGCACACAGTCCGTGCCAGGTCGTGTCAGTCCGTGTTTCTTCGTTCTGTCGTTCCGAGCAGTTTCCTCAGCCTGCGCTGAATCGCGTCCCGATGGGTGCCTCCCCAGTAGATGCGGCGACAGGACGGGCACTGTTTGAAATCACGTTGAGTGCGGAAAACATACTCAGGCACGAGCGTCTTGACCGATCCAGCTGAAACTGGCTCCAGAACTCTGTTGCACTCGACGCAACGGGTCAGCAGGCGTGCCGGGTCGATTTCGCCCCCGGTGGACGCCAGCACTTGCCTTATTTGCGAGCCCAGTTCGGTACTCTCAATAAGCAGTGCGCTCCGAAGCAGGCGTCGTTGCGTCAGCCGGGCGTCGCGTGTCAGCGCAATGCGGCCTTCCCGGACGCATTGCTGCACGATCTCGTCATCGTCGATGCGGTTATCGTAGACAGTATCGTAGCCGAGAATCCTCAGCCACTTGGCGAGCGTGCCGAGCATGACGTCGGCCAGGAAGCGGGGCTCGGAAGGGAGAGGGGAAGAGGAAGAAACGTCACTCACGGCCTAACCGTCAATGAACTCGCCCATTCGACGGAACTTCGCGAAACGAAGCTGGCACCGTTCCTCCTCATCCAGGTGAAAGACCGTCTCGAGGCTCGCCAGGATCGCTTTTTTCAGATTCGCCGCTGCCTGATCCCAATCCTGGTGTGCGCCACCCGAAGGTTCTGGGACGATCGTGTCAATCACCCGGAAGCGCAGGAGATCAGGAGCGGTCAGGTGAAGCATTTCGGCCGCCTCTTTCGCGTGTTCCTGGTCTTTCCATAAGATGGCTGAGCAGCTCTCAGGGGAAATAACGGAGTAAATCGAGTTTTCGAGCATGAGCACGCGATCACCCATCCCGATGGCGAGTGCGCCGCCGCTGCCGCCCTCACCGAGAACGCTGGTGACGATCGGCACCCTCAGTCTCGCCATCGTGCGCAGATTCGTCGCGATCGCTTCGGCTTGTCCGCGTTCTTCGGCGCCGATGCCCGGGTACGCGCCCGGCGTGTCGATCAGAGTCAGGACCGGACGCTTGAACTTCTCGGCGAGCATCATCAGCCGCAGAGCTTTCCGGTACCCTTCCGGCTTCGGCATGCCGTAGTTGCGATACAACCGCTCTCGCGTGCTTCGGCCCTTCTGCTGTCCAATCACCATTACGGGCATTCCCTCGAGCAGGGCGAAGCCGCCAATCACGGATGGATCGTCGGCGAACTTCCGGTCGCCGTGAAGCTCGTGGAAGGACGAGAACATCCGTTGAATGTAGTCGAATGAGTAAGGGCGCTTCTCGTGACGGGAAAGCTGGACTCGCGCCCAGGCGTTTTCAGGTACGGGTGCCTGCTCCTCAATGCTGTAGTAGTCCGGCTCAGGATCTTGCATCGATAATCGGACTCCAGGTTCGTTCCTTCTTTTTATCCACAGGCGAACACGAACAAACGCAAACAAAACGTTTTTGTTCGTGTTTTGTTCGTGTTGGTTCGTGGATGGAGAAAGGGCCGAACCCGGGAACCCCTCCTACCTGAATCCTAAGTATACAGAGTTACTGATTTTTCGCCAAAGAGGTTTTAATCGAGCCTTACTGACTTCTCCCCAAAGAGGCTCTCAACCGAGCGGACAAAGGACGGACAGGGATTGACGCGCACGTCATGGTTCGGAATCAGTCGGACTGCGCATTCCGGCAGCAGCAGGTCGAATTCGACCGTGCACTGGCCGGGGTGGCACTGTAGCACAGCATCCAAGGCCGCGATGGTCTCGGGGGTCAGGTTCGAAGCGGGAATAGCGATGCAGGCCTTGGGAACCAGCTCATTCCAAACCGAATCGAAACGGCGGATCGCGGAAGCGAGGATTCTCGACTCGCCGTTCGAATCCGTATCACAACGGCCGCCGACCAGGATCGGGGCGTCCGACTCCAGCAGTTCTCGGACTTTCTGGTAAGTGCTGGGAAAGACCACTATCTCAACCGTGCCCCCCAGATCCTCGAGCACAAAAGTGGCCATGGACTCGCCCTTCCGGTTACGAAGCTTGCGCAGCCCGGTGATGACCCCTGCCAGGGTGACCTCCTGGCCGGAGCACTCTTCGCTCAAATCAGAAATCGAGGCCGAAGTGAAGCGCTTAAGCTCTGCTTCGTAGTCCTGCAGCGGGTGTCCGCTCATGTAATAGCCGACCGCTTCCTTCTCGTACGCCCACTTCACTCTCTCCGGCCACTCGCCCGTGTCCGCTACGTCAGAACCTTTCTGCGCCGGCTGTTGATTGGCCGGCTCAACCGAAGCAAAGAGGCCCTTCTGCCCGCTCGCCCGGTCCTTTTGCGTCTTCTGAGCCTGCTCGAGCACCCTGTCAAGCGAGTCAAACAGCGACTTCCGGTGATAGCCGAGCGCATCGAAGGCCCCCGCCTTTATCAGAGCTTCGAGGACACGCTTGTTGACCGTGCGCGGGTCGACCTTCTCGCAGAACTGATGGGAATCCTGGAACTCCCCGACCTCTTCGCGCGCGGTCAGTATCGACCGAATCGCGTTCTCCCCTACGTTGTGGATCGCGGCCAGGCCGAACTGGATCTCGTTGCCTTTGGCTTGGAAATAAACGTCGCATGAATTGATGTCCGGCGGCAGGACCTTGATGCCCATTTCCTTGCACTCGCCCAGGTACTTGACCATTTTGGCGGTGTTCGACATTTCACTGGTGAGCATCGCGGCCATGAATTCGACCGGATAATGAACCTTGAGATACCCGGTCTGGTACGCGAGCAGTGCGTAGGCGGTCGAGTGGCTCTTGTTGAAACCGTAGCCGGCGAACTGCTCCATCAGATCGAAGATCCGGCAGGATTTCGTGGCGCTGTACCCGCGGGCGGCACATCCCGCGAGGAACTTGTTGCGTTGGGAGACCATCACGCTGGCCTTCTTCTTACCCATCGCGCGCCGCAGCAGATCGGCTTCCCCGAGCGAAAAGCCGCCCAGTTTGCTCGCTATCTGCATGACCTGTTCCTGGTAGACAATGACGCCGTAGGTCTCCTTCAGGATCTCCTCGAGTGCAGGCACTTCGTACTCGATTTTGACCTTGCCGTGCCTGCGCCCGATGAAATCGTCGATCATTCCCCCTTTAATCGGCCCGGGGCGGTAGAGAGCGTTCAAGGCGATCAGGTCCTCGAACTTGGTCGGCTGCAGGCGCCGCAGGATGTCCCGCATCCCCGAAGATTCGAACTGGAATATCCCGCTTGTCCGCCCGTCGCAAAAAAGCTGCAGGGTGAGTTTGTCGTCCAGTTCAAAGCGGGACGGATCGACCTCGGTCCCGTGCTGTCGCTTGATCTGGTCGAGCGTCTGCTGGATAACGGTCAGTGTCGTGAGCGCCAGAAAGTCCATCTTCAGAAGACCGAGGCGCTCAAGGTCGGTCATCGTGAATTGCGTCGTGATTTCATCCTTGTTCGTCTTGAACAAGGGGATCAATTCGATCAGGGGCTGCGGCGCGATGACGACTCCGGCCGCGTGCGTGGACGCATGCCGGGCAAGACCCTCCAGGCGCCTGGCGATGCTGACCAGCTTTTTGTAGCGTTCGTCGCTCTCGGTCAAATCCCGCAGTTCCTTGACCTCTGTAAGCGACTTCTCGAGCGTGGTCCCCAGTTCCTGCGGGACCAGCCGGGCGATCTTGTCGACCTCCGAGTAGGGAATATTCAGCCCCCGGCCCACGTCGCGGATAACACCTTTCGCGGCCATGGTCCCAAAAGTGATGATCTGGCTGACATTCTCCCGGCCGTATTTCTTCGTGACGTAATCGATAACCTCGACACGGCGATTGGTGCAGAAGTCAATATCGATATCGGGGGGATTGACGCGTTCGGGATTCAGAAATCGCTCGAACAGGAGGTCGTACTCCAGCGGATCCACGTCCGTGATCCGCATCGCATACGAAACCAGGCTTCCGGCGGCCGAGCCGCGGCCCGGCCCCACCGGGATCCCCGTCCCTTTGGCATAGCGGATGAAGTCCCAGACGATCAGGAAGTAGCCGGGGAACTGCATGGTCTTAATCATCTGGATCTCGCGGTCCAGACGATCAGCGTACTCATCAAGCGGGTGCCGGAGCCGCCCCTCTTTTTCCAACTGTGCGAGGTGTGGCCGGCGGCCTTCAAACCCCTCGCGCACCACCTGCTCGAAGTACGAATCAAGCGTTGACCCGGGAGGCACATCGAAGTTTGGAAAGATGTTCCCCGTGGTCTCTAGTTTGAAATCGCAGCGTTCCGCAATCTCCAGGCTGCGGCGGACTGCGTCGGGATGGTCCGGAAAGACCTGCAGCATCTGCTCCGCCGTCTTGAAGAAGAACTGATCGGTCTTGTAAGCCATCCGATTCGAGTCTTCGACCGTCTTCCCGGTCTGGATGCACAGAAGGACGTCGTGGGCCGTCGCGTCTTCCTGCTCCAGATAATGACAGTCATTCGTGGCGACCAGCGGAATTCCCAATTCCCGGGACAGCTTGGCAAGCCCTATATTGGCCTTCTTCTGGTCTTCGATACCGTGGTCCTGGATCTCGAGGAAGAAGTTGCCCCGACCGAAGATGTCTTGCAGCTCGCCGGCCTCCGTGCGCGCCTCGTCGTATTTCTCGTTCGTGATTCCGGACGCGATGATCCCCTTCAAACAGGCGGACAAGGCGATCAGGCCCGACGAGTACTGCTGCAGCAACTCCTTGTCGACGCGCGGACGGTAGTAGAAACCCTCGAGATAGCCCAGGGAGACGAGCCTGCTCAGATTGCGATAGCCGGTCTGGTTAGTCGCCAGCAGCACCAGGTGGTTACTCTGGTCGAACCGGCCGCTGCCCCGGGACTTCCGTCCCTCGCGGGCGACATAAACTTCGCACCCGATGATTGGCTTGATACCGTGCTTGACGGCGGTGTCATGGAATTGAACGGCGCCGAAGAGATTGCCGTGATCGGTCAGGGCGAGAGCAGGCATGCCGCAGGCGGCGGCCTTCTCGATGACCGGTTCGATCTTGTTGGCTCCGTCGAGAAGACTGAAATGACTGTGCAGGTGGAGGTGGACAAAATCGCTCATCACTCCCACTCAATAGTGCTTGGCGGTTTGGAGCTGATGTCGTAGACAACGCGGTTGACGCCTCGAACTTCATTCACGATCCTGCTGGAGATCCGGCCGAGGACTTCCGGCGGCAAGGGGGCCCAGTCGGCGGTCATCCCGTCCAGGCTGTGAACGGCACGGACGGCGACAACGTTCTCGTAAGTCCGCCCGTCGCCCATGACTCCGACACTCTTTACGGGGAGCAATACGGCGAATGCCTGCCAGATCTTGTCGTAGAGGCCCGCATTGCGGATCTCCATTTCGACGATCTTGTCGGCTTCCCTCAGGATTCCCAGGCCCACCGGTTCGACCTCCCCGATGATCCGGACGGCCAGCCCGGGACCGGGAAACGGATGTCGCCGAACGAACGGCTCGGGGAGGCCGAGTTGCCGGCCCACCGCGCGCACTTCATCCTTGAACAGCTCACGCAACGGTTCGACCAGCTGGAGGTGCATCTTTTCCGGCAGTCCGCCCACGTTGTGATGGCTTTTGATAACCGCTGACGGCCCTTTCACGGATACCGACTCGATGACGTCAGGGTAAAGCGTTCCCTGGACCAGGAATCTCACCTCTCCGAGTCTCGTTGCTTGTTCCTCGAAGACCCGGATGAACTCCTCCCCGATGATCTTTCGTTTTCGTTCCGGGTCGGAAACGCCGCTCAGGCGGCTGAGGAACCGGACGCTGGCGTCGACGCCAACAACGTTCAGACGAAGGTTTTCACGAAAGGTCTGAAGGACTTCCTCAAACTCGTTCTTGCGCAGAACTCCGTTATCGATAAAAACGCAGCTGAGGCGATCCCCGATGGCTTGGTGCACCAACAGGGCGGCAACCGAGGAGTCAACGCCGCCGGAGAGGGCGCACAAAGCGTGCTGGTCTCCGATACGCGCCTGGATCTGGGTTACCGACTGCTCGATGAAAGAGGCCACGTTCCAGTCGCCGGAACAGCCACAGACCTTGAACAGGAAGTTCTTCAGAACCTGCATTCCAAGAGGGGTGTGGACGACTTCCGGATGAAACTGAAGACCGTAGCGGCCGTGCGTGGCATCCTCCATCGCGGCAATCGCGTTACTAGTCTGGGCCACGATCGTGAAGCCCGCGGGGGGCGACTCTATGTTGTCGCCGTGGCTCATCCACACCTGCATCTTGTCCGGGAGCCCCTGGAAAAGGCAACCCGGTTGAGTTCGGCTCAGCTCGGCCTTTCCGTATTCGCGCCGGCTTGCCGGCTCGACACGTCCCCCCAGGCGCAAGGCCATGAGTTGCATGCCGTAGCAGATCCCGAGCACCGGGCCTTCAAAGCCATAGACAGCCGGATCGGGATGCGGCGAATCCGGTGCGAAAACGGACTGCGGGCCTCCTGAGAGGATCAGTCCTTTGGGATTCTTCGCCTGGATGTCAGCCCAAAGGGCGTTGTAGGGCAAAATCTCGCAGTAGACGTTGGCTTCCCTGACGCGCCTGGCGATCAGTTGGGTGTACTGAGAGCCAAAGTCCAGAATGAGTATAGTTTCACGTTGTATCATGCCTGCCGGGGTACGAGAGCCTGAACTTGCTCTCGAGACCGGGCAAGTATAGCACCGACGTTGTGACACGGGTGAAAAACGAAGGGGGCGGAGGGGTGACAAGGTGACAGGGTACCCGCGGATCACGCGGATAAACGCGGATAGCGCGGATAAGGCCGCCTTATCCGCGCTATCCGCGTTTATCCGCGTGATCCGCGGGTACCCTACCGGCCCTTGTCACCCTGTCACCTTGTCACCCCGCGTCATTCACCTTGACTTACGCCGTTCCCTCAGGGACGATGCTCCGTGATGTTCGTTAACCCACTTTGGCAGGCGATCGTGCTTGGAATTCTTCAAGGGCTCACCGAGTTCCTGCCCATCAGCAGCTCGGCCCATCTCATCCTCGTTCCTTGGATGCTCGGCTGGAAGGAAATGGGCCTGACGTTTGATGTCGCCTTGCACGCGGGCACGCTCCTTGCGGTAGTCGTCTATTTTCGCCGGGATCTGGTCGAAATGGTGCGTGGTTTTCTGACCTGGCTCGAGGGACGGATCAGCCGACAACCGCAGTCCGAACCAACGCAGGTTTCCGCAAGACTGGCGCTTGCCATCCTGATCGGAACCCTGCCTGCAGCTCTCGTGGCAGGCCTGGCGGGAGACGAAATCGAATATTACATGAGGAGCCCGCTTGTCACGGTCTTCACGCTGACCGGCTTTGGCCTGCTGCTTTGGCTGGCTGATCGCCGGGGACGCCACCTTCGCTCGATTGACCGCATCAACCTGGTTGACGGTTTCATCGTCGGCGTCGCCCAGACCCTGGCTCTCGTGCCCGGAGTCAGTCGTTCGGGAGTCACCATCAGCGCGGCTCTTTTCCTCGGATTAAAGCGCCCTGACTCCGCCCGTTTTTCGTTCCTCCTCGGGACTCCTGTCATTATCCTCGCCGCCCTCAAGGGTGCCTATGACGTCTGGCGTCAGGCCGGTGAGGCGGGGTTTTCCGCTACCCCCTTCATACTTGGTATAATAGTTTCATTCCTCAGCGGATTCCTATGTATCAAGTATTTCCTGCGGTTTCTGCAAAACCGCACCTATTTGCCGTTTGTCGTCTATCGCTGGCTGTTGGCCTGCTCTATTTTGGCCTTTCTTCTCTGGCGCTAGTTAAAGCGGCGCCCGCTGATCAGGAGGGTGTCCGGACTGGGAACATCCTCCTGCGCGAGTACTTTCTGGAACGCTACCTCGAACTTCACGGTGAACGGACTCTCTTCCCTGGCTCAGCTGCGATGGAAGATCGCGCGAAGCAGCAGCTCGACCCGATGGCGGAACAGTTCGTCAATATCCAGGTGGATCAGTTCATGGACGAGCTGGAACAGAAGTTGGGAGCCATGAAGTCTACCGTCAACGAGTTGGAGGCCGTGCGTCAGGATGCCGTCTCCGACCAGTCGACCAACGATCCCTCGACGCGAGCTCGCGTGCGCGAACTGGCCGAGGATGTCGGTGATCGAGCGGGTGACCTGTTTAACATGGTGGCGATCGTCGTCATCGACCTGCGGGCCAAGGATGACGTACGCCTTCCAACCTCTTCCGGCGCGGACTTTTTCGCCAACGAGGTTCAGTTCCTGAGGAAACAGGTCGGGAAAGCTGAGGGACGCATTAAGGCCCTCTTTCTGGCGCCGACGCACACTGTGGACCTCGACGAATTGCGCGGGGACAATGTTCTGACCGAACTGAAGTCCATCGAGCAGGTTTCCAAGGGCATCAAGAAGAAGGCCGTCGGTCCCGCCAGCCACACCGATATGGCGGAATAGACCTGGGAACGCAGACCTGGGAGCGCAGACCTGGGAGCGCAGGCATCCTGCCTGCTTGTGCCGGTAGCACAATCGATATGCTGTACCGACAAGCAGGCAGGATGCCTGCGCTCCCATGCCTGCGCTCCCAGTTCTGCCCCCTCCCCCGCAAAATTCCCGGAACTCTTTTCTATTCGTCCAAGTCTAATAGACAGGCATCTTAGAACGGGGAGGGAACAGAATGCCCAGAAGGGCGCCTGCGTTCTTAGTTGGTCTTATCCTGGTCTCACTGCTCGCTTTTGCGGGTAAATCGAGCGGTCCGGTCGGGCCTTCGCCGCTCAAAGTGCGCGAAGGAAAGCTGGTCAAGTTCCTTACTTTCACGGGGGAAATCCGCGCCAAGCGATCGGTCACTCTCCTGTCTCCCGACATACGCGACCTCTGGACGTACACGATCTCGTTCCTCGCACCAGACGGCTCTTACGTGAAGCCCGGAGACCTTGTCGTTCAGTTTGACGCCAGTGAACTGGAGGTCAAGCGCCTCGACACGGAGAAGAAAAGGGAAGAGGCGCGAATCGCCATCGCGCAGAAAGAGGCCGACATCGAAAGCCGGCGACAGGACCTGTCCCTGAACCTGGCGCTTGCCCAGAAGAATTTCAAGGTCGCTCAGCTCAATGCTTCGGTCGATCCCTCCCTCCTCCCGAGATCCAAGGCCGAGCAGTATCAGCTCGAGCAATCTAAGGCCAAGCTGGAATTGGACAAGGCCACGGAGCGGCTGGCAAACCTGGAGAAGGGGTCGAAGGCAGAGCTTGATGTGGTCCGTCTGGACTACGAGCAGGCCGACCTGGATCTGAAGCGACTTCAGTCGGACCTCGGCAAAATGACCATCCATGCTCCAACTCAAGGCCTCGTCCTCTGCAACGAGAACTGGCAGAGCGGGCGGAAGTTTCAAAAGGGCGACGCGATCTGGGACGGCTTTCCCCTGGTGTCTCTCCCGGATTTGGCCGAGGTCCAGGTGATGGCCTACGTGCACAACCAGGATTTTCCCCGCCTGCGCGAAGGGGCAACCGCAGAAGTGGTGCTTGACTCCATACCCGGCCGTGTCTTCCCGGCCGTAATTGCTGGCCTGCCGCAGGCTGCCACGCCCTATCGGAATCGATCGGAGTTGAAGGTCTTCAGGGTCTATTTCGACGTCCTGGAAAAAGAGACAAGTGCTTTCAAACCGGGAATGACGGCCAGGGTCCGGGTGCCCGTCGAGACCGGTTCAGGTCTTTTGGTCCCGAGGCGGGCAATAGCGGCCGCGACTCGAGACCAGGCAGCCGTGTTACTCAAAGCGGGCAACCGGCGTGTGCCGGTCAAAATCCTTCAAGCGAATGAAGAGGAGGTGCTGGTCAAAGGCGATATCCGGGCGGGCGACGAGCTGCTTGTGGGCTCCCACGCGGGAAGTACGAAACGTCGCAGCGATGAAGACTGGATTACCCTTCGGAAAGAGGACCTGACGTTTGGGGTTTCCGGTTCCGGGCAGCTTCAAGCCGCGCAGGCGCTCGAGATCAGGCCGCCGAACCTCAGGGATTTTCATCGATTCAAGATCGCGAGCATGGTCGAGGAAGGGAAGCAGGTCACCAAGGGTGAGCCGATACTCGATTTTGACAAGACCGAAATCAGCAAGCGCCTGACGGACGAAAATGCCAATCTCGCCAAGGTGAAGGAAGAGCGGGGAAAGACCCAGGCGTCGCTGGAAGTGCAGCGTAAAGACCTCGAGCTCCAAGTGGAGGAGGCGAAGGTCGAAAAGGAGAAAGCCGTCAATAAGCTGACCGAGGCGCGCGAATTCGAGTCCAACCTGAAACTGAAAACCGCGGAGTACGAGGCGGAGTACGCCACCCGCAAGGTGGACATGCTCGAAAAGAAGCTTGGAGCGGTCAACCGGCACGCGGACCTGCAGCTGAAGATCCTCGACGACCGGATCGCCTTCTACTCGAACCGGGTGAAATTGGCCAACGATGCGATCGAAGCTTTGTCTATCAAAGCTCCGACTTCAGGAGTCGTCATCTACAAGCCGAACTGGAACAACGAGAAGAAGCAGGTGGGAAGCGACTGTTGGAGCATGGAGACCATCATGACCCTCCCCGATTTGAATACCCTCATGGTCGAGGGTCAGGTCGCGGAAGTCGACGCCGGGAAAGTGCACATGGGGCAGAGGGTCTCGGTCACGCTGGATGCCATCCCCGAAAAGACGTTTGACGGAAAGGTCACGGAAGTCAGCACCATCTTCACCGAGGCGTCGTTCGATCGTCCCGTCAAAGTGCTGCAGATAAAGGCGAAATTGGAGAGCCTCGACCTCAAGCGCATGCGCCCCGGAATGGTGGCGCGGCTGGAACTCATAGTCGATCGATTGAGAAACGTCCTGGCGATTCCACTGTCGGTCATCGAGGTCGAAGGCGGCAAGTCGTTCGTGAAGGTCAAAAAAGGCGACAAGACCGAGCGCCGGATGGTCCAGCTCGGGAAGAACAACGGCATCGTTGCGGTTGTGGCTTCCGGGCTCGCTGAGGGAGAGCAGGTCGCCGGAAAACCGGCGGAGACGTCCGCTGCCCCGAAAAGCACGGGCGGTTAAAAAATGAAAGTGAAAACTGCGTTATTCGTTTTGATCGTGCTGGCCCTGGGCGTAACCGGCTTCTACATGAAGGACACGGCCAACAATATTGTCTCTGCTTACTTCAAGCCGTCGACCGAAGACCCGATTCCGACGGTGCGGGCGGCCGTGAAAGCGTACACCCTCCAGGTCGGGGCCGATGGCGAATTGACCGGACTGGAAATGAAGCAGGTGCAGGCGCCGCGCATACCCCGCGGTTCGCTGAAAATCGCCTGGCTCGAAAAGGAAGGCACGATTGTCACTGCTGGCGCTCCAATCGTCCGGTTTGACAACTCGGATGCCCTGCTCAACTTGCAACAGAACCAGAATACGGTAGCTACTTACGAGTCGCGTATCAGCAAGTCCCGGGAGGACGGCCGGAGCCAGGAGGAAGTGTTCCGTATTGATCGCAATGCGGCCGAGCTCGATCTGAATTTCTCGGAGCGTCAGATCCGCGAGGACGAAGACATCTTCTCACGTTGGGAGATTGAAGAATCGATCATGAGCGCGGCCCTGGCCAAGTACAAAAAGGGCAATATCGAGCGAAGGTCGACGCTTAACCGGACCCTCTCCGACGCGGATCTCAAGATCCTCGGGATCGAAAGCCAGAAGGCAGAATCCGAAGTGAAGATGGCGGAGCAGACGCTCTCATCTCTCGAGGTTCCTTCCCCGGCGGCCGGGGTTGTCCTATACAAACGCATCGGCTGGGGCCGAATGGTGGAAGTGGGCACCGAGGTCTGGCCGGGCATGACTCTCCTCGAAATTGCCGATCTGAACAAGTTCCAGGGGAAGCTGAACGTTGTGGAGAGTGACATCGCTGGAGTCGATCCGGGCAAGAAGGTGCGGGTGGATTTGAATTCATTCCCCGGGTATCAGGTCACTGGAACCGTGAAGAAAGTCGCTACCGCGGCGCAACAGCTTAACCGCGATGATCCCCGCAAATACTTCGTGTGCGACGTTGTGCTGGATGTTCCTCTCGACATGATGCAGCGCCTCAAGCCCGGAATGAAGATCCGGGGAGAAATCCAGATCGCCAGCCGGCCGAATTCCATCGTGCTTCCCAAGAGCGCGCTTATCAAGAAAGGGAGTGACTTCATCGTCTTCGTCAAGAAAGACGAGAAGTACGTTGAGCGGAAGGTCAAGATCGTGGACGGTGATTACGCGTTCTATCTGGTCGACGGAGTGAAGGACGGTGAGGAAGTTTGTCTCCAGCATCCGTTCGAGAAACAGAAGTTGCGCCTTCCCGATTTCAGCGCGCCGACGCCCGCCACGCAGGGAAGGCGGTTCACGGTGATATTTGGATAGGGCGGGGGGCGAGGTCCCGCAGAGCCGCAAGCGTGACCCGCGGATTACACGGATAAACGCGGATAACGCGGATCGATCCGCGCTATCCGCGTTTATCCGTGTAATCCGCGGGTCACGCTTGCGGCTCTGCGGGACCTCGGCACCGCTCCAGTACTCTAGACCGAGGATCATATGCTCGTCGTCGAACTGCTCAAGGTTGCCTCCATCAATCTCGTCCGCCACAAGCTTCGGACGGTGCTCACCATGCTCGGCATGATCTTCGGCGT
>Ga0105104_10000378_pt1 | contig 33734 bp, 29 predicted proteins | sample PPLLaktember2015_3_FD_87034 | JGI IMG/M metagenome (GOLD analysis project Ga0105104, IMG submission 87034) | Freshwater sediment microbial communities from Prairie Pothole Lake near Jamestown, North Dakota, USA - PPLs Lake P7 Core (6) Depth... | ecosystem: Environmental > Aquatic > Freshwater >... | reverse complement strand
CGACATTTGGTGTCCTTTATGTAAATGAGATCCGGAAGATTATCGATAAGTGTGCGCAACAGGATCCGCTCAAACTGAATTGCATTTTCAGCCTGTCTTTTCTGATTTCGGACTTCTGCTTCATGCAATTCACGCTTAAAAGCAGGTACCAGGCGTTTAAGGTTGTTTTTCATGATATAGTCATGGGCACCTGCTTTCATTGCCGCCACAGCCGTTTCCTCGCCTATAATGCCTGAAATCAGGATAAACGGGATATCCAGTTTAGACTTTACCATCTCGGTCAGTGCATCAAGACCTGAAAATTGAGGCATGGCATAATCTGAGATTATGCAATCCCAGGTTTTATCTCTGAGCGCTTCCCTCATAGCTTCACGGGTTTCAATTCTCTCATATACAATGTCGAATCCCCCGCTGATTAATTCGTCTATTTCCAATATGGCGTCATCCTCATTATCCTCGATAATGAGAACCCGAAGTGGTTTATTCATTTTGTCAGGTTTTATGAAGGTAATTCATTGAGCACAAGCCAATAAAGGCCCAACTGTTTGATTGCCTCTAAAAATTGTTCAAAATCTACAGGCTTGCGGATATAACTGTTGGCACCCAGCTGATAGCTGTTTATTATATCCATTTCTTCTTTCGATGATGTAAGGATTATTACGGGTAAAAGCCTGGTTGCTGAATTTGCACGGATTTGCCGCAGCACTTCCAATCCATCGACCTTTGGAAGTTTAAGATCAAGAAAAGCTACCTGGGGTAATTTTTTCACCTCAGGGTCAATACCCGGTCGGATGCCAAAAAGTAACTCAAGCGCTTCTTCTCCATCATGGGCTACAACAACTGGATTCATTATGTTATTATCCTTAAATGCCATAATGGTCAATAATTCGTCATCAGGATTATCTTCCACCAAAAGTATGCTTCTGCCACTGCCAATCATTTCTTTATATTTTATAGTGTAAAAAAGAAGGTGGCACCCTTGTTAATTTCGGATTCTGCCCAAATTGTGCCGTGATGTCTTTGAATTATACGCTGCACCGTTGCCAAACCAATGCCTGTCCCTTCAAATTCCGTTGAGCCATGAAGACGTTGAAATGCCCCAAACAGCTTGTGGACATACTTCATGTCGAAGCCAACTCCATTATCACCGACAAAAAATACCGGTTCATTATCTCGCAGGCATGTACCAAATTCAATCCTGGAAATTGGCTGATTTCTTGAATACTTCCAGGCGTTGCTTAACAGATTTTGCAATGCAATTAGCATTAAGTTCCGGTCAGCATTTGCAATCATTTCAGGCTGTATATCAATTAAAGCCTTTCTTTCCGGAAATGCAGCCTTAAGTTCAGTGATAATTGTTTCGGCCAGCACGGAAAGATTTGTTTTTTCCACAGCCATTTCCACGCGAGAGATCCTGGAAAGTTTTAGCAAGTCATCGATTAGTTGCCCCATCTTTTGACTGGCATTCCTAACCCTGCCGAAATAATCCCTGCCCTTTTCATCAAGCAAGTGACCGTATTCTTTCAGGATCTTATTGCAGAATCCGTCAATGCTGCGCAAAGGTGCCCTAAGATCATGCGAAACAGAATAAGAAAATGCTTCCAGTTCCTTGTTGATGGTTTCAAGTGCCAGCGTACGTTTAGCAACTCTTTGCTCAAGTTCGGAATTGGTTTCCTGTACCTCCCTGTACAATCTCTCATTTTCAGTGGCAATCCTGGCATTTTCGTTACGGGCCGCCATTTCATTCAGCAAGGAAAGCTCAAGCTTTTCGGTTCGTTCTTTAACCAGCTCTTCGAGATTCTCATTTAGCCTTTTTATTTCTGCCTTCCACTCGACTTGTTTTGAAATATCCCGGATGGCTGAAATGACAATAATGCTATCCTCGTCAGCTATTTTCACGGGACTCAGACTGATTTCAACCGGGAATTCTGTGCCGTCCCTGCGTTTGCCGAATAACTCCATTCCAACTCCCATACCACGAACCTTTGGATTTGCGATATATCCGTCACGGTGATGGGAATGTACCTTCCGGTACCGTTCAGGAATAAGGAATTCAACTTTTTTTCCGATGATTTCTTCCCGCCGGAATCCGAAAAGGCGTTCGGTCTGAGCGTTGATCATGATGATTGTCCCAGCATGGTTTGTAATCACCATTGCGTCCGGGGCAGATTCCAATAATTTTTCAGAAAATCCGGTCAGCTGACCCATTATAAGCAGTTTAATTCAACTTGCGTTCCCACTCTGAAAGGGTTCCATTTGCCTATCACTCCTAAGAACGCAATTTCAAAATTATAATAATTAAATTGCTCTTACCTATTTTTATTTAGAATAAATAAGAAAAGACAGTGGAATAATGTGCCCGAAAGCTGGCGATCGGTCAGGGCAAGACTATTTTAATTCAGGAGCGGAGTTCTCAACGGAGGTAACACCGGGTGGCAATTCGACAAGCATTAAATTACGAAACCTGATAAGTGCACCTTCTGATTCCAGGCATATATAGCCTTTTTTCCGGGATGCCATTGAAATACCGTTTACAAACTTTCCATTCACGGATAATTTTATCGTACCATCGACACAAACAACGTCATAGGTATTCCATTCGCCTTTTCCCCTGCATAAATTCTCAACTGATTTGCTTCTTTCACCTCTTGGATTGTCAGGAACAGTCCGCACCCCCCCTACACCGAAAAGCTCACCGTGAACGTATGCCACGGGGGGAGTTACTCCGTCACGTTTATTCAGATTCACCCAATCCAGTTCAAGCATTTGAACCTCTACCCCGTCGGGTAAAGGATTACCTGCGGGAGGGTTTGCATTGCTCCAGACGAAAACACCGGAGTTGCCGCCCGGCTCGGTATGCATCCATTCGATGTGAAGTATGAAATTCTCATATTGTTTTTCAGACCTCATTACTCCTATCGGATGACCTGAACAGACCAGTACATCCTTTTCCAGATGCCAGGTATCATCGGCAGTATTTACATTGACCCATGAAACAGGTATCTTCTTCTCTTTTGATATTGTGAGGGTATGGTTAAGGGAAACTGATTTTCCGAATATAATTTTAGGTTCCTGTGCGGATATTCCGCCGGTAATTCCGGTTAATAATATTGCACAGGACAAAATTACGCCAGTATGGATGAATATTCTCATTGACAGGTTATTGATTGTTCATTGTAAGCATTCCCAGGATCTTAAGAGCATTCATGTTATATATTTTCTCCAGGACCTCATCCGGTAAATAGAGGCCATAGATCATCCAGCGGCCCTGAATGTGGTGTCCTCCCGCCGGATCAAAATATTCATCATCCGTTTCCAGGAACCTGAAATAAATCCGGTATGCCTCTGCATCCGGGTGTGTATCAGTACCGAACAGGATCCGGTCCTGCCATGTGATCATAAATTTTCGTGCTGTATAGGGCTGTCGGCCGAGCTCGCTGATCCGGGCATCAATATCAACATAAAAATTCGGGTATTCATTGAGCCACATGCCTACGCGACCCAAATCCTCCGGCATGTTTCCAAAATGCGCGCCTATAAATACCGTATTGGGATGCCGGGCGATCACCCTGTTTCGCTGTGCAATTATTTCTTCCTTTGAAGGAAATCCGTTTCCGTAAAAGGACCAGTCCGGATGTGTACTCAATTCATCATACCTTTCATTGAAACGGTCAAATGGTGTGAAAAAGGCCTTGGGATCAGATACGTGGATCATAACGGGTATACCCAGTTCCCCGCACTTTTCCCATATCGGATCGATCCTTGGATCATCCACGGCGACCAGTTTGCCGCTTTTGTCCTTAATAGTAAGACCAAGAGACTTGAATATTTTCATACCCCGTGCACCGGATCTCACGGCATCTTCAAGCTTCAATGCTTCTTTTCGCCCAAATTCAGGTTCGTCGATCCTGCTGAAATCGGGACTGAAAAATACAAGAAGCCTGTCAGGTGATACCTTTTGCGCTGCCTTTAAATGCTCCTTATAAAAATCTCCTGCGGATCTTCCGTCTAAACTTATACATTTCCAGATGCCGGCTTTGTCCATTTCAGCGAGGTATTTTTCCATGTTGTCCAGATTTCCAAGGTGATTGTGAATGTCAATGACCGGGTATCTGGGCATCAGTATCCTGGTTTCCTTGACCACCAGCTGGCTCACAGGTTTCCAGTCCGATAACTTTATGTCACCTGATTGGGCATGCACGCCAATTTGCATGGCTCCGGATAAAAAAACCGGCAATACGATCCGGGTTAAATAGCCTTGGGCTTTCATTTAATGACCTCCTGTTTATAAACCTGCGGTTTTTAATTCATGAATTGTTTGCCTTGGATCTCCGGAATGAAATACGGAAGTTCCGGTCACCAATATATTTGCACCTGCCTTGATCAATCGGGCGGCATTGTGAACCTCAACACCTCCGTCAACCTCAATCAGTACCTGTGAGCCCGTCATCCCGATCAGGGTTTTCATTTTCCTGATTTTCTCATAGCTTGATTCAATGAATTGCTGTCCGCCGAAGCCAGGATTCACGGACATGATCAGCACATGGTTTATGTAGGGAATAATCTCCTCCAACAGAGAAACAGGTGTATGCGGATTCAAGGCCACTCCCGCCTTCATACCAAGTTCCTTAATTTCCTGGATCGTTCTGTGCAGATGTGGACAGGTTTCAAGGTGGACGGTAAGAAGATCTGCCCCTGCATCCCTGAATCTTTCCAGGTATTGTTCGGGCTTTATGATCATGAGGTGAACATCCAGTGGTTTCCTGGCTTGTTTCTTAACCGCAGAAACGATGGGAAGGCCAAAGGAAATATTGGGTACAAACTGACCATCCATAATATCGAGGTGAAGAAAATCAGCTTCGCTTGTGTTGACAAGTTCAATATCACGCTGTAAGTTCAAAAAATCAGCTGCCAGCAATGATGGCGCAACAAATCTGCTCATAAGGCACAGTAAATCATTATGAACAAATGTAGGAAAATCTTTCTAACCAAGGTAGGCTTTTAATAATTTACAGCGGGTTGCATTTTTAAGCCTTTTAATGGCTTTTTCCTTTATTTGCCTTACCCTTTCCCGGGTAAGATTAAATTCCTCACCAATTTCTTCGAGGGTATACTGGTATTTAGTATTCAGGCCGAAATATAACCTTAGAATATTTGCCTCACGGTATGTAAGGAGGGATAGCACCCTTTCGATCTCCTTCCGGAGGGAATCGGTTAGCAGCCCTTTATCCGGACTGGGCGTATCCTTGCTCAGGAGCACATCATACAATGTTCCGTCCTCATCGTCCTTGATCGGGGCGTCCATTGAAACATGGCGGCTGGCGCTTTTCATTGCTTCTTTCACATCATCTGGCGCAATCTCAAGTACCTCTGCAATTTCCTGCACACTCGGCTCCCGTTCAAACAACTGTTCAAGTTCTGAAAATGTCCTATTGATCTTATTGATCGAACCAATTTTATTCAGGGGAAGCCTGACTATCCTTGCCTGTTCGGCAAGCGCCTGCAGGATCGATTGCCTTATCCACCAAACTGCATAGGAAATGAATTTAAATCCGCGGGTCTCATCAAATCGCTGGGCAGCTTTGATCAATCCAACGTTACCCTCATTAATGAGATCAGGGAGACTAAGACCCTGGTTCTGATATTGTTTGGAAACTGAAACCACGAAGCGGAGATTGGCCTTAATCAGCTTATCAAGTGCTTTCTCATCACCATTTTTGATCTTACGGGCTAACTCTACTTCTTCTTCTGCCGTTATAAGTTCAACCTTGCCTATTTCATGCAGGTATTTATCCAATGAAGGGGTTTCACGGTTAGTAACCTGTTTGACAATTTTTAATTGTCTCATATGGCAGGATTTGGTTCGGGTAGCTAAAGGTAATCAAATTTACAACAAAGCGTACTAAAAATAATTTATCTTTTCTTTTGGTTTTTGCTATGAATTACGTATTATTGCACGATAATTCCCGTTAGTAATCCATCTATACTTTATTTATAATTCCATATTCATACCTGGTGTGGTATTTACCTGCAAGCGTAATAGTTAAGTTTGATGTGATTTATATTCTATTTAAAAATTTTTTTCACCATCAATTATGTATGATATTTTAGAGCTTAACAAAAAGTTACTGCCTGAGCTCAAGGAGATTGCGAAGCAATTAAATGTTAAAAAGGCTGACGTTTTGAGAAAGCAGGATCTCATTTATAAGATCCTGGATGAACAGGCTATAATGGCAACCGAAGTTAAAAAAACAGATAAAAAACCTGAAATTCCATATAATCCCGATCATAAAAGGAGGGGCCGCAGGCCCCGGCGCCCGGAAAACGACAGGCCTGAATTAAACGCTGAAAACCGTCCGGAAAACAGGCCCGATTTCCGACAGGACGTTATCACGGAGGAACTAAAACCTGAGCCTGCACCCTTGCAGCTTAATAAACCCCGTGACGGCGGCAGTTTTTTTAACCGTTCGGGTGACAATAAGAAAAGAAGATTTGAGGATTTCAGAAAAAGAAGGGAATTTGTGAAGCCCGAGGACAGGGATAAAAATATATCAAGGGAAGAATTGCTGGATAAAACCATCGGCATGATCGATGAGGAAAAGCAGGTTAAGAATGCGGAATTTGAGGAAATACTTCCGGTCGAAATGGATGCGGAAGAGACCACAATCCCGGAAATTCTGCCTGAAAAAGAATCCGCTGTTTCTGTGCAACAGGAACCCAAGCCCAGGTGGGAAAATCAACAGCGAGTACCCTTTGAAAAAAAGAATGTACAGGAAAAACCCACCGAATTTGACGGCATTATTACTTGTCAGGGTGTATTGGAAATTATGCCCGATGGTTACGGTTTTCTGCGTTCATCGGATTACAATTACCTGAATTCTCCCGACGATATTTATGTCTCACAATCCCAAATTAAGTTGTTTGGACTTAAGACCGGGGATACTGTGACAGGAACCATACGGCCTCCGAAAGAGGGAGAAAAATATTTCCCCCTGATCAAGGTGATCGAGATCAACGGAAGGAATCCTGACTATATCCGTGATCGTGTTCCTTTTGATTATCTGACGCCGCTTTTCCCGAATGAGAAATTTACACTGATTAAGGCAGGAGAAAGAACAAACCTGTCTGTTCGTGTTGTGGATATGTTCTCACCTATCGGTAAGGGTCAGCGGGGCCTTATCGTCGCCCAGCCAAAAACCGGTAAGACAATTCTGCTTCAGGATATCGCCAATGCAATTGCACTCAACCATCCTGAAGTTTATCTTATCATACTGCTTATCGATGAACGCCCTGAGGAGGTAACCGAAATGGCCAGGAATGTACGTGGGGAAGTCGTATCTTCCACATTTGACGAACCCGCTGAAAGGCATGTACGGGTAGCAAATATTGTAATTGAAAAAGCAAAGAGGCTTGTGGAATGCGGTCACGATGTCGTTATTTTGCTTGACTCCATTACCCGCCTTGCCAGGGCATTTAATACGATTGCACCCGCCTCGGGCAAGGTGCTTTCGGGAGGTGTTGATTCCAATGCACTCCAAAAACCAAAACGCTTTTTCGGCGCTGCCAGGAATATTGAAAACGGCGGATCACTTACCATAATTGCAACAGCTCTTACCGATACGGGATCAAAAATGGATGATGTGATCTTTGAGGAGTTTAAGGGTACAGGTAACATGGAATTGCAACTCGATCGTAAACTGTCAAATCGCAGAATATATCCTTCCATTGATATAACAGCTTCCAGTACAAGACGTGAAGATCTCCTGCTCGACAGGAATTTCCTGAACAAGATCTGGGTCCTGAGAAAATACCTCACCGATATGAATTCTGTCGAAGCCATGGAATTCCTGCGTGAACGACTTGCCAAAACCGACACAAACGAAGAATTTCTGATCTCAATGAACGGGGAATGAACGTGATTTAGGGTGAAAACTGCGGGCATAAACCCGCAGTTTTTATTTCGTGATTATCCTGTCCCTGTTGATTTTCAGAACTTATTTAAAATGAAAATGAATAAGTGCTGAAATCAGGAATTGATAGTATAAAATTTATGATTTATTGTATTTTTGTACCTTCATTTTTAAAAAAAAGAACCATAATATACTAATATTAAGCGAGTTAAAATGAGCACTATAAAGAATTTTATAACTTGTGACGGTAACTATGCTGCCGCACATATTGCTTATATGTTCAGTGAAGTTGCAGCTATCTACCCCATCACCCCTTCATCAACCATGGCGGAATATGTCGACGAGTGGGCGGCCAATGGCAGGAAGAACATATTCGGAGAAGAAGTGAAGCTGGTTGAAATGCAATCGGAGGCCGGTGCTGCCGGAGCGTTGCATGGTGCCCTCCAGGCGGGATCCCTGGGTACTACTTTTACGGCTTCACAGGGCTTGTTGCTTATGATACCCAATATGTATAAAATATCCGGTGAATTGTTGCCGGCCGTTCTTCATGTTTCAGCCCGCAGTCTTGCAGCCCAGGCTTTGTCAATATTCGGAGACCACAGCGACGTGATGAGCACCCGGCAAACAGGTTTTGCCATGCTCGCAACAGGTAGTGTTCAGGAGATTATGGACCTGGCAGCTGTCGCCCATCTCACTGCTATTAAATCAAGGGTTCCTTTCCTTCATTTCTTCGACGGATTCAGAACTTCAGCAGAAATCCAGAAAATTGAAGTACTTGACATGGAAGATCTGGCCAGGCTGCTTGATTATAAATCTTTGCAGGAATTCCGCGACCGGGCATTGAATCCTGAACATCCGGTTACACGGGGTACAGCTCAGAATCCTGATATTTATTTCCAGAGCCGGGAAGCAGCCAATCCCTTTTATGATGCCCTGCCGGAAATCGTCGACAGTTACATGAAGGAAATGTCCAGGCTTACCGGCCGTGACTATGCGCCATTCAGGTATTTCGGTGCTCCCGATGCTGAAAATATAGTTATTGCGATGGGTTCCGTGACGGAAACAACCCGGGAAGTTGTGGACTATCTCAACGCAAAGGGTGCCAAAACCGGTGTGGTCGTTGTTCACCTGTACCGTCCTTTTTCTGCAAAATACCTCCTGAATGTGGTACCAAAAACAGTCAAACGGATCTCGGTGCTCGACAGGACCAAGGAACCGGGTGCCAATGGAGATCCGCTCTATCTCGATATAAAAGACATATTCTACGGACAGCCTGGTCAGCCTCTTATACTGGGTGGCCGATATGGTCTCAGTTCCAAGGATACAACTCCTGTCCAGATCATCGGCGTTTTTGAGAACATGGCCTCTGCTGAACCCAAAATGCATTTTACGATAGGTATTGATGACGATGTGACACATCTTTCGCTCCCCATGAAACCAGAGATCAGCATTTCGGATAAGGGGACTTTCGAAGCCAAATTTTATGGTTTGGGTTCCGATGGTACAGTGGGTGCCAACAAAAATTCAATTAAGATCATCGGAGATTCCACTGATAAATATGCGCAGGCCTATTTTGCCTACGATTCAAAAAAATCAGGCGGGATTACAGTTTCACATCTCCGTTTTGGCGATAAACCGATCCGTTCACCCTACCTGGTTGGAACGCCGGATTTTGTCGCATGCCACGTACCGGCTTACCTCGAGAAATACGATTTGCTTAAGGGAATTAAAAAAGGTGGAACTTTCCTGTTAAACAGCCTTTGGGATGCCGAAGAAACAAAGAGAAAACTACCGGACAGCATTAAGAAAACCCTTGCTGAAAATGAGATCAGACTTTATATTATCAATGCCACCAAGATTGCCAGTGAAATAGGATTGGGTAATCGTACCAATTCAATTATGCAATCTGCATTCTTCAGGATCGCCAACGTAATCCCTTTTGAAGATGCCCGTTCACAAATGAAGAAGGCTATTATAAAAACCTTTGGACGCAAGGGCGAAGAGATTGTTAACATGAATATTGCGGCCATAGAGCGCGGAAGTGAGGTTGAAAAGGTTGAAGTTCCGAAAGAATGGGCTAAACTTCAGCCAAAGGCCAAAGCCGAAACCAGGAAGGTCCCGGCATTTATCAAAAACGTAGTTGAACCCATTAACAGTATGATGGGTGATGATCTGAAGGTAAGTGCTTTTGCAGGCCGGGAAGACGGAACTTTTCCATCCGGCACAACCGTTTATGAAAAACGTGGTATTGCCGTAAATATTCCGGAATGGAAATCAGAAAACTGCATCCAATGCAATCAGTGTGCATTTGTCTGTCCCCATGCCTGTATCAGGCCCTTCCTGCTGGATCAGTCTGAAATAAAGGGTGCCAACGGCGCAGTTACCCTGAAGGCGATCGGCAAAGGTTTTGAAGGATTGCAGTACAGGATACAGGTCAGCCCGTTGGATTGTACCGGATGTGGCGTTTGTGCAGAGGTTTGTCCCTCAAAGGAAAAGGCCCTGGTGATGAAACCCCTCGAAAGCCAGTCTGCAGAAGTTGCCAACTGGGAATTTATGTCGTCCGGAGTAACATATAAGGATCACCTGGTTGAAGTGGACAAAGCTGTGAAGAACTCCCAATTTGCCCAGCCCCTGTTTGAATTTTCAGGTGCCTGCGGTGGGTGCGGGGAAACACCATATATTAAACTGGTTACCCAGCTTTTTGGCGACAGGATGATAGTTGCCAACGCAACAGGCTGTTCTTCCATTTATGGTGGTTCAGCCCCCTCAACTCCATATTGTACCAATCACGAAGGTAAAGGTCCCGCTTGGGCAAATTCACTCTTCGAGGATAATGCTGAATACGGACTTGGTATTGCTCTTGGCGTAGAAAAACTCAGGTCAAGGTTGGAACGGAAAATGAAGGAATCATTAAGCCAGAACAAGGGCTTGTCAGATAAAACTGTTGAAGCTTTCGGAGAATGGCTGATGGCGAAAAACGATGCACGGGGTTCCACGGCAGCAACACTCAGGATTCTGGATGCACTGTCAACGGAAAAGGATCCTGTTGCCAGGGAAATATTGGAGCTGAAACAATACCTGATTAAAAAATCAATCTGGATCTTTGGTGGTGACGGCTGGGCATACGATATTGGCTATGGCGGTCTGGATCACGTTCTTGCATCCGGCGAAAATGTGAATGTGCTCGTGTTGGATACCGAAGTTTATTCCAATACCGGTGGACAGGCTTCCAAGTCTACACCGATCGGGGCAGTTGCTAAATTTGCCGCAGCTGGCAAACGGGTCAGGAAAAAGGACCTGGGTGCCATGGCAATGACATACGGCTATGTTTATGTAGCTCAGGTGGCCATGGGAGCCAGCCAGAATCAGTACCTGAAAGCATTGCGGGAAGCTGAAGCTTATCCGGGTCCCTCCCTTATCATAGCTTATTCACCCTGTATCAACCATGGGTTGAGACTGGGCATGGATAAATCACAGGAAGAGCAGAAACTTGCTGTAAATGCGGGTTACTGGCACCTGTACCGCTACAATCCGATGTTGGAAACGGAAGGCAAGAATCCGTTTGAACTGGATTCAAAACCCCCGGAATGGGGCAAGTTCCAGGATTTCCTTAACAGCGAGGTCCGTTACACATCACTGAAGAAGGCCTTTCCGAAGGAAGCTACGGAATTATTCCTGGCTGCTGAAGAAAATGCCAAATGGCGCTACAATAGCTATAAAAGGCTGGCTGCCATGGATTTTACCAAGTAAAAATGGGAAGAATAGTCGGGATCGATTTGGGACAAAAAAGAACCGGCATTGCGGTCACAGATCCATTGCAAATTATCGCCAACAGCCTGATCACGATTCCGACTTCAGAAGTGCTTTCATTTCTCAATTCATACACTGCTGCGGAACAGGTGGATTCATTCGTCGTTGGATATCCAAGGAAAATGAACAATTCACCGTCTGAAGCTGTTCGATTTATTGATCCTTTTTTGGAAAAACTGAGAAAGTCTTTTCCCGGAAAAGAGGTATTTCTGATGGATGAAAGGTTTACTTCTAAACTGGCCAGGCAGGCTATATTGATGGGCGGTGTCAGGAAAAAAGCCCGGCAGAATAAGGCGCTTGTGGATGCCGTCAGCGCTGTCATTATCCTGCAATCTTACCTGGAATACCGGGAAAACAGTAAAAAACAAGGTAAATCGTAAACCTGCCTGCCGGCAGGCAGGTCGTAAATCGTAAATTTCATTATGGTCTATCCCGTTGTTGTATATGGTTCTCCAATTCTGAGGCAGGTAGCCAGGGAAATTGATGCAGGTTATCCTGAATTGAAGCAATTGCTGGCCGATATGTTTGAAACCATGTATAAAGCTGATGGGATGGGGCTGGCTGCGCCCCAAATCGGAAAGTCAATACGCATTTTTGTTGTCGACGGCACTTCACTCGAAGGTGAGGATGCAACGATGAAGGACTTTAAGAAAGCATTTATTAACCCCGAAATACTTCATCTTGACGGAGAAAATGTCCAGATGAATGAAGGCTGCCTGAGTCTTCCCAAATTACGCGAAGATGTGGAAAGGCATAACAAAGTGAGAATCCGCTATTATGACGAAAACTTCAACAAAATTGAGGAAGAATATGAAGGTCTTAAAGCAAGGGTTATTCAACATGAATATGACCATTTGGACGGGATCATGTTCATTGATCGCATTCCTCCTCTCAGGAAGAAATTAATAAAGGGAAAATTGAACGACATCACCAAACTTAAGGTGGATGTCCATTATAAGATCAGATTGTTAAAATAATTTTTTGCAGAGACAAGCCACTGAACCTGTCTCTGCCTGTTTTCAGACAGCGGGGTATTTCTTAAAGATCTGATCCGACTTAAGAAGAAGCTCAATATACTGGGCACGTTTATAAACAAAGGGATCGGTGGTGTTCTTCTGGGAAAGCTTGCCCCTGAATTCGCCCAGGCTATGGTAATTTTTTGATTCCATCCATGTCTGAATATCCTTTAACATTATGGAAATATATTCGATCTTGTTTTTATAAACCGTACTGACCACCTGCACGCAATCTGCACCGGCCAGGATCATCTTAACCACGTCACCGCCAGTAAATATTCCGGTATTACTGCAAATTGATGCGGCAATGTTTCCAAAAAGCAACCCGGCAAAACGGAGGCTTAATTTATTGTCCTCAGGACTGCTTAGATTGAAGGGTGAAAAATGCTCCTGCTTATCAATATCTATATCCGGTTGAAAAAGCTTGTTAAACAGGACAAATCCGTTTACACCCAAATTGTCCAGGGTTGAAACAATATGCAAAGGGTTGGCATAAAAGGGGCTCAGCTTCACACTGATGGGCAGGTTTACTTTGGGTTTTACAGCATTAATGATTTCAAGCTGCCGGTTGTTCACATCCCTTCCGTCTGTATGCGTATCCTTAGGAACATAAAAGAAATTGAATTCAAGTGCGTCCACCCCGGTTTGTTCCAGCTGCTGTGCATAGTCGATCCATGATTCCGTATAAACAGCATTCAAACTGGCGATTACAGGTACATTCAGGCTTTCCTTAACTTTGCGGAGATTTACAAGGTGCTCTTCGGGTCCGGCATGCTTGATTGAGGGAAACAACTTCACCATTTCGGCATGCCTTTCATTATATTCTTCCAATTCATCATCCATCTGAGCTGATTCAAGCTGGATCTGTTCTTCAAATAGCGATTTATAAACAATTGCTGCGGCTCCTGCCTCTTCAGCCCTCTTCAGATTATCAATTTTAGTAACAAGGTTGCTGGCACCCAGGATAACCGGGTTTTTTAAGTCGAGACCAAGATAATTTGTTTTAAGATCAACCATTTTATCTGATTTAATTATTGTTAGATATCATGTATACGCCTATGGCAGTCGCAAATTTAGGAATTAAATTCATTAAACAAATTGAATTGTGGGAGGATAAATTCAGAATTGATTAAAGTTGAACTTGGAAAAGATTTAAAAAAATCGTATTTTTCATTGATACGTTAGAGGCAAGTCATCATACCCCATGCCACTATTACCGGTTTTAAGGAAAAGTCCGTTTGCAAGGCTGATAATATTTTATGCTGCGGGAATTGCCACCTCAAATTACGTGGGTACCCGGCCTGTTTTTATTTTTGGACTGGCGGCATCCCTTATCCTTTTATGGATGGGTCTGCTTGTAATTGTTATCTGTTACAAAAGTTTTAAAACAGGATGGGTGTCAGGCATATTCGCGGCTTTGACACTTTATTTATGCGGAATATGGGCTGTGGAAGTACACCGTAGTCATGAATCCCTTGTACATGCCCTCCCTGATGACAGGGGAAATTATAAGATCCGGATCATGGATTTGCCTGAAATAAAGGGAAGCACTTTGAAGGCGACTGCCAAGGTTCTGGCAACCGGATCGGGCAACCGGGGGATGCCTGGAAATTTCCGGATACTGGTTTATTTTGATAATTATGATACAAATGAGATGATTGGTCCCGGTTGCGAACTTTCTGTATACACAGCACTTAAGACTATTCCGGGACCCTCAAATCCGGACGAATTCAATTACCGGAAATATCTTGCCGCCCGGCATATATACAGGCATGCATTTGTCAGGCCGGGTTTCCGGAAGGTCACCGGAATTCACAGATCCCTGCGTTCCTGGTCCTGCATCATGAGAAGGCAATTGCTTTTTTCACTTGAAAAGATCGGACTTGATCCGGCAGAATGCGGATTGTTGTCGGCTCTGACACTCGGTTACAAGGAGGACCTGGATGCCCGCACCAAACAAATTTTCTCCCGGGCCGGAGTAATGCATATAATGGCACTGTCCGGATTCAATGTAGGTATCATTGCATTGGTACTCGGATTTGCACTGGGTATTTTTGATTATAATGAAATTGGAAAAGCCGGCAAAACTTTCATCATTATTGCATTCCTGTGGCTTTTTGCCCTGGTTACAGGTTTATCGCCTTCTGTGACGCGGGCAACTTTAATGATAAGCTTTGTCCTGTCGGGCAGATTATTTCACCGGCCCGTAAATCATTATAATGTGCTGTTTGCTTCGGCCTTCATAATTCTTGCACTTTCACCGAATATGCTTGGAGATGTCAGCTTTCAGCTGTCCGTTGCCTCTGTTTTGGGGATTATCCTGTATCAGCCAGTTCTGAATAAACTCCTGATCTTCAGGAACAGGATTGTTAACAGGATCTGGCAGGTTTTCACTCTTACCTGGGCGGCCCAACTGGCAACATTTCCGCTGACCATTTATTATTTTCATCAGTTTCCTGTTTATTTCTGGCTCACAAATTTATATGTTGTACCGCTGGTTTCAATTATAGTCTGTATTTCCTGCATTTATCTGGCATTCGCATTTATCGGACCTGTGGCATTTATTATTGGTAAAGTGCTGTCCCTGTTGCTGAAGGGGTTATCCTTCCCGGTTGCCCTGGTTGAGGATATGCCGCTTTCCCTGATCAGCGGAATATATATAAGCAAAACCCAGGTTGCAATGCTGATCATAATGCTGTTATCGCTGGCTATTTTCGGATTGTTCAAGATGAAGCAATGGCTTTTTGTATTTATGGTCGTTTGCATTTCTTTTGCTGCCCTCAACACCCTGAATGCCTTGAAAATAAGCCGGCAGGATATCATCATGGTGGGAAAAATCCGGGACGCTTCGGCAATAAATATTATCCGGGGCAGACAATCAATGCTGTTGGTTGGTTCCGGCTCACTGATAAATGACGCCCGCCTGGGTTATGCCTTCGGAAACTTTTGGATCCGGCACCGTGTAAATCCCCGGATTTGCGAAATGGATAGTGCCAGCTGTATCCGGAGGGCCGATTCGTCAATCGTGGGCTTGCAGTGCCGGACGGGATGGAGGGGTAAGAACTGCCTGGTCAGCTCCGGTGCAAGGCGTATGGTCATTCTCAGGGATGACTTTTTTTACAGGTATCATTCCGGTGAGAGATTGGAAGCAGATCTGCTTGTAATAACGGGCAGCCTGTCAATACAACCCGATGTGATTGCCAAGGAAATAAACCCTTCCCTCATCATTCTCGATTCATCCGTACGGATTTCAGAAGCACGGCATTGGCAAAAGGCATTCGAAAAGATAGGATACCATTGCTTTTCAGTAAGTGAAAATGGTGCTTACATTTCCCATTCCGTGCCGGATTATCACCGGTAGTTCACCGGTGCAGTCAATTACTGTCGACGGAATATTGTTGCCGGGACCACCATGAATTACCGCATCAACCCTGTTCCTGTAATTGTCAAATATCAGTTCCGGATCTGTTGTATAATCGAGTACCTCATCCTCATCATGTATGGACGTGGTCAATATGGCATTGCCAAGTTCCCTTACGATCTCAAGAATTATATTGTTGTCGGGTACCCTGATTCCGATTGTCTTCTTCCGGTGGCGGAATATTCTCGGAACATTACTGTTGGCTTCCAGAATAAAAGTAAATGGACCGGGCAAAACCTGCTTCATTAATTTAAAAGTGGGATTATTCACGTGTTTTGCATAATCGGTGAGATGACTCAGATTATGACATATGAAGGAAAAATTTGCTTTTTCAAGGTTGATTCCTTTTATCCTTGCCACCCGCTCCAATGCTTTATGGCTGAATATATCGCAGCCCAATCCGTATACCGTATCTGTCGGAAAAATAATAACCCCGTCGTCTTTTAAAATTTGAACGGCCTTCTGGACTTGTCTTTGGCCAGGTGTTTCGGGATGTATTTTCAGCAACATTAAGAATAAAGCGTGGTTTGCAGTGCAAAGTAAGTAAAATTTGCCATCCACAGCTAATAATACTCATACGTATACCTTGTCATGACCCTGTATTTGGTTGCAGGGTACCAGGTAATTGCGGAGGTGCATATACCTTTTTCATCATAGGTATAAGTAATCTGATTATAATCTTCATTGTTTTTTCGCCTCCATTTAATTTCAAGAAGATTGTTTCCTGCATCATAGGTAAGGCACTTTTTCAGGAATTTCTCTGTTCCGGGCCTTTCTTCGCTGATATCCAGAAGATCTCCCGAGGCATTATAGTTGTATGTCGTTCGTAACGTGAACTTGTCGAGCTTATATTTTGCCTCTTCCTTAAGGTTTTTGTTTTCATCGTAGTTGTATGTCTTTTTTTCCAGTTCACTCTGGTTGACACCATATATGGCTTCCTCTACCAGGTTTTTATGTGAATCGTACTGAAGATACAGTTTTGACGTCAGGGCCCCCGAGGCATTGTAAATCGAAACCACTGCCTTATTGTCCTTTCTAATGAAAATCCTCTTCTCACTCAATGCATTATTTTTCATGTAACGGATTTCAGTCATTTCTCCTTTATCATTATAGGAATAGGTTGTGAGAAAACTCTCAACGCCGTCATAACCGCTTTCTTCCGTTAACAGGTTTGCATCATTGTATTTTGAGATCTTCTGGTAAGCAGCCCTGGAAGTAATGCTCCCCTGAAATCGTGAATATTCCGATTTATTCCCCTGCGCATCATAATTGTATCTCTCGGTACTGATCACCTGGCCTTTAGGATTAAAGGCCATAACCTGCATAATTTCCCCGGACATGGAAAAGAGCGTGACTGACGTTTTGAGACCGTTTTTTGAAGGATTTTTGCCTTCAAAGGGGTAATCCCAGCTGACCTGGTTTTTTATCTTATTACGGGAATAATTCGCGCGACTTTTTTTATTTTCACCAGACTGAGGGTAAGCCTGTAAAAAAAGGATCAGACCGGCCGGAATCAGGCACAGCCTCATCAAACAGCAAAATTGCCCCAATATAACAGGTATGTATCTCAAGAGTTTTTTGGTTCAGCAGTTTACGATCCTATGGCCGGAATGTTACACGAAGGCTTGTTAAATGCAAAAAACAATACTATGCCCCTGATGCCTGATACCTTCTTCCAATAATAGACTAATTTTGAGGTTTCTATATGCCCTATGAAAATTACATCAAAAACAATGCGTCGTTTCCTTTTCTGGTCACCGGTTTTGTTATTGCTGATCCTGGCCGTTTTATTTCCGGTCCGGAATGCTATCCTTAGAAAAGCCCTGTTGTATGTTACCGGCCGGTTAAAAACGCATCATCTTGTAACTCATTGGGATGGAGCCTCATTCCGGGGACTGAAAACTGTTTTTATCAAAGGCGTATATATTCAGGAAGAAAAGGGTGAAAATGAAATGTATATTGATTCCCTTGGGGTCAATGTTCGGATATTGCCTTTATTACTGAAAAACATCAGGATAAAAAGACTTGAATGCAGCAAAATTTCACTGAGATATGTCGCTTCTATCCCTGACACTCTGGGTAATTTACCGGCCAGACATGATTCAGCCGGAATTTTCAGGAAATTTGCCGGCAGGGATCTTGCAGATCTGACAAACCGGTATATAAGGCGTTCATTCCTGTATCTTCCGTCCAGAACCAGGTTGGGATTGATTGAATGCAGGCTTACTTATGCAAATAAAACTTCCCGGGTTGGTTTTATCAATTTAGAGATGATAAAGGGGGCAATCAGCGGAGCACTTTTTTTGGCCGGAGAAGGTAGAAGAATTGAAATACCCCTGACAGGCAGATTTGACAAAAAGCTGTATCTCTCAAGGATCAGCCTGGTTAACACAAGCCGTGAACTTTTACCGGTACCTTTTCTGCTGGACAAGTATGGCATTGAATCCGGGTTTGATACACTGGATTTTTCTCTTGATTTATCGGAACGGAGCCGGCATGCAATAAATCTTTCAGGGGAGTTTAATTTTTCCGGTTTTGTATTGAAGGGAGAAAGACTTGCTACGGAAAGCATCAAAATTGATCGTTTCAGATCTTCATTCCTGGCTCATCTGGGTGCAGACCACCTGGAACTTGACAGCAGTACGACTGTTTTTTTGAACCGGATAAGGCTTAAACCCTTTTTTCGGTTACGGATTGATACCTATCCACGAATTGATATTAAGCTTTTGCCTGTAAACTGGATGGCACGTGATTTTTTCAGCTCTCTGCCGGCAGGCATGTTTACAAGTCTGAACGGACTCAGAGCAGAGGGGATCATCCGCCATCGTCTGGATTTTTCAGTCGATATGAACAATCCTGATAGTCTTGAATTTACTACCACCCTGACATCAGATGACTTTAAGATTGTCGGCTTTGGAAAAGACGATTACCGGATACTGAACGGTACCTTCAAACACGAGGTTTTTGAAAGGGGAAAGCTAAAAACCGCATTTTTAGTAGGTCCGGTCAATCCCGATTTTGTTTCCATCGGTCAGATTTCCCCATTCCTGCGAGCAGCAGTCATGACTTCGGAAGACGGCAGCTTTTATTTTCACCAGGGATTTAATCCGGAAGCATTTCGCGCATCCATTGTGACAAATATTAAGGAAAAAAGGTTCGCCCGGGGTGGAAGTACAATATCCATGCAGCTTGTTAAGAACGTATTCCTTACCCGAAACAAGACCGTTGCACGCAAAATTGAGGAAGCCCTGATTGTCTGGCTGATTGAAAATCAAAATCTTGTCCCGAAGAACAGGCTGTATGAGGTATATTTGAACTTAATCGAATGGGGTCCTGGTGTTTACGGTATTGGCCAGGCCAGCCAATTTTATTTCAACAAGAAACCAAACGATCTGAATCTGGCGGAAAGTATTTTTCTGGCCAGCATAGTACCGCATCCAAAATGGTACAAGTATTCATTTGAGCATAATGGCGTCCCGAAGCCATTCTTCGGGAATTACTTTCATAGGATGGAGGAACTTATGGTGAAAAAAAAGTTCATTGAAGCCATGGATACTATAGCCGTAAATCCCATTGTTACGCTGACCGGACCGGCTGCCCAGGCCCTTTCTGTTTCAGATTCAATACGTACTGACCCGGTCATCCTGCAGGAAATAGAAATGTTACCGGCTACTATTAAATTAAAAATCAGGGAGCAGTGATCATTTTCATTTCAGATATGTTTTTACTTTTAGAAGATTTCTTTAAATTGTAAAAAATATCACGGACTATGTCATTTGATTTGGAACTCATCAGCAAAGTGTATGGGTTATATGCCAAACGGGTTGACGCGGCCAGGACCCTGGGTAAGCATCCCCTTTCGCTTACGGAAAAAATATTATATGCACATCTCGAAGAGGGCATGGCAACAAACATATTTGAGCGGGGAAGAGACTATGTGAATTTTGCACCGGACAGGGTGGCAATGCAGGATGCAACGGCCCAGATGGCGTTGCTTCAATTTATGCAGGCCGGCAGGAAAAGGGTATCAGTTCCAACAACAGTGCATTGTGATCACCTAATCCTCGCCAGGGATGGTGCTACAGCAGATCTGGCCTCGGCCCGGGTTACCAATAAGGAAGTTTTTGATTTCCTGTCATCGGTTTCTGATAAATACGGAATCGGTTTCTGGAAACCGGGAGCCGGTATAATTCATCAGGTACTGCTTGAGAATTATGCCTTTCCGGGTGGCATGATGATAGGCACTGATTCACATACCGTGAATGCAGGTGGTTTGGCGATGCTGGCCATAGGAGTGGGGGGTGCCGATGCCTGTGACGTAATGGCGGGCCTGCCATGGGAAATGCGATTCCCAAAACTGATCGGCGTTAAGCTCACCGGCAGGCTAAGCGGATGGACATCGGCCAAAGATGTTATTCTGAAAGTGTCAGGTATCCTGACTGTTAAAGGAGGTACTGGCTGCATAATAGAATATTTTGGCGAGGGCGCCAGATCTATTTCATGCACCGGCAAAGGGACCATATGCAATATGGGCGCGGAGATCGGAGCAACCACATCTGTTTTTGCTTATGATCAAAAGATGGAGGAATACCTCAGGGGAACCGGTAGGGCGGTAGTTGCAGACCAGGCGAATCTCCTGAAGTCTTACCTGACAGCTGACGAAGAAGTCTACAAAAATCCTTATGATTATTTCGATCAGGTTATTGAAATAAACCTATCTGAGCTGGAACCTCACATCAATGGACCTTTTACGCCGGATCTGGCTACTCCTGTTTCCACTTTTGCCCAGATGGTCACAGAAAACGGCTGGCCGGAAAAACTCGAAGTCGGACTGATCGGTTCCTGTACAAATTCATCTTACGAAGACCTTACCCGTGCGGCATCAATAGCAAGACAGGCAGTGAGCAAGAAATTAAAGGCCAGATCGGAGTTTACCATTACCCCGGGATCAGAACAGGTCCGGTATACCGCTGATCGGGATGGAATTCTGAAGACATTTGAGAAAATCGGAGGGCTGGTTCTGGCAAATGCCTGTGGCCCCTGCATCGGACAATGGGCAAGACATGGAGCTGACAAGCAGGAAAGAAACTCCATTATGACATCCTTTAACCGTAATTTTGCCAAAAGAAATGATGGCAATCCAAATACACACGGGTTTGTTGCATCCCCCGAAATCGTGACTGCCTTTGCTATTGCTGGAACCCTGAAATTTAACCCGCTACGTGATACACTTGTTAATGAAGCCGGTGAAAAAGTCCGATTTGATGAACCCGTTGGAGATGAGATGCCTCATCTGGGGTTTGATGTCAAAGATAATGGTTACCAGAAACCCTCTGCAGACGGAAGTCATATTGAGGTGCTCGTAAACCCGGGCAGCGACCGGCTCCAGTTACTTGAACCATTTGAACCCTGGGATGGACAGGACTTTAATGGTTTGGTGCTTCTAATCAAGGCAAAAGGAAAATGCACCACGGATCACATTTCTATGGCTGGTCCCTGGCTGAAATACCGCGGGCATCTGGACAACATATCAAATAACATGCTCATCGGGGCGGTGAACTATTTTAATGATGAAACCAATTCAATTAAAAATCACCTCGACGGACAGTATAATGAGGTTCCCGAAACTGCCCGGATGTATAAAGCTAAAGGGATCAAAACAATCGTGGTAGGGGATGAAAACTATGGTGAGGGTTCATCCAGGGAACATGCAGCCATGGAACCGAGGTACATGGGAGTCAGGGTGGTGCTTGTGCGTTCCTTTGCCCGCATTCACGAAGCTAACCTCAAAAAGCAGGGGATGCTGGCCCTGACCTTTGCCCATAAGGCGGATTATGATAAAATTCAAGAAGATGATCTGGTGGATATTATTGGTCTTACCGGATTTATGGCAGGTAAGCCACTTACTGTCAGGCTCCGGCATGCCAGCGGAGCCATCGAGGAATTCCCGGCCAACCATACCTATAATGAAAGCCAGATTGCGTGGTTTAATGCCGGTTCAGCATTGAATCTTATCAGGCAAAACCTTCAGAATGCCTGATGAAAAACCTCTCACAATTCCAACCCATTCCCAAAGGTGATAAAAGAACTATCAGGGGATGGGTTATGTATGACTGGGCTAATTCAGTGTACCAGCTGACAATCGGATCTACTATTTTTCCCATCTACTATAATGCCATAACGCGGAATGGCAGTGATTATACCGTGAGCTTCTTTGGCATAAGGGCTATCAATACCGTATTATATTCCTGGGCCATTGCAGTCTCTTATCTTTTGGTCGCCATATTCTCTCCCTTGTTTTCATCCATCGCTGACTATTCCGGCCTCCGGAAAAGATTCATGATGGTTTTTACATGGATAGGAGCTCTTTCCTGCGGATTTCTGTTTTTCTTCAATAAGAACACGATCGAATTTGGATTGATCGCTTTTACTCTTGCTACAATTGGATACGGAGGCAGCCTGGTGTTCTATAATTCATTTTTACCGGTGATCGCAGAACCAAAAGATCAGGACAGGATCAGTGCCCGCGGATATTCCATGGGCTACCTGGGGGGTGTGGTGTTGCTTATTTTTAATTTGATATTTGTGCTGTTCCCAGGCTTTTTTGGGATTACCGATGATACCTTTCCTCCACGCCTGGCTTTTCTGACTGTATTCCTCTGGTGGATCGGATTTTCACAGATCACTTTCCACCGGTTACCTAAATTTACTTTTGGAACCAGGGTCAGGGGTGGTAGTGCTATTCTTAACGGTTATCGGGAACTCCGTATAGTATTTAACCAGGTTCGCAAACTTAATAGACTGAAATTGTATCTGGTGGCTTACTTCTTTACCACCATGGGTTTATTAACCGTAATGTTTATGGCAGCTACCTATGCCTCCAAAGAGCTGAATTTACCGGACACAATTCTGATTCCCACCATCTTGCTCATTCAGCTTGTGGGTATGTTCGGTGCATGGACATTTGCAGGGATTTCTGGAAGGTTTGGAAATATCAGGGCGCTTATTATTGCAATCATAATATGGATACTGGTTTGCATAGGTGCTTTTCTCATCACCAATGCTGTTGGGTTTATTGCTGTTGCGATAGTAGTGGGTCTTGTAATGGGGGGAACGCAGTCGCTCGGCCGCTCCACCTATTCAAAAATGCTTCCTGAAACCCGGGACCATACTTCCTTTTTTAGTTTTTATGATGTTATGGAAAAAATAGCCACTGTGGGTGGTACGTTCAGTTTTGGTATTATTGAAGCCGTAACCGGCAGTATGCGATTTTCCGTTCTGGCCATAATTTTGTTCTTTATTATTGGCCTGACTTTTATGCTGGTTTTGTTAAGAAAGCGCGAAAACGTCCTGGTTTAATCAACTCTTAACCGGTTAGGTCAATGAATGCCCGATACCTGATCATACTTGCCGGTCCCACAGCTGTCGGAAAAACCAACCTGGCTATACAGGTGGCACAAAATCTGGGCACGGAGATCATTAATGCTGATTCCCGGCAGGTTTACCGCGAAATGAAAATTGGCACCGCTGTTCCTTCAGATCAGCAACTGGCTGCTGTAAGGCATCATCTTGTCGGGCACAAGTCTATTTATGAGCCCTATAATGCCAGCTTGTTTGAGCGCGATGCTCTTCAAATACTTGAGAAGTTGTTTTCCATGCATAATTCTGTTGTGATGACGGGCGGAAGCGGATTGTACATAAATGCCGTATGCCATGGCATAGACGACATTCCCGCTGTGGATCTGCAGGTACGGGAACGCCTGCATCAGCTGTATATTTATGGCGGACTGAAAAGCCTTCATACCATGCTGATGAATTCAGATCCGGATTACTATTCCAAAGTCGATCTGAGTAATCCTAAAAGAATGTTAAAGGCTCTCGAGATCATTGAAATGACAGGTAAGCCGTATTCATCCTTTCTCACGGGTAGCAAAAAGTCAAGGGATTTCGGAATAATCAGGTTCTGCCTTGATCTGGAACGGAAGGAACTTCACCGCAGGATAAACCAAAGGGTGGATGATATGATGTACGCCGGATTGCTGGATGAGGTAAGGGAATTGTTTCCCAATAGAAAATTGAATGCCCTGAATACTGTAGGATACAAAGAGCTGATCGATCATCTGGATGGCAGATGTACTCTCGCGGAAGCAGTAGACAATATAAAAGGACATACACGCCAGTACGCCCGCAGACAGCTGACCTGGTTCAGGAGGGAAAGTGACTATCTTTGGATTGGACCGGAAGACCTGGATGCAGTATTGAAACAAATTAATGAGATCGGGCAACATGGAAAAACCTGAAATGACAAAATACATTATTAGAGTCTATGCCTTGATTATCAATAAAAAGGGACAGATTTTGCTGAGCGATGAGTTCGTGTACGGTCAGAATACTACAAAATTTCCCGGAGGCGGTATGGAATACGGAGAAGGTCCGCTGGAATGCATTCAGAGAGAAGCTATGGAGGAATTCGGTCAGGAGATTGAAATAAGCAGTCATTTTTATACCACACACTTTTACCAGCGTGCTTTTTTTTTCGAGGATCATCAGCTCATAAGTATTTATTACCGTGCCCATTTCAAAGAACCACCCCGATTCAGGATATCTGTCAGGCCATTTGATTTTCCACCAGGCCTGAACGGAGGACAATCATTTCGATGGGTAAAAATTTCTTCCCTCACAGAGGACAGACTTACATTTCCGGTGGACCGTTATGTTCTGAAACTATTGAAAGCAGCGGGTGATGTCATCATATGAACCATCCTGTGGTTAGCTTGTTATAGGATCTGTATGTAGTTCCCGGAACATTCATGTATTTTCAAATGGCCTGAAATTAGTGATCGGTTTTGGAAGTGCTTGTAAAGTCAGGAAAATATTTATATTTACAATATTGTCCTGAAATACTTTGTGGAGGATTGAAGATAGCTTGACTTAATGTGTATTCTAATTTTTTACAAATATTAAAACAACCAGAAAGTTTAAACCCATTAATTTGAAATTTTATGAATGTAGTTGCCATTAGAAAATTTGCCGGGCTTATAATTCTTGTCGCAGGTTTACATGTAAGTCTGTTTGCCCAGGAAAAGAACGATGCCATAAAGGCATTTAATGAAAGCGTTGATTTGATGAAAACCGACCCGGTAAGTGCTATCGGATCGTTTGAAAATTGTATTAAAATCTGTGAACAGGTTGGTGATTCGGCCAATGATGTTAAAGAAAAAGCAACCAAAGTACTTCCTGATCTTTATTACCAGAAGGCCTCAGATCTTTTACTGGTCGATAAAAATCTGAATGGGTCCATTAGTGCTTCCAAGAAGGCCCTTGAGGTGGCCAAGAATTATAATAGCCCCTCAACCATTGAAAACACAGAGAAAATAATGGTTCAGGCCTATTCAGCCGTCGGTGCCGGATTTTTTACAGGCAACGAAAATGATAAGGCAATACAGGCATACGACAGCGCTTTAATGATTAATCCGGATCATCAGGCCTCAATTTATAATAAGGCTCTGATTTACAGAAAGACAAATAACACGGCCAAGTTCGGTGAAACAATTGATCTTTATATTACCAAACTTAAAGAGTCAGATGATACAACGAAAATATCCCAGGCAAGGAAAGTCGCACTTGATTATTTCAGGATTGCAGGGGGTAAGGCCAATCAGGCCAATAAGCTGGCTGAAGCATTGGGTTTGCTGAATACCTCCCTGAAATATGGCACGGATAAGGGTGTATACTACCAGTTTGCCAATATTTACAATAAGCAGAAGAAATTTACCGAGGCTGCTGAAAATGCACAAAAAGGGCTGGATTTGGAAACCGGTACACCTGAAGACAAAGCCAGATTTTACTGGGAGCTGGCTACAGCCCAGGTGGGGAAAGGGGAAACCACAGCAGCATGCGAAACCTTAAAGAATGCATCATACGGACCGTTCCTGGCGCCTTCCAAAGCACAGAGAACAAACCTTAAGTGCAAATAGCACTTTGGCAGCTCCCTCCCTTGCTGCATGCTGAGGGCACCCGGAAGTCTATAGGGCTTCGTTCTTGTACTTTTCAACTGTAAACCGTGCAAGATGGTAACTGACAGTTGATTCTGCTCCCTGATTCAGGTTGACGTGTGTATCTTCCAGCCCGTCAAAACAACCTCCTGTGCAGGGATTGTAAACGATTTGATGTAAACGGTTGTTGCCCAGGAACCAGTTGAAGGCAATCACGAGTTTGCGCAAATATGTTTTATCCCTTAAGGCAGTATAAAATTTATCCAGTGTCATGACTGTATATGCCACATCAATAGGCTGCTCTCCGAACTGATGATTTCCCGTCTGATCCGGCTTGTCACCTCTTCTGCGCCAGCCCTTATTCGGGATGACTTCCATTCTCTTCTCACTGAAAGTGGATGTCATCAGGAAGTTCATGGATTGGATGGCAATAAATTTATAAAGAGACTTTCCTGTCATCAGCCACGCATACAGCATGGCTTCGGGCATAATGCTGTTGGCATAGGTAAGATAGCTTTCAAACCAGTTCCAGTTTTCTGAGGCTTCATGCTTGAACAATCTGACCAGTTTATTGGCGAAAGACTCCATTCGCAGGATGTTTGCCACCTGCCTGATCTTACTATGATAATAAAACAGTCCTTTCATCGCAAAGGCTATGCCCCTGGGCGACTGCATCTTTACAATGCTGTGTATTGCCCGGTTAAACAGCCTTCTGGCAAGGGTTATCGATTTGACCGGTAAAATTGATTTCTTTGATATCGTATAACCAAGGGCCCATATTGCCCTTCCATTGGCGTCATCAAGATTCGTACGGTTTTGTTCCGTGAAATACCGGTTTTTATCCACATAGTTCAGGAAATTACCATCCGGTTGCTGGCAGTATTTTATGAAACCGAGGTATTTCCCGATTAGCGTCAGATCATCATTATCCCCTGTCTGTTCATAATGCATTATGATGGCTATCAGAGCACGTGCATTGTCATCCAGAGTGTAACCCGATTCTATGTCCGGCTGATTTATTTTTGAAAACTGGATCATCCCTGTTTTGGTTGTCAATTGTCTGATATGATCCAGGTTGATTACCGGCAAATTGTACTGGGGCAGAATTTTTGCTGAGGCAATTTTTTCCAGGACCAGGGTGTGGGCTACCGCAGAATTCTGCCATGAGGTGGAAATGATCTTCTGCAAAGTGTTAATGCTGATTTTTGTTCGCAGCGAATCATCATTGAGTAAATGTATTACACTGGTTTCAACCTGTCTGGAGTTTCTGAAATCAATGATGATGCCGGTATCTTCACTGATCATTTCGCGTGCATGGGGAATTGGCGTTGAAATGATCGGGCATGCACAACTCATTGCATATGCAAACGTGCCACTTACAGCCTGATTCGGATCACTCGTCGTAAACAGGTATATGTCTGTAAGTTGCAGATATTCGAGTAGATCGGGTAAAGCCAGGTACTTGTTAATAAACCTGACATTTTCCATAAGGCCAGATTCTTTGACTTTGTTTTCAAGACTCTCCCTGTATTTTTCTCCTTCCCTTCTAAAAACCTCGGGATGGGTCTTACCAATGATCAGGAACATAACCTCGGGATTCGACCTGACAATGGCCGGCAATGCATCCAGGGTAGTTTCAATGTCCTTACCTGAACTGAGCAATCCGAATGTTGTAAGTACTTTACGTCCGGATAACCCGTATTTTTCTTTCAGGGATGTTGCATCTGTATGGCGAACAAGATGGGTTCCGTGTGCGATAATATTAATCTTTTCGGACGGTATTCCATAATCCCTGATCAGTAATCCCGCTGCATTTTTTGTCATAACAATCACCGATTCAACCATTGACACCATACTCTTTACTTCACTCAGCAATACATGGGAGGGTTGTGGTAAAACGGTGTGAAAAACAAGTACCACCGGTTTGATCAGTTCATATAAAAACCGGAGAAAGGCTTCCGGTTGTTCACTGAAAAACCCGAATTCATGCTGTATGAGTACCGTTTCAATATTTTTATTTTGATTGATGAATCTTGCCAATTTCAAATAATCAGCATAAAGTGAGGTATTCAGGGTATTAATCACCTCTTCGGGGTATGTCATTTCTGATTTCCCGGAAATGAGAGCACACACCTTAATGGAAAATGATTTACCGAATAATATATTCATTGCCCCGATCAGGTCCTGGGAATATGTCGCGATACCGCATTCCCGTGGCGGATAAGAAGTAATGAATAATACTTCCGGCAGATCGGTTTCTGCCCTCATCCCTTGATTTATCCTCCGGATACCGTAATGCCTTACAGGGAATCTGAATTTTGTATCAACATAGGATGACTCTTTCAGACTTTCAATCCATGTATATCTGGCTAATTCGTTTTTCATCTTTTCGCGGATATTGAATCAGTTCCTTTAATAGTGCGGAGAGACTTACTGAAGCGGTGGCAATTCGCTCATCCGCCGCACCATAATACATATACAGCGTATCACCAAATAAACTTGTGCCTGTGGGGAAAACCACATTATTTACTTCCCCCTTCAATTCCCATTCGTACTCAGGCACAAACAATGCATAAGGCAAACGGGCAATTTCAATTACAGGGTTGTCCAGATCAAGAAGGGAAGCACAGGCATTGTATACGCGGCCATCTTTTACTGTTTCTTTCACACCATGGTAAATCATCAACCAACCATATTTGGTTTCTATCGGCGGACAGCCGCTGCCAATATAGCTGGATTCATGGTCATATACCGGATCAAGTGCAATATGCTCGTGCAGATCCAGGAGATAATTATCCCAGAATTCCTTTGTAAGCTCCTGCAGGTTATTAATGGATACAATTTGAATACCGGGTCTGATACGGTGCAGAAAAACCAATTTTCCGTTTATTCTGCGTGGAAAGAATAGGACGTCCTTATCCCACAACATCACCTTTTTTCTGGGATAGGCTTTCTGAAAGTTAAATTTGGGATTCTTATAATAATTCTCATTTACTTTGCCACCATTTCCTGTTACCAGGACAAAATCAGAACATGTGATGGAGGGAACAATAATTCCCCTCTTTAAGAAATGTCTTAAGTCCCTGGATGTTGCGAGAGCACCCAGGGCATTTGTGCCATCATAGCCAGTGTAAGTCAGGTAATACAGATCATCAATCTTAACCACACGGGCGTCTTCAATACCTTTTGATTCATATTCATATTCAGGGATCAGGATTGGCCTGTCCCAACGCTCTGCAATGGTCAATGGCCCATTAAGCCTGCAGTATCCAATCGTTGAATTGTTGCCTTTCCGTACAGCCCTGTAAAAAAGATGAATGTTATTTTGATCCTGATAAGCTGCCGGATTTAAAACACCTTCGTTTTCGAATTCATGATGAGTTTTTCCCAAAAGGATACCTTCTTTTATTACGCTTATCATGATTTTTAAGTTTAGTGGGTAAATTCACGTTTTGAAAACCTCACGGGCTGGCCGGTTTCCTTGAGAATTCAAAATTGACTATCCTGGTCCGGAAATGTGTTACATTAATATTTAAATAAGTTACATCATTCCCACTTGTTTATTTTTTATCTTTCTTTTGATCATTTTCCTTTTTCTGATTGTCTGTTTCCTCTTCTTTTGATTTCTCATTTTTCCTTTCTTTCTTTTTGAAATAACCTTTCAGGAGGAAATTACTTTTTGCGGCATCCATGTTCTCCTCAAGTCCCTTACTTCCTTTTTTAAGGTTTATGATCATCTGGTTAATATTTTCCGAAATGGTTGAATCCTCGATTAACCTGGAAAGGGTACCGCTTCCATTGTTTATTTTAAACATTATTTCGGCCACTTGTCCTGAAATTACCTGCAGATTCTCAGCAGTTACGGAAATGCTGGCCAGGATTGCATCCGTTTCCGTGGGTTCAATAGAAGTGAGAAACTGGTTGTCCCTTATAGATTTTGCCTCTGCACTTCCCTGCGTAATTATGATAAGTCTGTCACCCACAATTCCTTCGGAGCCGATGGCAGCCTGGCAATCGGTTTTAATAAACCGCTTAACATCCTCCTGGAGTAACATCTCGACCTGAATCGTGGTATCATTCATTATGATAATATTATCTACAGTTCCGACATTGATTCCTGAAAAACGGACTGTATTCCCCACCTGCAATCCGCTTACATTGTGAAAACTGGTAATGAGCTTGAAAACCGGGTTAAAGAGGTTTCTTTGTCTTCCAATCAGAAAAATTGCTACTATAAACAGGACTAACCCGGCTGAAACGAACAAACCCAACCTTATTTTGTAATTGGACGAATAAGTATCCATCTCGCTCTGTATTAAAAATTTTGAAAATTATCAGTATCTATTTAAAGAAAGATTTTACCAGCGGGTCAGCAGATTCTTCGAAATTCTTCAGTTTCCCTTCCATGTAAATTCTACCTTCATGGAGAAGCAGGATCCGGTCGGCTGTTGAACGGGCACATTCAATATCATGGGTAATAATAATGGATGAGGTCTTGTATTTTTCTTTGACATCATTGATAAGAAGGCTGATTTCATCAGATGTTACCGGATCAAGTCCGGTTGTAGGTTCATCATATAGCATGATCAAAGGATCGACAATAATGGTCCGCGCCAAACTGATCCGTTTTCGCATTCCGCCTGACAATTGGGAAGGCATCCTGTCTATGCTGTCTGCCAGCCCGACATTTTCAAGTGCTTCCATAACCTTCTCCTGAATTTCCGTTCTTGACAGTTTTTTCCTGATCCTCAACAAGGGGAATTCCAGGTTTTGCCTCACGGTCATCGAGTCATACAGGGCACCGCTTTGAAAGAGAAATCCGATCTTTTTTCGCAGTTCCAAGAGTTCTTTCCGGTTCAATTCGGAAACCGGTTTGTCAAGTACGGTAATTGTACCCCCATCGCTATCAAGCAAACGAACGATGCATTTGATCAATACTGACTTGCCTGTTCCAGACCTGCCCAATATAACCAGGTTTTCGCCCCTATAAAGCTTGAATGAAATATTATTCAGCACATCATGATCTTCAAAGCCCTTTATGAGATTTGTGATGGCAATCATGGTTTCCGCCGAAGTACCTCTGGAATCTGCGTGTTTCATATCTGCCTGTAATTTGTTCATAGCAGAATATCCGTTATCTGAACCGCTATGAGATCAACTATGATTACAAGCAGCGAAGAGGTTACTACCGCTGTATTGGCAGCTATTCCCACACTTTCCGTTCCTCTTCCGGCGGAATATCCTTTATAACATCCCACGATTCCGATTACTGCCCCAAAAACAAAAGATTTTAGCATGGAAGGAATGAAATCCGAAAAATCGATAGGTCCGAAAGCCTCTGAAATAAATAATACAAGATTTGAGCTCCCTTTTATGTTTACGCCAATCCAGCTTCCAAAAAGGCCGAAAAGATCTGCAAATAAAACCAGAACAGGCAACATAAACATCACTGCAATTACCCGGGTTACAACCAAATAACGCATTGGATTGGTTGCTGAAACCTCCATGGCATCAATTTGTTCGGATACTTTCATTGATCCAAGCTCTGCCCCTATGCCGGATCCTATTTTACCGGCACAGATCAATGCAGTGATTACGGGACCGATCTCACGAATAATGGATATAGATACCATGGACGGGAGCAGGGTGACTGCACCGAAATCTGCAAGGGCAGGACGTGACTGAATGGTCAGTACCAGGCCCATGATGAATCCCGTTATAGCAACAAGCGGTAGCGATTTGTTTCCGATCTTGTAGCACTGACGCAAAAATTCCCTGAATTCAAAATCAAGTGAAAAAGTTTCCCGAATGGTTTGCAGTGTAAACAGGGTTAAACCGGCCACGTTTGAAAAAAAGCCCTGTAAGTTTTGCGCGTGCTTAAAAGTTCTTTCGCTGATCTTTATAGATTGCCCGGTTGCGAAATTTTTAACTTTAATAACAGGATATAGCTTTTTCATACTGCAGTACAATAAAGTTCCCTGATAATAAAGAGAAATGGCTGCAAAGCCTCATCCTCACTCAAAGTGCGATATCTCCACGCAAAATCAGAATAAAAATCAGGATTGCGAAGATTGCAGCCAGTCTAGGAAATGAGGAGAATACAAAATCTGAAATCTTATACAGGGCGTTCATTATCATATACCTGATACCTGCAATAACAAACTCCTGCAGGCGATCAAGGATTGTTTTAATTATGTTTGACTTACTTTCCATATTAATTTATTATTATGCCCTCATTAAATTCTTCTTTTGAAATCCTCAGCTTTTGGAAGATTTTCCGGCAGCCTTGGCCTGTTCCTTGGCACCTTCCAGCTTTTCGCTAATGCTTTGAAAGAAATCATTAAACTTATCTGTTAATTCATCCACCATTTTCTCACCTTTCCGGGTGATCTTTTTACGTGTGACAGAACCTTTGTTTGGGGCCAGCAACAGGCCCAATACTGCGCCGGCTGCTACACCTGCTAACAAACCCAATGCGACTTTTCCTGAATTCATGATTTTTTCTTTTTTAAAAGTGAATATTACATTTTGCTATTTTTAAAGGGGCCTTCTGCCCGAAATTACTCTCACCAGAACGGCAATAACTGCAATGACCAGCAATACATGAATAATGCCGCCTGCATGAAAACCAACAAATCCGATCAGCCATGCTATGACCAGGATTACTGCTATGATATAAAGTAGACTTCCCATAATAATGTTTATTAAATATTAAAAAACTTGGAAATCAAAATAAGAAGGTCAAACCGGCATAGGCACCGTTAGCTTTTCTTGAAGCTTTTACAATAACATTATAGGTACCATCGTCTGTGCTGGAGTCCATGTCGACAAATCCATAAAATCCCCTGTAACCTAAATCAAGCCTGATGGTATGGTCCGAATTCAGGGCAAATTCAAGCCCTGCTCCGTATGCAAAACCAACATCCCCTTTTTTAACAGCGGCAACAGCCTGCACATCTGTGTTATTTCCATTGTCAGATGTTTTAAGATCGGATCCTACATTGATCCCGAATTGGGGTCCTGCAACAAGGTTCAGATTAACCACTCTGGACTTACCTGTATTAACGGAAAGCAGCAAAGGTATATTTATATATCTGATTATAACTTCATTACTTATGCTCTGGTCCCTATACTTTTGATTTATCCCGTAATAATTTACCTCGCCCTGAATCCCAATGTGATCTGACAGGTTTATTCCCATCATGACACCAAATCCATGGCTCATTTTAACGGAGCCTTCGACAATGCTGCCATCCGATGTTCTTATATCTATGGATGAAAAGGTTGGCATATAACGAATACCAAATTCACCCATTCGTTCCTGGCCTGAAGTTGCTGTCGGTATCAAAAGCGTAAAAAGTAAAATTGTGATACCGATCGATATGATTTTTAGTTTTTTCATTTTCTTAATTTTTTAGAGTTTTTAAGTTATTGTCAAACAGAATTAATTGCCTACAAAGTTGAATTGCATTAATATGGAATGCATTACACATTTATTGGATTTCGTTACATGATTTACACTTTGGAAAAAATCTTGAACTTTAAAGTGCAGGAAAGGAGCCAGAAATTGCAATTCTTCAGT
>Ga0105104_10000377_pt1 | contig 33735 bp, 27 predicted proteins | sample PPLLaktember2015_3_FD_87034 | JGI IMG/M metagenome (GOLD analysis project Ga0105104, IMG submission 87034) | Freshwater sediment microbial communities from Prairie Pothole Lake near Jamestown, North Dakota, USA - PPLs Lake P7 Core (6) Depth... | ecosystem: Environmental > Aquatic > Freshwater >... | reverse complement strand
TTCGCCGATGGACCTTCGTTCGGGCTTCCATGCAAAGTTGATCGGCGCAAAGAAGAGATGAATATGCTTTGAGTAGGGGAAGTAAGGCAGGAAGGCAACCACTGCGCCGATGGATACCCAGAACATGGCATGCTCCAGGGTTTCCAGCGCCGCCGGGGACATGTTGAGACTCAAAAGGAAGCGCCCAACGGCGGAAATCACAGGCTGCCACGGATCCAGAGGGTAGTCAATAAAGGGATAAATTCCGGCATTCGGCAGTGCAAGGTACGCACTCTCTCCCAACAGCCGCGCCGAATTGTGGATAAAGATAAAGGATGCCACGATCGCCGAATCCCGCAGGATGCCGGAGCGCGCTTTCGGGTGGAGCAGGGTCGATTCACGCGTGGTCAGGTTCCTCGGTCGGAGGAGGAAGCGGCGGATCGCCATCCCAATGATCCCGACCAGCAGCGCCGCGCCAAGGACATCCGCCAGCAGACGATAGAAGTCCCCGAACGCGCCGGTGTTTTCGAGCAGCTTGAAACCTGTGTAGGCGTAAATTAAGTCGGCGAGATTGATGAGGAGAAAGGTGAGAAAGCCCCAGCCGATGAGTGCGTGCAAAATGCTTGGACCCAGGCGAAAACGAAAAACAGGTTGGAACAACCCCACTTTGACGATCAGATCGCCGATGCGCTTCCAGATGAGACTCCAATCGGGTTTGCCCTGCCCGCTCGAGATGTGACCGACGATGCGCATGACACCGCGGTACGTGAAATACAGTGAAACAAGGACAGCCAGTGCAAAAAGGATTTTTTCAACTAGACTGAGCACAGTTCCTCCAAAAATTAGAGTTGTGGGCGCATGTAGTTTAGCACAGAAAATAAAAGCGGAGACATAGGCTCCGCTCTTTCCCAATCATGATAATCAACTACCTGGATTGACTAACACTCTCCACATAAGGGATCGCCGTCTGGCAAGCCGGTTCGAGATGCTGAGAGAGGTTCTCCCAGGTTAGCTCCTGCTCCAGTCCAAGGGTGGCTTCCAGGGCATTACCCAAACAGCCCGGTCCGGCGTTGTAGTTGACCAGTGTAAATTTCCACAGGTCTTCATAGGAAGCCGCGCTTCCAGCTGTCTCTCCGGTGACGTTCTCCACAAGTTGCCCAGCCTGCTCGCAGTTCGCCAGCATGGCATGCGCAAAAACACCGATGCTGAAGTTGGCGCGATCCAGATCGATCTTGAGGGGGCAAGTCTCGCAGGTGGCGTTCACATAATCGATCAATGCCATCCGGACATACTTTTGCTGCTCATCATCCAGATGCAGATACCCTTTGCTGCATTCCTCTGAGTCCATCACCAACGGGCAGAACTGATGGAAGAAGGGAGGGTTCCACAGCAGCGCAGTATCCGCACCTTTCTCTGTCAGCTGTCCCAGGCCAATGTCATCGCGCTGACTTCTCCCGGGCCAGAACTGGCTTTCAATCGCGAACAGGTTCTTCAACAAGTGCGCCGGGACGCCGGTATCTTTCGAGACATTCAGGATGATGCTATCGAACTGATTCTGCCAGGCCGTGACGGCTTCGCGGGCAGCCTCCGTGCCACAGGTGGAGGCGCCTCCATCGGGCAGTAACCCGCCATCCGGGCACGAGCTGACGTCAACAGCACCTGCCTTGATTAACTGCGCAGACAGATAGTTGTAGGATATATCTGTACCCAGCGATTCGCTCTCTGTGGGAGTGCTCAGCCATTCGGGCGGTCCGCCTACGGGTGGCAGCGTTCCCCAGGCTTCGACACAACTTGCGACCGGCACGCCGACCCACTGGCTGCTCAGAACATCCGCATACCAGAATAAACGATCAGGGTCGCCTGCGTCGGTCACCGCCACACGCACCAGGGCTTCGAACATTTCGCTGCTGTCCCCGTAACTTGAATTTGCCCAGAATTGGATAGTAAAGCCATCGTCGTCTGTGACAGGCAGTTGTAACCGGCAGACGGCATCACAAATGAATGGCTGGCCCTCATAGAGCCCCTCGATGCTGGTAATCTGATAATCGATCAGCGGCTCTGTGCCGGTGAGAACCAGGATCGGCTCGGAGTCGCAAATGCTTGTGGAAGACGTATAGACCGGGTCGCAGTTTTCCAGGGTGACTTGTACGCTGGGTGGAGGCAATTTTGTGGAAACTTCTTTTTGGGCGGGTTTACTCTTTGCCAGATAAAGATAAAACCCCTTGCACAAGGATACATCCCTCTCGTTGCAGGGTTTTTGGTCTATCCACTTTTCATAAATATCTTCGCCGCAGTCTACGTAAATGTCCCCTGGTGTTGGTAATCCCTCATGATCAGTCTCGACATAACATTCAACATCGTCCTCGCCCCAGTGGATCAGCCACCAAAAGTACTTGGTGTAGTCAACCACGGTGACGGAGAAGCGGTCAGGCCCCGGAGGCTGATGGGGCGGCGCGGCAGCTGCCCGCGGGACAGACACGAAGACACTGCCCGCGAATGCCAGGAGCAGGCTCAGTATTAAAAGCCTGTTCACCCACCCGGTCCGAGTCTCCCAGTTCAATCTCATAAAAAAAAGTCCACTTCCATTATAGCGGACTCTCTTTCAGAATGGCTATTTTTGCCTTGACTTTTTGGTTACACTTTTTGCACTTTTGTTTTTCCCGGATTTTGCCGGGCTTTTTCTTGACTGGCGAGTGGAGCTTGTCTGGATTGGGGGGGCTGGTTTCTCCATTTCTTCGAGTATGGATACATCCTGATTCAGATTGCGTGCCCGCAGATACATGCTGGCGACGTAAAGCGCCATAACAATGAACGCGATCGCAAATCCGGCGATCATGTAGCCTGAGGTATCGGGAGTGGGTTCCTGAAAAAACATGTTGATCTCCATTTACATGCTGACTTTTAATTTCAACTGCTCGACCTTTTCCTGCAGATCGCCGAGGCGGATGCGGTTCCAGAAGAGGTCAACAAAGATGATCGTGAACGTGAACAACGCAAAGAAAAACGCGACGCGCATATCCGCGGTCATGCTGAAGCCGCCGTCGGCTTCGGGATTGGTCCCGCCGATCACGACGGGATGGATCGTCCGGAACAGGCGGATGGCAAAGAAGGTGATCGGGGCGCTGAGGCCGCCAACGAGGGCGTAGACCGCGCCAAAGCGCGCACGTCTGTCGGGATCGTCGATGCCCTGACGCAGCATGAAATAGGCGACATAGATCAACTCGGTGATGGCCGCCGTGGTGAGACGCGGGTCCCAGGTCCACCAGGTGTTCCAGGCGGGCCGCGCCCAGATGGAACCGAGCACGATGGTGATCAGGAAGAACACCAGGCTGACTTCGATCGCGGCGACCTGGAGCCGGTCCCACTTCAGATCCTTCCTGATGAGATAGACCACACTGAACACTCCCGCCAGGATGAAGCCGAGCAGTGCAGTCCAGGCGGTGCCGATGTGGAAGTAAAACACGCGCTGGACGTCACCCATGACGCGTTCCGTGGGCGCAAAGAACAGGGCAAGATAGGTTGAAATGACTAACAGGATGATGGAAAGGATATCGAGAACTTTTAGCGCTACAGGTTTTGGTTGCATAAAAACTCCTATAAAAGCTCGCTCTCCCTACGGGAGAGGGTTGAGGTGAGGGGGTTACTCCTCAACGACATTATCGAAGACCATAAATGCCACCGCGATGAAAATAACGTCGTAGGCGACCAGCAGCCCGATGGGAAACAGGATCTCCGCCAGCTCCACTCCGGCGAGAAAGCCATTGCTCGCAATGATCGCCGGAAGTAAAACGGGAAGTACCACTGGGAAAAGCAGAATGGAAAGCAGGATGTCACGCGTCCGCGTTTGCACAGACATGGTAGCCAGGAGAGTCCCGACACCGACGTATCCGATGGAGCCCAGGAGGATCACCATCAATAACCCCGGTTGGATGAGGTTTCTGCCGTACAGTACGCTGTACACCGGAAGGACGACGGCTTCCACAACCAGCATAAATATAAGATTGCTGATCGCCTTGCCGAAATAGATCGCCGAGCGATCCACCGGCGCCAGCAATAAACCGTCAAGGCAGCCGCGATCCTTCTCCACTGCCATGGAGCGGTTGAGTCCCAGGGTGCCGGCGAATGCGAAGGTTGTCCACAGCACTCCGGCTGCCACAGTCTGGCGCACTTTAAACTCCACGTCGAGGGCAAAGTTAAAGATAATAATGACCAGCAGCGAAAATACAAGCATGGCGGAGATCAATTCCAGGGAACGGTATTCTGCCTGGATATCCTTCCAGACGATGGCAAAAACGGCGCGTAGAAAGGACGGCTTTGCCGCGAAGTGTTTTTTGGTGGCTTTGATAGCAGGCATGGTGTTGTTCATGAAGCTGCCAATGCTTGCTTGTAAAAGGTGAGCAGGTTGCTCTTCTTCAACTGCCGGCGGGTTGCCGATGCCGTAATGACCCCGCGCGAGAGAATATCGAATCTGGTTGCCAGGTCCTCGGCGCGGGCGAGGTCGTGGGAGGTCATGACGACTGTGCGCCCCTGTGATGCGACCGTTTTCAATACATCGTCGAGCATGGAAGAGGCATCCTGATCCAGGCCCGTGTAAGGCTCATCGAAGAGCATCACATCCGGGTCGTGCAGCACGGCGCGCCCGATGGTGAGACGTTGCTGCATCCCGCGCGAGTAGGTCCGCACCAGGTCCTGGCGTCTGGTGTCGAGCCCGACCATTTCCAGAACTTCGGTGATCCGCGCTTCTGAATTGGGAACGTTATACAGCCGGGCGTAGAAGCGCAGATTCTCCTCCGCAGTCAGGTCGCCGTACAGTAACGGCAAATGCGAGACTACGCCCAGGCGGGCGCGTACTTGTTCCGCCTGGGCAGGAAGCTTGTATCCGGCGATGTTCACTTCACCCAATGACGGTCGCGACAAAGAGGCAAGGATCCTCAGAAACGTCGTCTTGCCCGCGCCGTTCGGACCGAGCAGCGCGACGAACTCACCCGGCTGGACCTCGAAATCCACGCCGCGCAGGACGATCTTTAACCCGAATCGTTTGACAAGCTTCTTGACGGTGATCATGATCGTTGGGGCGGGGTTATCCCGCCCCTACATCTTTCCCTTTAAAATTTCCTTCAATTCCGCCCGGCGCTTCTGATACGCCTCTGCGGATATCTTCCGGGCGCGGTGCAAATCATCGAGCGCAAGGATCGCATCCATCACGTCCTCTGAAGATTTGAATTCATCCGCTTCCTCTTCTGCGCCGTCTCCCTCCTCGGTGCGGTTGCGGTCGCGCAGATACATCCAGGCGCCTGCCAGGATCAATGCCACGCCCAACGCGCCCACGCCGATCAAAAGGTTCTGATTCGGAGCCACTTCTCCGGGTGTGGAGGCAGTTGCCCCTTCGTTGGGCGTGCCTGAAAACGCAAGCGTGACCTTCTCGCCTGCTCCAACGTTGGTCAACTGATAGACCTGGAAATTGAGATCCTGGATCGCCTGCGTACCCATTTTGGTTAACCGGTCACTTTCGAGGGTCACGCCTTCCGGAACGAAGATGTTCACCGTCGGCACCGGTAAAACAAATTCCTGCAGGAATTCAAATTCTTTTGCCTTCGGCAGGGAGGCGTAGGCGATCACGCCATACTCATTCTCACCGGGTGGGATCGCCAATCCATCCTGGGTTTTAAGATTTTCGCTGCCCTGCATCAGCTCGTAGCCAAGCCTGGCTGAGCCTTCCGGTAATTTGATGAAAGGGATATCCTGGTTTTCGTTCGTCCCCACCGCGATGAGTTTATCGCTGGGATTATGGAATGAATAGATACTGGCAACCTGGACGCTATCCGCCACATATTCGAAGAAAATGTGCGTTTCATCGATCACCAGCGCCGAAGTATCCTCGGTTTTTTCGTAAAGCGTAATGGGCGGCAGGCTGAGACTGGTATTGCCTGCCTCAACGATTGCAAAACCGGACTGCCAATCCAGACCTTCGAAGGTCAGGTCAGCAACAAAAATGCGGCGTTCAGGGATCTCGATATTCTCGAATACAAACGATCCATCTTCATTCACGGAAGCTTCCTCAGTAAACACTTCCTCAGGACCCGCACTGGGATCGCTGCCATGATCGTATCCATGCAGGGTGACCATTAGGTCGGAGGGTAATTCCCTGCCTGTTTTGTTTTCGATGGATCCACTGACATTTCCAAACCCGGCCTGGACGACGACCGTCGCTTCACTCGTCGCCGGTACCTGCTCCGTAGCCCCCGGTGTTCCCTCGGCGGAGGGCGTCCCCGCCTCGGTGGGGAGGACGGTTGCCGTCACGGTGACCGCCTCAGGCGTCGCCGTCGAGGCGGGCGCAGCAACAATGGGGTTCGTATCAAAAGAGAGCGTCCGCAAATAGGCTGTGACGGACCAAACGTCCTCGTCGCTCAAGGCTGCCCCAAACGCCGGGACCTGGTCATTGCCTTCCTGGATGAGGCGCGCCAATTCCACTTCGCTCAACTCTGACATCTTCGCTTGATCTTTGAAAAAGTCGGTGGAGCAATTCTCGCAGCTGGCTTCGAAAAGCTCTTTTCCTTTTGCAAGCTCTTCTTCCGGTATGTGCAATGTCATGGCATACGCGACGACGTCCCAGCGTTCCTGGTCGTTCAGGCTTGCAAAGGGAGGCATGAAACGTTCCATGTTGCCGCGCGTCACGACTGTGTACCATTGTGCGGGAGAGGCGGAGCGGGCGACTTCAGGCAAGCCAAATGCCGGGACAGGCACACCCAGCTGGATGCCCTGTTCGCCATCCCCCAATCCCGTCGCGCCGTGACAGGGCGCACACTTCTCGGCGTAGATCAGCACGCCGTTCTCCGTGCTGGGCGCTTGGGCGGGAAAAAGTGGACCCAGCGTCGGCGCGGGCGTGGGTGGGACATAGCCCGGCGGGGGCGTAACATCCGCAGCCATGGTGAAGTTGCAGGCGGAGAGGAGAATTGCGAGACTAACAATAATTACAAAACGAAATTTCATTAAGATCCTCTTACATCATTGCGAGCCCGAAGGGCGAAGCAATCTCCTGCTCACTTAATGATGAGATTGCTTCTCGCACCGTCCTGATGTACGGTGTCAGGAAAGACTCGCAATGACGGTGATTACGTTAAAGATTTCCCGCAGGCTGGACAGAAGCGGTCTGTCACCATCACGGGTTTGCCGCACCTTGGGCAGAAGCCGGCGGATTTATCCCTGCGTCCCTTGCGGCGCGCAGAGATCATCGCTTCGAGGTCATCGTCGGAGACTTCAGCCTGCGCGACAGACGCGTCGGCGCGGCGTGCGGCTATGGCTTGCTCGATACGTGTTTCCGTGTCTACTTGTATACCGCTTGGCGCGAGCGTGTCGATCTTCCGCAGGATATCTGCACCCTTTTGAAGCAGACTGGCACGCTGTGCCGGATAATCCTCTTCAGGGACTTTCCCCAGCTTGAAATCGAAATCGAGTTCCTGCAGGGAGTTGATGACTCGGTCACGTTCCGCCATCAGTGCGGAGAGTTCATGTTCCTCTTCGGTGACGTTGCGGGCACGGCGCTCCATAAATGGAGCATAAAGGTACGCTCCGACGAGAATGAGTACTGCAAGTGAAAAGAAAATGGCGGTAAGTTCCATGTACCCTCTATTCGAGCAGTGGATCGATCTGGGCGCGGATATCCTCTATGGATTTGAAGGGACCAATCTGTACATATTTCAACACGCCGTCTTTATCTACAAAGTAGGTTTCCGGTACACCTTTCGTGCGGAAGTATTGTGAAATGCGCGTGGCAAGATCGGGTCCATTGGCATACGTGATGCCAAATTTTTTCAGATAGAGGCGCGCTTCGGGCTCGGTATCCACATAATCGATGCCAAGGAAGACGACCTGCCCGGTAGGTTCATACTCGCTCCAGGCTTGCTGCAGGTCGGCGGCTTCCTGTTCACAGGGCTTGCACCAGGACGCCCAAAAGTTGATGACGACTACTTTGCCGCGTAAGTCTTCGAGATGGACCTCACTCCTGCCGTCAAATTCGTAGCCACTGTATAACGGCAGTGTGAAGTCCTCGATCACTTGTCCGGGTTGGACGGTGCCTTGTTGTGCCCGCCGCAATCCCAGCGCGACGATCACAAGCAAGCCGGCTAAAAAGGCCCAGATGATGATTTGTGCCCAGAGGGGGACACCGCGACGCGGGGCAGGGATGGATGTGTCTGTCATGATTTCTCCCACACGTAGGGATGCGCAGTCGAAGATACTCGCAGAGTGCCGCGCATCCCTACAGTTTATTTTTGTTTCTTCAATTCCTCTTCCAGTTTTGCAATATAGGGATCCCGATCAGGCTCTGCCCCGAGCTCAGCCTCCTCACCTGCTCCCGTTATGGATGGTTTCATCCACATCTGAAAGCCGCGGAAGAGCATGAACGCGCCCAGCAGGATTGCAATCCCCGGGACAAGATAGGTGGCAAGCCGGTTCGGTGGTTCTGCCAATACCCGCGCACCGTAATGTTCGACGAAGTATTGTTCGATCTCTGCTTCGCTCTTCCCCTCCGCCAGCATCGTGCGGATCAGGTCGCGCCACTGACGGCAGGCTTCCGTCGGGCAGACGTCCAGCGGAGTGCTTTCACAGACCGGACAATAGAGCTGTTTGGCGATGCGATTGACTTCGTCATCGGTGGGAGTGGGTCCCTGGGCCGATGCAGAACCAGTCCATAAGCCGGTGATGACGAGTGTTAAGAGCAAAAAGTAAAAAGCAATACGCGCTGATCCCATTTTGTTTCCCTTTTACATTCTACTCCACTAATCGGCCGCGCTGGTCTGCTGCCGGATGCTTGCTTTTGCTTTGACTGTGGCACGTTCCTTTTCTCTTTCCGGCCAGGCAGCGATGATGATGCCAGCCAGGAACAGGAAACTTCCCAGCCACAGCCAGTTGACCAGCGGGTTGACATATATCTTGAATGTCGCACCCGTTGCGGCGGCAGGTTCCCAATCCACCAGCAGAACGTAAAGATCGTCCCTCATCGTCGAACGGTTACCGGGAATGGTCATGTTCTGCTGGGAGTCGTAGTAGTAGTCAATGCGCGGAGCAAGCTGGCCCAGATGTTTGCCATCCTGATACACGTCCAGGACGGCCCGACGGTAGTTCACACCGCTGGGCAGATCATCCCATTGCGCGATTTCTTTATACGTTACTTCATAGTTTGCAACGGAAAGTGTTTCGCCCTGCTTAAGCGTTCCCTGTGTTTCCAGCTGGAAGATTTCGATGCCGAGGATGCCGATCGCCATCAGCATCATGCTGATGTGGATAATGTAGCCGCCATAGCGACGGCGGTTGCGCCCGGTCAGGTTCCAGAACGCAGTAAGAACATTCTCTCCCTGGCTGCGCTGACGGGCGTACGCGCCGCGCCAGTATTCATAAACTGTAACGAAAATAACAAGAGCAACCAGGAAGAAGCCGATCAATGCGCCGACCTTCTGTGTGTAGGTCGCGAAAAGCACAGCCGTGACAGCCACTGCGCCCACGATCGGTTTCCATATGGCGCGCCCCAATGTCTTGACGGTGGAATGTCCCCAGGCGGAAAGAGGCGCGATGCCCATCAGCAGCATCAAGGCTCCGAAGAGGGGCGAGGTGGCGCGCTCATAGAATGGCGGACCCACGGTCACTTTCTGCCCTGAGAACAATTCCGAGATCAGCGGGAAGATCACACCCCAGAAGCAGACAACCAGGATGCTCATGAACAAAAGATTATTTAACAGGAACAGCGCTTCGCGCGAAAGCAGGGAGGTCATCTGTGTTTCCGATCTCAGGCTGCTCCAGCGGTAGATGATCAAGCCAACGGAGGTGATGAGGGTAAACCCAATGAACGCAAAGAACAGTGGCCCGATGGCGCTTTGTGCAAAGGCGTGAACGGAGGACAACACACCGGAACGCGTCAGGAACGTGCCGAAAATAACGAGGTCATACGTCAGGATGATCAGCAGCATATTCCACTGCTTGAACATGCCGCGCTTTTCCTGGATCATCACGGAATGTAAAAATGCTGTGCCGGTCAGCCAGGGCATGAATGCCGCGATCTCCACCGGGTCCCAGCCCCAGTAGCCGCCCCAGCCGAGCACGTCATATGCCCAGCGTCCGCCCAGCACGAGACCAAACGAGAGGAACAGCCAGGCCCACAGCGTCCAGCGGCGGGTCAGGCGGATCCAGCGGTCGTCGGTGCGGCCCGTGATCAGTGCCGCGATCGCGAAGGCGTACGGGATGACGAAGGAGACGAAGCCAAGGTAGAGCATCGGGGGATGGATGACCATGCCCGGGTGGCGCAGGAGCGGATTCAATCCACGCCCGTCTGCCGGGGTGAAAAGAACGCTGTCCGCCGGTTTCAAGGTATAGGCCTGGACCCCATCGAAGGTCTGATACAGTTGTGCGAACGGATTCTCGAAGAAGACATTCATGCCGATGAAGAAAGCCACCGTCACACAGGCAACCACGATCACCCACGGCAGGAACTCGCGGTCGCGGTCCCATTTGCGCAGGGTGACCAGCGAGGCGAATGCAGACATTAACCAGGACCAGAAGAGCAGCGAGCCAGCCTGTCCGCCCCACCAGGCGGTGACCTTCAAGTAGGTGGGCATGGAGCGGCTGGTCACTTCATAAACGAACTGCACTTCGTAATGATTGTTGACCAGTAGATAAATAAGGACACCCGCCGTCAGTGTGAGCAGGGGCCAGGTGAGCAGCATGGCGCGCCGCGCGCTTTCCACCATGGCAGGGATCTGCTTGCGATCCCCGTAGATGGCAGCGAAAACACTATAAAGTGTTACCAGAAATGTTATGACTAAAACACCGTAGCCGAAGTTGGCGATCATCGAGTCTCCTTGTTGCTCAGAACGCCGTCCCCGGCGGCAAGAGCATGTAATTCCATTAAAAACCCTAAAGATCTTTCGACCTTCAGGGTCTCCTTATTTATAAGTCAGCCTGGTCTGGTACAGCCTCTTCGTACCGGGTTGGACACTTGAGCAGGAGCTCTTCTGCATAGAAGACACCATCTGCTCCCAGACGACCGGTCATGATCGCTTGCGCTTCATTGCGCAGAAGATCGGGCTTCACGCCTTCGTAAACAACTTTTATGCGAGAGCGTGACGGGTCCAGGACCGCCTGATGCAGCACTTCTGCCAGTCCACCTTCGGTTTCGATGGCGAGATTATCCGCGGGGACGTGCGCCACTTCGAAAGTCAGAGTCAGGCTCTGGGCGTCGTACTGGATCGAGTCGCCGATCACCGCCCCGGAGACGCGCAGACTTTTATCCACAACCTCGGATCCCTTTGCATTGAGTTCATCAATGGTTAAAAAGTATTCCGCATTGGCTGCTGTGGCTGTCCAAATTAAAAAGACGACTGCCCCAAGAATGAGTACGCCGCCAATCACAAACTTATTGATCCTCACATTTACCTCCGATGTCGAACAAGACAAAAAATGCAAAATTGATGCGTGTTTATTTTACATGCAGAGATTAATGGGGAGTGAGAAGGTGTGAGATAAATGTCATAAAATGTCACTGAAATTGTCCTATTTATAAGGGGTATTGAGATTTATGCAGGTTTTGAAAGAGTATCGCATAAGTTTCCTGCCTTGCTCTCCAAGCCTCATTCCAGTCATCCTATAGTCATCCTACAGTCATCCTTCGCTCATCCTATAGTCATCCTATAGCGCGCCCGATTTCGTCCAAAACGACCTGTCACTACGCCGCGAATACCTGATCGATCTGTTCCATAATCTCCGAGGTAAGTTTCGGCGCGACCTCGCTCGCCTTCATGTTCTCGCGTACCTGCTCCACGCGGCTGGCACCCGTGATGACCGTGCTCACATACGGATTTTTCAAACACCAGGCCAGCGCGAGATGTGAAAGCTTGCAATCCAGTTCCTTTGCAATTGCTTCAAGGGATTGAACTTTTGCAAGTTTCTCCTTGTCGGTGAGATGTTTATGCAGCCAGTCATACCCTTCCAGTGCGCCGCGGCTGTCCGCCGGAATGCCCTGGCTGTATTTGCCGGTCAGCAAACCGGAGGCAAGCGGACTCCAGGTGGTGGCGCCATACCCATATTCCTTATAGACGCGCTCATATTCCGGGGTGAAGCGCTGGCGTTCGAACAAATTGTAGACGGGTTGTTCCGTCACGGGCCTGTGCAGGTGATGGCGTTCTGCGATTTCAATGGCAGCCACGATCTCCGCCGCGGACCATTCGGACGTCCCCCAGTAGATGGCTTTTCCCCATTCGATGATGTTGTGCATAGCCCAAACGGTCTCTTCGATGGGCGTGGTTGTGTCGGGCCGATGGCAGTAGATCAAGTCCACATAGTCGAGCTGCAATCGTTGCAGGGAACCGTTAATGCCTTCGATGAGTCGTTTGCGATTGAGTGTGTTTTTCTCGTTCACACCCTCCTCGATCCCCCAGTAAAATTTCGTCGAGACGAGGTAACTGCTGCGCCGCCAGCCCAGTTGCTTGAGCGCCGCACCCATCACTTCCTCCGACTTGCCGCCCGCATATACTTCCGCGTTATCGAAAAAGTTTACGCCCGCCTCATAGGCTGCGGACATCATGTCCACCGCGGCTTTTACATCCGCCTGATTATGAAATGTAACCCATGAACCAAACGATAACTCACTGACGCGAATCCCCGTCCTGCCTAAATGCCGGTACTCCATGCTTTCCTCCAGTTGGTGTTTTGATGCAATTATAATCGTCTCATGCGTTGCCACCCACTTTTTACTTCCTTGCTCCTTCTTGCCTCTTTCTTACTCCTGACTTCCTGCACATCCCAGGGGACTGTCTCTGCCCCTCGACCTGGAACCCTTGTCCCCTTCGCGACCTCCACTCCTGAGCCGACTCAGACTCCCGAGGGCCTGGTCGCCGCGGAAACGGCTCTTCCCAGCCCGACGCCTTTTACCTACACCATCCGGCAGGGCGATACGATCAGCAGCATTGCCCTCGAGTTCGGTGTGTCCATGGATGACTTGCAGGCGGCAAACCCGGAGATCTCACCGAACACCATGTCCATTGGACAGGTGATCAACATTCCCAGCAACCCTGAGAATCCCTCGGGCGAGCCGACACCGACACCCGCACCATTCACGATCCGGGAGATCGAATGTTATCCCACAGCGAGCGGCGGCATGTGGTGCTTGGTGCTGATCCACAACGATTTTTCGGAGTTCATGGAAAATGTCAGTGCGCAGGTGACGTTGGTCGACTCGAGCAATGGCACTCTGGCGAGTCAGACCGCGTTATTGCCGTTGAACATCCTGCCACCCGACACTTCCCTGCCTCTGGCTGTGTTCTTTCCTCCGGAGATCCCATTTGATGCCAAACCGCAGGTGCAGGTGTTGACGGCGATCCGCCTGTTACCGAACGATGAGCGCTACCTGCCTGCAACGGTCAACAATACGCTGGTACAGGTCAATGCAGATGGACGGAGCGCGCGCGTCACCGGGTGGGTATCCCTGCCGGATGAGACGCCAGCAGGGAGTCAAGTGTGGGTCGCGGGAACCGCCTACGACGAGGCCGGGCACGTGGTCGGCGTACGCAGGTGGGAGTGGAACTCGGGACTCGCCCCGGGCGGGCGCCTGCCGTTTGAGTTTATGGTCTCCAGCCTCGGAGGAAAGATCGCGCGGGTGGAGTTTGCCGTGGAAGCCAGACCGTGACCTCGCCCCATCCCTCCCCAAATACGAGTTTGAAATTATTCATGCACATTCAGAATTTAACTCTCGTATTTGGGGACGCGCAGCGGCCCGCAAGGGCGGGTGGGGCGGGGCAGGTCATTTGCCTTCCAGCCACATATATCGTTCAACCGGAATGCTAATGGGAGTAAAGACATACCCTTTCACGTACGGCTTGACCAGCTGATAGGAAAGTGAATAGGAAGTGAATAATGCCGCAGCGTCATCGACGATGATCTGTTCGGCTTGCTGGTACATCGCAATCCGCTTGCTCACAGCCTGCTCGACGCGCGCCGCCTCGAGCAATGCATCGAGCTGCGGATTGGAATAGCCGCCACTGTTTTGCGATGAACCGGTGTGGAAGAGCACATCGGCAAAGTTCTCAGGATCGGGATAATCTGCGCACCAACCGCCCCTGATCAACTGGCCATGATTTCCCGCATAGACTTGATCGTAGTAATAATTCGGCTCGAGATTTTCCACGGTAATGGTGACGCCAAGGTTTTGTTCCCACATCTCGGCGATCGCAGCGACATCTCTGTTGATGTAGCTGCCAATCCCGATGTCGCTGAAGACGATCGGTGGTAACCCAGCGGGACCGCCATATTTTGACTCTGCCAGCAATTGACGAGCCTGGGCGGGGTCGTAAGGCAAGCCCTTGAGCGCAAGGTTGAACCCCGGCAGCCCCGGTGGATACAATCCGTTTGCAGGTAGTTCGTGTCCGTCGAGAACGACATCGATATACTTTTGCCGGTTGAATGCCATGCTGAATGCTTTCCGGACATTGACATCGTCGAACGGAGAGCGGGTCGTGTCAAAGACCATATAGAGCGTGCAGAGATCGACTCCGCTGAGGAGTTCGTTGTGCAATGGCTCCGTTGGGTCTGCAAAACGTTCCACCGAGTAGACGCCCGTTATATCAATATCGCCTGTTTCATAAAGTCGCTGACTATCTCCCGAATATAACTGCACGACGATATACGGAATACTTGGCGCGCCCAGATAAAAATCTTGATTGGCTTGATATACCTGGCGTTCAAAACGCTTCCACTCAATAAGCTTATAGGGACCGGTGCCATTGGGCGTGCGGTACCATTCCTCGCCACTTTCCACGTTGGCTTTGTCCAAAACAAAAGCAGTTGCAAATGTAAGCTTGAACAGGAAGTATGTCTTGGGGGCATCAATGGTGACTTGCAAGGTGTGATCATCAATGACTTTGAGCCCCTCGATGTGATCGGCTTTACCTTCGGTCATTTCACGGACCCCCACGATATCGCCGAGATAGGTCAGCACCGTATCGGATGCGAGCGCGGGACTGGCGGCGCGCTCCCAGGAATAGACGACATCCTGTGCGCGGACCGGGCGTCCATCATGGAATTTCGCGTTTTGCCGCAAATAAAATGTGTAGACGGTGCCATCCGGACGTACGTCCCAGCGTTCCGCCAGATCGGGAGTCAAATTTAGCGAAGGGTCAAACGAGACCAGGCCGCTGAAGACGCGTTTGTCGCCGGAGCTGATCGTGGTGGCAGGATCGTATGAACGTGGGTTGGTCGACTCGCCTCCCGCCAGGACCAGAGCCTTATTCATGTAATCACCATCGATTGACTCCGTCGTATCGGAAGTAGTTGGTGTGCCAACCGTGGTACAGGCAGCCAACATAGAAGCAGCCATCAAAAACAGCATAAACGGTTTACTCATGGTGCTCTCCCTGGCGATTCTGGCTGCGGACGACGAACCCCAGGATGACCACTCCGATGAGAATGAGAAAGAGGCAGCACATCCCCAGCAGGATCAGCGTCAACGCGAGGGGCGGACCCGTGCGCTCCGGCGTCCCGGTGGGCTGACCGTCAGAGGAGGTTGGCACGGCAGTCGCAGTGACCTGTGCAAGCAGGGAAGTGCCGTCAAGAGGAACAATGGTAGGGACAAAGGTTGGAGTTGCTTGTGCCGTGGGTTGCGCCGAAACGGTCCGAGGCTTCGCCTCGATCGCCTGCCTCCATAAATCTTCAAGCTCGTCCAGGTTGAAGCCATACGTTTGGACGAGGGCTTCTTCGATGGTCAATCCATCTCTTAATGTCACGAGCAGGGAAGTCATTTTGTCCTGACCGTACGTTTCGATCAAAAATTTTGCGATGCTGTACGATTGGCTATAGGAGAGATAGGCTTTATCTGCGACCTCGGAGAACCCGCTGCTCAGCGAACGGACCGTTAGCAATGTATCATTCCGGATGGCATCTTCGAGTTGCTGTTGAGATGCCGGGTCGAGGCCCCCTTCGCTGTAGACGGCAAGACCTTCATTGAGCCAGGTGGGCACGTCGCCCAGGCATGAAAATGTGAGGTGACCCACAAGCACATGCGTAAGTTCATGGACGATCGCATCCTTGCCCCAGTCCAGATCAGATTCTGAAATGCCCAGGATGACAATATTCTGCTCGGGGAATGCCTGCCCGCCCGTCCAGGAGGGTTCGTAGAGAACAGCTTCCTTCAAGTCATCGGTGTTGGCGAAGATGTAAATATCGATGGGTGCATCGGCTTTGAGACCGGACTGTGTTTCATTAAATACCAAGCCATCGTACGCGGCTTGGGCAAGCTCATCGATAAAGTTGTGATTGCCTTCGTACCAATGCAGTTCCAGGTTTTCACCATGTTGCATGGTCTGCCAATTGTGAACGTCATCCAGCCAGGGGGCGGTTTCGGTCTCGGTGACCGTCTCATTGCCATTCGCCTCGGTGATGCGCCAACGCCACCAGAGTTGGGCTCCCGGTGGGAGCGAGCCGCTTTGACGCATTTCCCAGGTCCACTCGGCCTGGACCGTTTTGCCGGGCGTGAACTGAGGGAAAGCCTTGGCGATCACTTCCCCGCAGGTTTGTTGTTGGTTCCCATATTCCAGCACCACTGATGTGATCTCGGCCTCGCCGGTGAAGTTGAGGCGGAAGGTGGCTGATTCCGGAAAATGGAGGATCACCTCGTTATCCGCTACGTCCGCCCGAGGGGAGGCGAATGCCGATGTGGCGGTCAGCAGGCTCAGGCTGAGGAGAAACGCAAAAGTCAGTTTCCGCATACATGCTCCAGTGCAAGTTAGTTGCGCCTTGCGAAGGTTTTCTGAATTTCGCAAGGCTAATCCCTACAATTTTCGTAAGTGTATCATCCCCTGAGCCAGACAAGTCACCTTCCAAATGCTTTTCAATCAGGAGCCTGCCGTTTGACGCTTATATCCCTTTGCATGTATAATCTTTTTAATCTCCCGTGCGGGGGATTTTGTTGAGGCATACTCTATGGCACTACGCGGCAATCTCCGAGATTTTACAATTACACAACTTCTCAACCTGGTTAACCTGGCTCAGAAGACCGGCACCCTTGTGGTGGACGGTCCCAGCGAGCAAGCTTATATTTCATTCCGCGAGGGAAAACTGGCTTATGCTCGTGTGGGCCAGGATGACGGCAGCCTGGCGGCGGTTTTGCACAAAGCCAACCGGCTGACCGTGAACCAGTATCGTGCGATTGTGGAACGGGCAGGAAGGATCACAGACAAGGAATTGGGATTGTTGCTGATCAATGCGGGGTATCTGACACAGGAAGAGATTCTTCTCAACCTGCAGGGTTATTTTACAGAAATCATTCGACGGCTTTTTACATGGGTGGAGGGCTTCTTCCGCTTCGAGGGAGAAATGCTGCCTCCCGACGACCGCATCAATGTCCGGCTCGACCTGGAAAATATTATTATTGAAGGATCCCGCCAGCTGCGTGAATGGGAACAGCTTCAGGATGAGATCCCCAGCCTGGATATGGCTCTCAAGTTCACAGACCGCCCGTTGAAAAATGTGAACCTGAACGTGGAAGAGTGGCGGGTTGTTTCCTATATCAACCCCAGAAACACAATGAAGCAAATTGCGCAGACGAACAAAATGAACGATCTGGACGTGCGCCGTATCGTATATGGGCTTTTGCAGGCGGGTCTGATTGAAATTGTCCGGCCGGAGGGCGTGGTGATCCCCGTCAGTCCAAAGACGTTCCCGACGCAGAACAAGGAAGAACAGAAATCATTGGTTAACAAATTAATAGGGCGTATACGCTCGTTGTAATCATTGAGGCAGAAGGATATGCACTTATGCAAACAGTAAAAATGGTGGTCACGGGTCCTTTCAGCGCTGGCAAGACGGAGTTCATCCAGTCGGTCAGTGAAATTGATGTTGTCTCGACCGAGCGTAAGATTTCCAGTGCTGCGGAGCGCACCGTTAAAGATTCGACAACCGTTGCGATGGACTTCGGACGTATTACTGTGGATGAAGATCTTGTCCTTTATTTATTTGGCACGCCGGGCCAGAAACGTTTTGATTTCATGTGGGAAATCCTTTCGGAGGGCATGCTGGGATTTATTGTGATGGTGGACAGTACTCGCCCGGAAACCTTTCGTGAGGCGCGCTCGATCCTGGAGACATTCCGCGCGTACGCGCCTACGCCCTATGTTGTCGCTGCCAACAAGCAGGATAAGGACGATGCCTGGGATCTCGAAGATATGCGCCATGCCTTGCGGCTGGATAGTAAAGTCAAATTCCTTCCCTGTGTTGCTACAGACAGAGCGACCGTGAAGTCCGTCCTGCTTGAACTGCTTTATAGTATCCTGGCTGAGATGGAGTCGGGAGAGTAAGGGGAACCCTTCTGGTAAGCAGCCGTGTCATCCATCACCACTGATCAAGGGATTGTTCATTATGAAGTGTACGGGCGAGGTAGACCCGTCATTCTTCTGCATGGCTGGCTGGGTTCATGGGGCTTGTGGCAGGAGACGATGGGCTTTCTGGGCCGGTACTATCGTACCTATGCTCTTGATTTCTGGGGATTTGGTGAATCTGGGAAAAAGCGCGAAACCTACGCCGTGCAGGATTTTGTCAGCTTGGTCGATCAATTCATGGAGCAGTTGGGGATTGTCAATGCGCCGCTGGTCGGTCACAGCATGGGTGGGACGGTCAGCCTTTCCGTGGCGATCAAATATCCTCAGCGCGTCAGCAAAGTGGTGGTGGTGGGTTCGCCAATCGTGGGTTCCTCGCTGGCTGTACCTTTAAAATTGGCGGGCTATCGAGGTATTGCATTTATGCTTTTCAACATGATGGGTGCCTTTCGCTTTGCCATGAAAATGGCCTCACCCATTATTTGTCGCGACGAACGCTTTGCCAAGATGATGGATCGCGACCTTTCCCGGACTACCCTCGAATCCTTCCTGCTTTCGATTGCCTCCCTGCGCCGGACGGACCTGCGCCCGATGCTTGGGCAGATCAAAGTTCCTGCCATGGGGATGTTTGGCGACCGCGATGTGATCGTCCATCCGAGGCAATGGGAGCCGATGAAGGCAGGAATCGCACACGCGCAGATCGAGCGGTTCCCGAATGCAGGTCATTTCATTATGCTGGAAGAGCCTGAAAACTTTGGGGAACGCCTCAAGCTCTTTCTGGATGCGCAAGAGCCGGCTCCTGCGACAGTCATGCCCGCCTCCTTAACGCCAACTCCTTCCGTAACCCTATGATTCCCGATACCCAGTATTACTATCCAAACCGGATGGGGAGGATTATCCTCCTGTCCATGGAAGAGGTGATCGGACGCACTGGGATCAATGCGGTGCTTAATCTTGCCTCCCTTTCGGCGTTCATCGAGAATTATCCTCCGGACGATACGAACCTTCACTTTTCCTTTTCAACAGTAAGTAACCTTACCGGAATGCTGGAACAGGTCTATGGTCCGCATGGCGGCCGGGGACTCGCTCTGCGCGTTGGTCGCGCTTGTTTCAACTATGGTATCCGTCAATATGGCAAGCAACTCGGGTTGACGGACATGGCTTTTCGCCTCCTGCCTCTCCCCAAGAAACTCCAGGTCGGGGCAAAAGCCTTTGCCGGGCTCTTCAACACGTTTACGGATCAGAACGTTAAGATTGAAGAAGAGGATGGCAAGTTGCTCTGGAATATCGAGCGTTGCCCACTTTGCTGGGAACGCAAGACGCACGAACCTGTTTGCCACCTGGCTGTGGGAGTGCTACAGGAGGCACTGTACTGGCTGAGTGGCGGCAAGGTCTTTCATGTGGAGGAAAAAACCTGTATTGCGGCGGGGGATAAGGCCTGTACCATTGTGATCGATCAAACAGCCATTTTCTAACGGTTTGTCCATCCAAACAGTTTTGCAATTTGCCGGCATTAACAGCAAGTTCCTGCCCCTGTTTTATCGATTTTGTGGAATAATTGCTTTTGATATGCTCAAGGTCATTCTCAACGCTCCCCATCCACTCACGCCGTTCAATGAGCCTGCACGGGATCTACGCATACAAAATACCCCCCTCTGGTTACATCAGCGCAATGTGCTTGCGTCCTACATAACACGTGAAGTTGAACTGAAACCGGGCCAGCGCTTCCCACAGGAGCGCGATGAGATGATCGTCTACCGGGATAATTTATTCTTCGACGAAGAATATATCAATATGTTTATTGGGCTTGCCCGCTCGAGGAAGCGTGCCTGCCGGGCAGCATTTTCCGCAGATGACTCGGCATTCAAGGAGCATGCTCTGCCACTTTCCGCCTCCTATACCCCGGCCGGTCAACTATTCCTCGCCGACTTGTGGTATTACCCAGATGGGCCTGTAGCCGACGTTGAACCGCTGGTGATCGACCTCGAGGCGCGCGAACTCGGTTATTACCATGTGCCCACCTATATGGCGGATCAGAGCGGTGATCTGACGTTTCAGGTTCCCCTGCGCACCCTGATTGCGATCGATTCATGGGTTCATATCTTTATTGTCGACGTGGTTTTTGGTCTGTTCTCACGCGGCGCCCGTTTTGAAAAGCGCCTCAACGAAGATCTGGCATATAAGCTAAAAGTCTTTGCCAAGGCTTTATATGAAGGGAGACAGCTTCTTGAGTGCTCGGAATTGGTCAAGATCGGCAAGAACTGCATTATTGACCCAAGCGCGATCATTCATGGTCCGACCACCATTGGAGACAGTGTGACGATCAATGCCGGCGCGGTGATCGAGAACTGCATCATCGGGAACAACGTTAATATTTCGCAGGATGTTCAATTGATGTTATCGGTAGTGGGGGATGGGACCTTTCTGCCTTTCCGGGCTGCCCTGTTCATGACGACTGTGATGGATAACAGCATGATCGCACAGAATACCTGTCTGCAAATGTGCGTCGTTGGACGAAATACCTTTGTGGGCGCCGGTTCCACCTTTACCGATTACAACCTGATCCCCGCACCGATCCGTGCGTTGGATGGAAACGGCAAGTTGAATTTTTCCAACCGCCCTGTGCTTGGCAGCGCGGTGGGACACAACTGTCGCCTGGGCGCGGGGATGATCGTATACCCGGCCCGTACCATCGAGTCCGATGTGGTCCTGGCAGCTTCGAAAGAGCGACGTGTCATTGATCGGAATGTCAACTATGAAGATAGCGATCACCACAAGCTCAAAACCGCCAGCCTGCACCGGCGTTTATATCCTCGCCCCGGCGAGAATCAACTGGAATCATGGTAACCCTACGTGGATACTTTCGCATTTATTATTCATCCCATCGACCCGAAACGGGATGTGAGCCGCAAATTTCCTTTGCTCGGACGGGTGTTGAATGAGAGGCAGATTGACTTTTTCTCCACCTTCTTTCCGCCGGTATTTATTTCTGAGATCGAAGGGATTAGCTCCCAGACGACAGGAAAGGAAATCAAAGGCTGGTTTATTGCCTGCCCTTACACACCAAGGCGAATGATGGAACTGCCAGAACGCACTGTGTACCGTAAGATCATTCAGACAGGCCGCATGGCTGAAAAACTGGGTGCTCAAATTCTCGGACTCGGCGCGTTCACGTCTGTGATTGGAGATGCAGGTGTTACAATCGCGAATGCACTCGATGTGCCTGTGACTACCGGAGATTCGTATACCGTCACTGTCGCGGTCGACTCCATTCGGGAGGCCGCCCGCGTCATGGACATCCCCCTGAGCGGGGCGACGGCCGCCGTCGTCGGCGCGACAGGCGCGATCGGACAGGTGTGCGCCGAACTCCTGGCGGAGGATGTCGAGCGGCTGTATCTGATCGGTCGCAGACAGGCAGCGCTCGAGGAACTGCGCGACAGGCTCCAGGTCCGGGCAAGAGCCGAGTTGATCGTCAGCACGAAGATGGATGTTCTGGCAAATGCCCAGCTCATTCTAACGGTAACCAGTGCAATTCATGATGTCATCCGCCCCGAGCATTTACAGCCGGGCAGCGTGGTCTGTGATGTAGCCCGCCCCCGTGATGTTTCTGCAATGGTGGCGGCGGCGAGAGATGATATATTAGTGATTGACGGAGGAATGGTCGATGTTCCGGGCTCCGTTGATTTCCATTTTAACTTTGGTTTCCCGCCGGGAAAGGCATACGCCTGTATGGCTGAAACAATTGCCCTGGCTTTGGAAGGACGTTTCGAGGACTATACATTGGGCAAACATCTAACGAGAGAACGTGTGGAAGAGATTGGTGCCATGGCAAAGAAGCATGGGTTTCGCTTGAGCGGGTTTCGTTCGTTCGAGCGAGAGGTAACGCCACAACATATTGAAACTGTGCGCCGCAACGCAAAGAATGCTCTTCATTTGCGTGCGGTGCACCCGTAATTGGAGGCTGCTTATGGGAAAAGCCCGCCTGTTAGTTGTAGAAGACGATATTGACATCGGAAACATGCTGAAGATTTACTTCAGCGGCATGGACTTCGATGTCGATGTCGCCGTGCGCGGTTCGGATGCGCTCGAAAAGACCAAACAGGTCCTGCCGCATTTGATCGTGCTGGATATCATGCTGCCCGATATCGATGGCTATGAGGTGTGCCGCAATTTGCGCACCAGCATGCGTACCAGCCACATCCCTGTGATTTTCCTGACGCAGAAGGACGAGCGCAGCGACAAGTTGCAGGGACTGGAACTGGGAGCGGACGATTACATCACCAAGCCGTTCGATATCGAAGAGCTCAAGCTGCGTGTCCAGGGCGCGATCAGGCGTTCTGAACGGGAGAGCTTGACCGATCCCCGTTCCGGGCTGCCGGCCGGGCGCCTCATCGAGGATCAGCTGCGCCGCATCATTCGGCAAAAGGACTGGGCGCTGCTCGACGCGCGGGTCAACAGCTTTGAGTCGTTTAAGGACGTGTATGGTTTTGTGGCTGGTGATGATGTGTTGCGCTTCACTGCCATGATGATCGGCGAAGTTGTGGATGAGGTTGGAACGATATCCGATTTCATTGGCCACGCAGGCGGGGACAACTTCGTCATCATTACGACCGAGGGGAAGGCGGAAGCCCTAAAAGCGCGCCTGAAAGAACGATTCGATAACGAGGTGCAAACGCACTACAACTTTATGGATCGTCAGCAGGGGTTTGTGCAGGCGCCTGCCGCGGATGGCACAACCACCAAGGTTCCGTTTATGACCATGTCGGTCGGGATCGTGTCACCCAGCATGCAATCGTTTGCCGATATCCGTGAAATCACGGAGCTTGCCGCGGAAGCCCGCCGTCAGGATGGCGCGGCTGGCGGATGAGGTGATAATAGAAAATGTCAGCCGGGCTGGAAGTAGGCCTCGCGTTGGTTGTCTTCGCTGTCGTACTGGTTCTGATAGTACTGGCAGTGATTTTGCTGCGCCGCTTGCCGGGTAATGCCGCGGCTGCCGCGGAAGCCACTTCACCCTTTGTCTCCCCTGATACCTCAAATTTAAACGAAGCGATACTGATCGTCCAGTTCGGTGGACGCGTTGAGTATATTAATGATCTGGCACGGGAATGGTTCGGTTTACGCGAGGGTGAACCCGCCGACCTGGAACGCCTGGTCCGTCGGGCGCGGCCTGCCGAAGATATTCTCACTCTCTGCGCACAACAGGGGCACAAAAGATTGTCGGTGGGTGGCCAGCTGGTAGATGCGACCTCCTATCAGGTGCCCGGGCCCTATCCGGTGATGCTCGTAACCATGCGGAGCGTGGAACTGGCCGTGAGCCTGGGCGAGACCGGCGCCGATTCATCCGTGCTCCAAACGATCTCTAATTTCGGCAAAAATATTTCGGCAAGCCTCGACTTGGATGACACAATATATGCCATCCTGTTGAATATCTCTCAGCTTGTGCCGGCCGATGTGTTGGAAGTAAAAGTCTGGGACGAAGCAAGCCAGTCGCTTATTCCATATACATTGGAATCCTCCGGCTCTTCGCATCTCGTACGCGCCTCTCTTTCTCAATTTGGTGAGTTAACCACTGCACTGCACACCCGGCAAAAATCCCTCCTGATCCCGGATACGCGCGTTCCCGATCTGAGTCTGCCCGAATTGAAAGGCAGTTCTCTCGTCCAATCGTATTTGGGTTTGCCCCTCAACGCGGACGGACAATTAATTGGAACGTTGGAGATCGGTCATCTTTCTCCCAATGCACTCGGTCAACACGATCATGACCTGGTACAGCTGGTTTCCACACAGGCTGCTTACAGCCTGCGTAACGCGCTGATCTTTGCCGGCGAAAAGAACCGCGTGGCAGAGTTGAACAGCCTTGCCGGCCTTTCACAAGTCTTTAGCGCCTCCCAGGATTACACCAACCTGCTCAGTCGTCTTGTGGAAACGCTTGCGCCACTGTTCTCCGTGGAAATTCTTGGGTTCCTTTTATATGATGAAAACAAACGGACTCTGGAGGGCCAAATCCCGTTCCAGGGTTTACCGGAACACATCGTCGAGATTTATCGCACGACCATTCAGCCGGAAAGCGCGGCGGAGAAGCTCCTGGAGGAGCGCAAACTGATCGTCACGCGCAACGCTGCCGAAGATCAAGCCTGGCGTGACCTGGGGTTGCAGAATCTTTCCCAGGCTGCCAGTCTGCGTGAATCGGTGCTCGTGCCTTTGGTTGCAGGGGATCGTTTTGTTGGCTACCTCCAGCTTTCTAATCACACTCAGGCTGCCGTTGAGTTTTCTGGCGCTGAGTTGCGTTTGATCAAAACAGTTGCCGATCAGGCAGCCGGGATCATCGACAGTTCGTTCGTGGTGGAAAGGACCCGCCAGCGGGCACTGCGTTCTGATGCATTGCGCCGCATCGCAAGCCTGGCAGCTTCCACAGCGACCCTGGACGAAGTCCTTCGTTTTTCCGCACAGGAACTCGTCAATTTATTTCAAAGTGATCTGGCGGCAATCTTCCTGCTGGATGAACAGATCGGTGGGCTGGAACTGCATCGTGATTCAGCGGCAGGCGCCTCCCGCGATGCGGTGGAAGTGCTGGCGCGCCTGCATCTGGATGAACCTCAATATCACAACACCGTTTCGGGCAGCCAAAAGCCTTTCGTTTCAGGGCACCTGAGTTCGGATCGTCGTATCGTTCCAGTGTATCGCCAGTTGGTGAACGTCAATGTGGAATCGGCGATTGTTGTGCCGCTTCTGGTCCACGACCGCAGCCTGGGCGAGTTGATGCTTGGCAGCCGAAAGTCGGAGTTCTTTAACAACTATGATCTTCAAGTGATCCTGACGGCAGCCGGTCAGCTGGCGACAGCCATCGAAGATGCCAGGCGTTCCACACAGACGGATGAAAATCTCCGTCGCCGCGTGGAACAACTTACCTCCATCGCGCGTGTCACCCGCGAGCTGAACTCGATGGTCGATCTGAAATCCCTGCTCGAAGTGGTGCATGACGAAAGCCTGCGGACGACGCGCGCTGAGTGTGGAACAATCATCCTGTTTGATACGACCGCGTCCTCCATCCCACCGCCAGTTACCCTTTCCCTGGGCTGTCCCTTCCCCGAGGCCTTTTCAGCACTTGCGAAAAAAGCGATTGTGACAGGCGAGCCAAAAGTTATTGTTGATTGTTCATTGGATGATGAAACTCCGATACATGAAGGAGTTCGCTCGGCCCTGATCGTTCCCATCCTCAGCCAGGGGAAAACAGCCGGTCTGATCCATCTACATTCCGGGCGAACCGGATTTTTCGATCAAGCCTCCCTCGAAGTTATCCAGACGCTCGCTGCACAGACGGGCGTGGCGCTCGGCAATGTCCAACGCTACCAGGATCAACGTCAGCGCGTCGAGCTTTTGCGGCGCCGTGCTGAAACACTGACCAAGCTTACCGAAGTCAGTTCTGTGTTGAATTTCGAACAGCCGCTCGAACAATTACTTCGCACCATTGCCAACAGCATCCGGGAAGCTACCTCTTTCCAGGCGGTGCTGTTCAGCGTTTATGAACCGGATACGGGTCTGCTGCGCCGTGTTGCGGGCGTAGGCTTTCCTGCTGACAAGCTGGCTGAACTGATGGCGCGTAAACAGCCACTGACCAGCATTCAGCAACTGCTCAAACCGGAGTTCCGGATCAGTCGCTCCTATTTCATCCCTGTGGATGAAGCGCCGATCATCCCGGCGGATGTCCACATCGTGACTCTGGAACGGGATGAGAAGGCTGGGAAATCCGCCAGCGCCTGGGACGCTGCTGACCTCCTGATCATCCCGCTGGAAGATGATGATGGCGCGCCGCTTGGTTTGATCAGTTTCGACTCGCCGCGTGATGGCTTGCGGCCCGATCGAGCGACCATCGAGGCGCTTGAGATTTTTGCCACGCAAGCCGCGCTTGCCATTGCGAATCATGGTCGTTTTGCCGATCTGCGCGTAAAAGTGGACTCACTCTCCTCGGGCCTGGAGAGACAGCAGCGTTTGATCAGTTTCTCTCAAAATGATCTGCCGATTTTGCTCCGTAAGGACCTGGACCAGACCATCGCGATCCAGAACCTGGACCAACGCGGACAACGCGTCAGGGCGGGGCTTGCGATTACGGAGTCGGTCAGCCGCCAGCTGGATGCCTCCTCGGCGCTGCAGGCGCTGGGACGTGAGACTCTCACACAACTGGGTATGTCCGTTGCCATGATCGCGGAAGCAAGCACGGAAGGTCCACGTTTGATGCATGTGCTGGGGAACGTGCCGCGTGCCACCAGCCCAGAGGCACTCTTTGGACAACGGAATCCGCTGCGGGCTTGTTTGCAGAGCGGCGAAGCCATCCTGATCGCGAACCTGGATGAAGACCTGGAATGGCGCGAAACGCCGCTGCTTTCGGCGCTGCGCACCAAGTCGTTGATCTGTCTTCCGATCCGGATCGACAAGAGGACGGTTGCGGCGATGCTGGCAGTCAGCCCGGAACCCATGCCGCTGTTCACCGACGAGGATCTGCAGGTCTATCACCAGATCGCCCGGCAGACGTCGGTCATTCTTCAAAACATCTCCCTGCTCAATGAAACCCGCCGTCGCCTGCAGGAAGTGAATCTATTGCTCGATTTCAGCCGCCAGTTGCGCGGCTTGGATTCGGAACGCATCGTCCGTGCTTTGCTCGAAAGCGCCAGGCGCGCCTTGTTTGCTGCCCATGCCGGCGTGGTGCTGATCTGGGACGAACATGCTGGTCAGCTGCTGCCGCAGGCTGTTTCAGGCTATGCCGACAACGCAACGATGGAACAGATCGGCTATCGTCCCGGCGAATCCCTGCCGGGGCAGGTATTCGAATCGAAGCACCCGCTGCGCGTGGACGAAGTCCAGTTTACGCGTGATTACATCTTCTCCACAGAAGGACTGCTTCTTTATCGTCAGGCAACCGGCGGACGTTTGCCCGTTTCGAGCCTGATGATCCCCATCCAAACGGGCGAACAACCTGTCGGCGTGCTGGTATTGGACAACTTCAATACACCAGGTGCTTTCACTGCCGAAGATGAAACCCTGCTTCTGTCCCTTGCCCAGCAGGTTGGGCTCTCGCTCCAAAATGTTCGTTTGGTCCAGACGACCCAGGAACGCGCTGCGCAATTGGAAGCGCTCACCAATGCCGCCACAACCCTCACAGCCAGCCTGCAACGTGACGAATTGATCGCCACTCTGCTCGACCAGCTGGAGCCGGTCATCCGTTACGATACCGCCATATTGTGGCTGCGTGACAAGGATCGGATCACGGTCGCGGCGGCGCGCGGCTTCCCGGACACGGAACGCCGCCTGGGCTTGACGAGCGCGGTGGAAGATAGCGCTCTCTTCAAGGAAATGATCCGTACCGGACAGGGCATCCTGGTTGGAGACGTGCGTCAGGATCCGCGCTTCCCGCCGTTGGAAGCGCCGCGCCTTTCCTGGATTGGCATACCTTTGATCTCCCAGAATGAAGTGATGGGCGTGCTGGCGCTCGAGAAGTGGCAGTCGCATTACTATAACCGGGAGCACATGCAGGTGGGCACTACCTTTGCAAGCCAGGCAGCCATCGCTCTGGAGAATGCCCGTCTATTCCAAGACAGCCTCGGCCGCGCTTCGGAACTGGATCAACGTTCGCAGCGCCTGGGCCTGCTCAATCGCTTCTCCTCCGCGTTGAGCGGCTTGCTCGACGAAGGCAAGATCCTGCAGCTAACCGCACAGGAACTGATGGATGCATTGGATGCCCCGAGTGCTTCTGTGGTGATATTCGAGCGCGGCGAACCCATCTGGAAATACGCCCTGCCAAAACCGAAGTCCAAGCTTCCGCAGCGCCTGCCGGATGCACCGATCTTCCATCGTCTGCAGGAGTCGCTGGGGGTGTTTGCGACCGATGCCGTGGGCGCAGAGCCGGATTTGGCATTACTGGATAAATTCCTGGGAGCGGGAACGAAATCGCTTCTGGCGCTGCCGCTTGTGAGCGGAGCAAATCTGCGGGCATTGATCTTTATCTATCAGACCGAAGCGGTCCGCTTCAGCCTGACCGAGATCGAGCTTGCCCGAACGCTGACCAACCAGGCTTCCATTGGGATGGAGAACGCCCGCTTGTATCAGTCCTCGCTCTCTACGGCGGAGCGATTCTCCATCCTGAATCAGGCAAGTTTCCAGGTCAGCGCCAACCTTGATCCTGAACAGATCTACATTGCAGTGCATAAAGCTGCGCAGCGCCTGATGCCGGTTGAATCGTTCGTCATCAGCCTTTTGGATGAAGACACGAACGAGATCGAGGGTGTCTATCTGGTGGATGATGACAGGCGGGCGCCGGTGACCCGCATCCCGCGTGATCAGGGCTTGAGCGGGCAGGTGATCACTTCCGGTCAGCCTCTGCTCCTGCATGGGGAGGAGACTGCGGATACCGGTGGTGTTCCCTTTGGAAAGTCTGATACGCCGCTCTCGATCCTGGCGGTGCCGATGACATTGAGCGGCCGGACCATGGGCATGCTTTCTGCGCAGAGCTATGAGCCGAACGTTTATACGGAAGATGACCTGCAGATCCTCAGCACGCTTGCGAACCAGGCGGCTGTAGCGATCCAAAATGGACGTTTGTTCAACGAGACCGAGCGCCTGGCGCGCGAATTCGAAGTGCGCGTGATCGAGCGCACGGCGCAGCTGCAGCGTGAACAGCAGAACACCGAAACACTCCTGCGCATTCTGACAGAGGTCTCTTCGAGCCTTGATCTTGACCGGGCCTTGAACCGCACGCTGGCATTGCTGAATGATGCCATCGGCGCAGAGCAGGGGACGATCATGCTGCTCAATGCCGAGGACAACCTGCTGCATTACCGCGCCGGCTATGGTTATCTCTCGGATAAAGTTTCCGGAGAAGGTCGCGGGTTCAAGCTCAAGATCGGAGAAGGCCTGGCTGGCTGGGTGGTGGAGCACCGAGAGGCGGCACTCATCACCGATCTGTTCACAGATCCGCGCTGGGTGAGAGCAAGTTCCTCCTCCCATGAGCATCGCAGCGCGATTGCCATGCCTTTGCTGGTGGCTGATGATGTGATCGGTGTCTTGATGGTCTTCCACCGCAAACCTGAGTACTTCAGTTCGGAGTTGCTGAATCTGGTCAAAGCCATCGCCGGACAGGTGGCGGTCGCCATCAATAACGCTCACCTGTATGAACTCATCCGCGATCAGGCGGAGCGCCTCGGTGGTATGCTTCGCCGTGAGCAGGAGGATGCCAGTCGTTCACAAGCCATCCTGGAAGCGGTGGCAGACGGAGTCCTGGTCACGGGTCAGAACAACCGGATCTCCTTCCTCAACCAGTCTGCTGCGCAGATCCTGAGCCTTGAACCGGGCAACGTCATCGGGCAATCCCTGGATGTCTTTGGTGGGTTGTTTGGAAAGTCAGCCGGCTCGTGGATGGAGACCATCCGCAACTGGTCGGAGGGCCCGGTCGCCTATGAACCCGGTGACACCTTCGCGGAACAGCTGGATCTGGAGAACGGCCGGATCGTACTGGTCCATCTCGCGCCTGTGATCCTGCTGAACGATTTCCTGGGCACGGTCTCGATCTTCCGCGACATTACTCATGAAGTGGAAGTGGACAGGCTCAAATCTGAGTTTGTGGCGACCGTTAGCCATGAGCTGCGGACACCCATGACCTCCATTCGCGGTTACGTGGATGTCCTTCTCATGGGTGCGGCGGGCGCCGTCAACGAAAATCAGGCGCATTTCCTGAGCATCATCAAGAACAACACGGAAAGGTTGAACATCCTGGTGAACGATCTGCTGGATGTCTCGCGCATCGAGTCCGGACGCGTGACGCTTTCGCCGCAGGCAGTCGATCTGCGCGAGATCGCGGAGGACGTGATCGAAGATGTGTTGCGGCGCTCCCAGGAGGAGAACAAACCGATGGCACTTTCCTTGGATATGCCAAAGAAGCTGCCGCATGTCTATGGCGATATCGAGCGGGTCCGCCAGATCCTGGGGAACCTGGTTGACAACGCCTATCACTATACCCCCGAAAACGGGACCATCCTTGTGCGGATCCACTGCCTGAACGGCGGCAACGAAGTGCAGGTGGATGTGGAGGACAATGGGGTGGGGATCCCGCTGGAGGACCAGAGCCGCGTGTTCGAACGATTCTATCGAGGTGAACATCCGCTGGTGTTGGCGACCCCGGGTACCGGATTGGGCCTTTCCATTGTTAAACAGATCGTGGAAATGCATAAAGGCCGGATCTGGATGAAAAGCTCGGGTATGTCGGGTGATGGCAGTACGTTCTCCTTCACCCTGCCCGTCTACGAACAGCAATGAGGATTCAATGGCTAAGATTTTGATTGCAGAAGATGAACGAGACATTCGCGACCTGGTTGCTTTTACACTGCGGTTTGCCGGTCATGAAGTATTCGCAGCAACCAACGGAGAGGAAGCTGTCGAAATGGCTCCAAAGGTAAACCCTGACCTTGTCCTTATGGATGTTCGCATGCCGCGCATGACCGGTTATGAAGCCTGCCGGATCATGAAGGCAAACCCTGATCTCAAGGATATTCCGGTCGTCTTTCTCTCTGCGAAAGGACAGGAAAGTGAAATTCAACAAGGTTTGGAGGCTGGCGCAGAGGAATATCTTCTGAAGCCGTTTGCCCCTGACCAATTGACCGATCATGTGAAAGCTATTCTTGTGAAATTTGGGAAGTAATTTTGAGCGCAATTCTTCTTGATGGTTCCATAGTACATTACGAGGTCCTGGGACGCGGCCGGCCGGTCATCTTTTTGCATGGCTGGGTGGGCTCATGGCGCTACTGGATTACCTCCATGCAGGTGACCTCCACGTCCTATCGCGCCTACGCCCTGGATCTCTGGGGTTTTGGGGATACCGCGCAGAATGTTTTGAATTATTCACTCGAACAGCAGGCGACATTGGTGGATCGTTTCCTGAACGAAATGGGAATCGGCAAGATCGCCCTTGTCGGTCACGGTTTGGGGGCCTTGGTCGGCATGACCTTCGCCACACGCTTCCCCCAAAGCGTGGATCGTATGATGGCGGTCAGTTGTCCTTTGGACTACCAGGCTGTCAATGCCCGGATGCGGACCGCTTCGATGACCGAACTGACCGACTGGTTGTCCAGCCGAACCCCGGAGGCGGTCACAGCCCTGACCGATTCCGGCAAAGCGGATAGTCAGGCGATCGCCGCCTCCATGGTTGGATTGCAGGCGAACAATACGTTTGGTCTTTTCCGTAATCTCAGTATTCCGTGTCTGTTGGTGTACGGAGATAAGGACCAGGCGATCACCGCTCCCTACGAGGAGAACGCCCTTTCCACCATGACCCACCAGGTGTTGCTGGACAATTCGGGCCATTTCCCCATGATCGACGAGACGATCAAGTTCAACCGTCTGCTCACTGATTTCCTGGCGCTGGATTCGGGGTTAAGCCCGCGGGAATTGCAAATGAAAGAGGAATGGCGCCGCCGCGTAAGATAATGCTCACGCCGCCGGGGACGGCGGCGTTTTTTTGAATTGACAGCCTGAAAATTTCGAGTATATTTGTGCCTGACAATTGAACGGGGCGTCCCACGCTGCGGGACTGAGAGGAGCGAGCCGCGCTCAACCCGAATTACCTGATCCAGATCATGCTGGCGGAGGGAACATAGCTTTTTTAAATCAACCATCCTCCGCCGCGAGGATGGTTTTCTTTTGGGACGTATCCTTATCTTTGCCAACGGCGAATTGCCTGACCTCCCCAAAGCCCGCCTGCTCCTGCGCAGCGCTGATACTATCATCTGTGCTGACGGTGGTACGCGTCACGCGCGGGCTCTCGGTGTCAAACCGGAAATCGTCATCGGTGACATGGACTCCGCGGATAACAGGCATTTACTGGAGCTCAAAAAAGAAGGCACGTCGGTCGAGTTCCATCCCCGTGATAAAAACGAGACGGATCTCGAGCTTGCCATCCATCGTGCGATCGGACTGAAGCCGAAGGAGATCATCATCGTTGCTGCGCTGGGCGGAAGACTGGATCAAACTCTTGCCAACATCACCCTGCTCTCGGACCCCCGGCTTGCCAGCCTCGACGTGCGCCTCGACGATGGAGTGGAGGAAATCTTCCTTTGCCGGGAGCGGGCTCAGGTTCGGGGGCGAAGCGGGGAACTCGTCTCGTTGATTCCCTGGCAGGGCGCGGCCTCCGACGTCCAAACAGAGAATCTGAAATGGCCTCTCCGAGGCGAAACGCTTTACCCCGATAAAACGCGCGGCATCAGCAACGAAATGCTTGGCGAGACTGCTTCCATTTCCATTGGATCAGGATTGCTGCTTGTCGTTCACCGCCGCCAATCGTAAATCGTAAATCGAAAGGTTTCCATGAAAAAACTAACTCTCTTTCTTTCCACTTTCTTCCTGCTTCTCGCGGCTTGCGCGCCGCAGGCTACTGCCACCCAGGCTACCGTGCCTCAAAGGCTTGTCGTGATGACCCATGGTTCGTTCAATGTCAGTGAAGAGGTTCTCAAAGCCTTTGAAGAAGCCAACAATGCCGAAGTTGTCCTTTTGGAAAGCGGTGACGCAGGCGCTGCTCTCAACAAAGCTGTCCTGACCAGGGATGCGCCGCTTGCCGATCTGTTTTTCGGTGTGGATAACACATTTCTCTCGCGTGCCCTCGAAGCCGATATTTTCGAGCCGTATGATTCGCCGCTGTTGAACGAGATCTCCGAGGAGTTCAAGCTCGATGATTCCAAGCGGGCCTTGCCCGTGGATTACGGCGACGTGTGTATTAATTACGACAAGGCTTATTTCACCGACAATAACCTGGCTGTGCCGCAAAGCCTGGACGATTTAACCAAACCTGAGTACGCAGGCTTGCTGGTGGTTGAAAACCCTGCCACTTCGTCACCGGGCCTGGCATTTTTGCTGGCAACCGTTGCCCACTACGGCGATTCGTTTACTGAATATTGGCAAGCCCTCAAGGATAATGATGTCGTCGTCGTGGATGGCTGGGAGACGGCATATTACACCAACTTCAGCGCCTCCTCCGGGCGCGGACCTCAGCCGATGGTCGTTTCGTACGGGACTTCGCCGGCGGCGGAGGTGATCTATGCAGAAAAGAAATTGGACGATGCGCCCACTGCCTCCATTCTCGGGCCCGATACCTGCTTCCGTCAAATCGAGTTTGTCGGCATCCTCAAAGGAACTGATCAGCGCGCACTTGCTGAAAAATTCGTAGACTTCATGCTCGGCAAGCAATTCCAGGAAGATATGCCTCTGCAAATGTTCGTCTATCCTGTGAACCCCAGCGCCGCCCTGCCTGATGAATTCACCAAATATGCACAGGCTCCCGGGCAGACCGCCGCACTCTCTCCGGATGAAATTGCCGCCAACCGCGATCAATGGATCGAAGCCTGGACAAGTGTTGTCCTGAAGTAGCATG
>Ga0105104_10000375_pt1 | contig 33769 bp, 27 predicted proteins | sample PPLLaktember2015_3_FD_87034 | JGI IMG/M metagenome (GOLD analysis project Ga0105104, IMG submission 87034) | Freshwater sediment microbial communities from Prairie Pothole Lake near Jamestown, North Dakota, USA - PPLs Lake P7 Core (6) Depth... | ecosystem: Environmental > Aquatic > Freshwater >... | reverse complement strand
CTGCGGGATGCGCAGGTGCTCCCCATCTGGGAGGGGACGACCAACGTCCTCTCGCTGGATCTGCTGCGCGCGCTCACCGGCGAGGCGGGGCTGCGCGACGTGGACGCGGAGCTGAGCCGGGCGTTGGGCATCGCCACCGACGAGGCGCTCGCGCCGGTCCGGTCGAGGGCGCGGGCGCTGATGGACGCGGCGGGTGGATGGTTCGGCGTGGCGCACCAGGCGGGCCCGGCCGAGCTCGAGGGTGGGGCGCGGCGGTTCTCGATGGCCATCGGACGGGCGCTGCAGCTGGCGCTCGCGGCCGAGCACGCGCAATGGCTGCTGGGACGGGGCGACCGGAGCGGCGTCGCGGTCGCCCGTCAGCTCGTGGCGCTCAGCCCGGTGCCGGACCTCGTTGGAGTCATGGACACCGACGAGGCCCGTGTCGTGGCGAGACTCGAGGAGTAGAGCGCGCGCGGCCTCGGGACGCACGACCGGAGCGGTGTCGCGGTCGCCCGTCAGCTGGCGGCGCTCACCTGGCGGGAGTGCTCGACAGCGAGGAGCCCCGCATCGGGGCTGGGGGACTGACGAAGCCGAGCCACGCGGGCGCCGCTCAGGTCCGGATGGAACGGCTGCTCCTGGGCCGGCCCCGGGCTCCGTCCACTCCAACCCGCTCGCGCTCGTGCAACGGCCTGCGAGGTCTCGAACGCTCCGGGGGCAGGCGCGATTCATCGAACGCCACCAGAGTTCGGGGGGCCACACACCTTGCGGCGCCCCCGCCGAGAGCTAGGAGCTCTGCTGCACCGACAGGTGTCCGGGGCGGCCGAGGGAGATCGAACGCCCAGAGGTTATAGCCACAACTTGGACCCTGAGTGCGTGGAACCCAACCGTAACCGCTGAGACGCTGGTCGAGCGACTTCGCCCTGAGTGCAGGTTGTGGCTATAACCTCTGGGCGTTCGATCGTGCCCCGCCGGCCGGAGCCGCCCGGCGAGGAGTCGAGGCCCGAGCAGCAAGCCGGCGGCGGTGCCCTTCCTCAGGGCTTCATGCCAGAACCCTTCTGCGCGTTCTGCATGTGCCTCTGCATGCCGGGGCTCTTCACCGAGGGGGTGCGCAGTGCATCGCGTTTATCTCGGATGCGCGGCCAGGCACGCGCGCAGGACACGCTGCGTTCGCGTCAGCGCTGCCCGGCGTAGGGGACCGCCGGTTCGGTCGCAGTGCGCTGGGACAGCTCTGGAGCTCGGTGACGTCAAGGTGTGCGGCGTCCCAGGGGCGCGTCCCGCTCGAAGAACGTCACCCGATGGGCCAGCCGTCCCAGCGCGGCGATGAGCCCGCGCGAAAGCGTCGCCTGCCCGTTGCCCCACGAAGACGAGGCGCGAGGCCGAAGACGCAAAGGTCCCTGTCCGACCGAGGTGGGGTCGGTCCTCCGGGCGCCGCGACGGTCTGCTGCCGAGCAACGGCGGTGCGCGTCGCATTTTTCCGCGGAGCGTGCGTAGGGTGTGCGCCGACCATGCGTTCGGCTTTCAACTTCAACTGGATCGGCGAGCGACTGGCGGTAGGCGGCCGCTTCCCCATGGAGGCGGCGGAGCATCTCGCGCACCGCGAGGGAATCGGAGCCATCGTCGACCTCCGGGTGGAGACCTGTGACGACGAGGCGACGCTGCGCGTGCACGGCCTCGAGTTCCTCCACCTGCCCACCGAGGACTGCTGCGCGATCTCGCCCCGGATGATCGACGAAGGGGTGGAATGGGTCCGGACCCGCCTCGACGCCGGCACGCGGGTGCTCATCCACTGCGAGCACGGCGTCGGGAGGAGCGCGCTCCTGGCGCTGTGCGTCCTCGTCGCGCGTGGAATCGCGCCGCTCGACGCGATGAACCGGATCAAGGTCGCCCGACCGGTCGTCTCGCCGGCGCCGGAGCAGCTCGACGCCTTCCGGACCTGGGCGGGACGCTGGCGGCAACGGACCGGCGCCCGAATCGAGGTCCCGAGCTTCGACGCCCTCGCCTGGGTCGCCTACTCGCACCTCCGCACCGCCGGATGAACATCTAACGCTGGCCAAGGCCCGGTCCGTACGCGGACTCCCGGACTCCCGGCAACATTCGCTGCTCGTGCAAGCGCAGCCCGTCTTCCACACCCTTGCGCCAGCAGTAGAGTCTCCAGGCGTGCGCCTGACTCCCGGAGCGCGGCTGGGCCCCTACGAGGTGCTGTCGGTCCTCGGCACCGGCGGAATGGCCGAGGTTTACCGGGCGCGGGACACCCGGCTAGGGCGTGAAGTCGCCCTGAAGGTCGTCAACGACGCTCTGGCCGGTGACCCAGAGCTGGTGCGGCGCTTCGAGCAGGAGGCGCGACTCGCTGGGTCGCTCAACCACCCCAACCTCGTCGCCGTCCACGACCTCGGCCTCTACGAGGGGGCGCCATATTTCATCACTGAGCTGTTGCAAGGAGAGTCACTTCGGCATCGCCTTTCACGCGGGCGCATCCCGCTCCAATTGACGCTCGAGTGGGGTGCCCAGCTGGCGCACGGGCTGGCCGCAGCCCACACCCGAGGAATCGTCCACCGCGACGTGAAGCCGGACAACGTCTTCGTCACTTCCGACGGACACGTGAAGCTGCTCGACTTCGGCATCGCGAAGCTGGCCGAGGCCGCGCGCGACAAGGGGCCACACGGCCTGATGGACGTCACCGTGACGCCCACCGGCGGCGCGACGAGAACGGGCTCGGTGCTGGGGACGCCGGGCTACATGTCGCCCGAGCAGGTCCGCGGGGAGTCGGTGGACGCGCGGACGGACATCTTCAGCCTCGGCGCGGTGGTCTACGAGATGGTGTCCGGGAAGCGAGCCTTTCCGGGCGCAACAGTGGTCGAGAGCGGCTCCGCCATTCTCCGCGACGAGCCGGAGCCATTGCCCGCCGAGGTGCCCCCGGTCGTGGCCCAGGTCGTGCTGCACTGCCTGGAGAAGGAGCCGGCTCGGCGACCTCAATCCGCAACGGACCTGGCCTTCGAGCTGGAGTTGCTCCGGAACCCGACCGCTTCCACGGGCCCAGTCCCCCGCCCTTCACGCGTCCTTCCGCGCCCGGCGGTGTGGCTCATCGGGGGCGTCGCGGCAGTCCTAGCCGCTCTGCTGGTCGGGCTCGCGGTCGGTCACCAGCGCGGGCCGGGGGCCCAACCCGTCCCCGAGATCGAGCAGGTGACGTTTCGCTTGGGAACGATTGGCAGCGCCCGGTTCCTCCCCGATGGCCGAGTAGCGTTCAGCGCCGCCTTCGAGAACCGTCCTGAGGAAGTCTTCGTCCAGCCGTCCGGGAGCATCTCGCCGCAGGCCCTGGGTCTCCCCGATGTGAGCTTGCTCGGGGTCTCCCGCACAGGAGAACTTGCCATTCTTCTCCATCCCCGCAACTCAATAAATTACGCCCGCCGGGGCACGTTGGCCCGCGTGCCCTCCGTGGGCGGGGTCCCCCGAGAGCTGCTCGAGAATACCGAATATGCGGATTGGTCTCCGGCTGGAGAGCTCGCAGTGGTTCGAGTGAGCGGGGCCACCGGAGCAAGCCGCACCCTCGAATCTCCGCCGGGCAAGGTGCTGTTCCAAACGAGCGGGTGGATCTCGCATCCACGATTCTCTTTTCGAGGAGACCGGATCGCCTTCCTCCACCATCCAGTGTTCTTTGATGACATGGGGGAGGTGGTGGTGATCGACTTGGAGGGCCAGACCCGAACGCTGAGTCGCCGATGGCCAACGACTCGGGGAGTAGCCTGGGCTCCGGATGACAGCGAGGTCTGGTTCGCCGGGGGCCGATGGCCACGGAATCTCCTGTTAGCGGTGAGCCTGGGGGGGAAGACCCGGGAGATGTATCGGGGCTTTTCTAACCTTCGGCTCGAGGATGTCAGCAGGGACGGACAGGTCCTCCTCGGCCATGAGTTGGAGCGTCAGGAGCTCGTCTATGCGGGGGACGGCGCAAGCTCCCAGACTCTGCTCTCTTGGAGCGACTTGAACGGCGTCACCGCCCTCTCGGGCGACGGAAAAAAAGTCCTCTTCTTGGTTCAAGGAGCAGCCCCGACCGGTCAGGCGCTCCAACCTTCCTTCGCGATGCTGCGGACGACAGACGGCGCCGCTGCGCAAATGCTGGGGGAGGGAATACCACAGGATTTGTCCCCCGATGGTCGCTGGGCCCTCGTCATGTCCACCGACCGCACAAGATTGACGGCGCTTCCTACCGGGGCGGGTCAGCCCAGACAAATCGCAACCCACGGTCTGGAAATCGCCGGGGCAGGCTGGATGCCAGACGGAAAGGGCCTGCTCGTGGGAGGGCGGACTCCTCCGGAGAGCGACTTCCGCCTCTACCGACTGGCAGACGACGGCTCCAAGCCGGTTCGCGTCAGCGACGCACCGCTCGTGGAGTCAGGAGGTTGTATCTCCCAGGACGGCCGCTGGGTGGCACTACGCGACGTGAACCGGCAGCCCATCATTGTCTCGTTGAGAGACGGAGCAACAGTGTCGGTTCTATCCGGCCACGCCGATGCTCTTCCCCGTGGCTGTGCGCCCGACGGCAGCCTCTGGCTTAGCCAGGGTGGAGACCACGCACCCGCCCGTCTCCGGCGATTCCGTGTCGACGTGCGCACAGGAAAGGTAGTCGAGGAGCGGAGCGTAGGACCGACGGATCCAAGTGGGGTGACCTCTATTGGGAGACTTGTTCTCACGCCCGACGGTCGACACGTGGCGTTCACTTACTCGCGCAGCGTCGGGTATCTGCACATCGCTCGTGGCCTGGTGCGGCCGGCCGGGAATGAGTCCCGACCCTGACCCAGTCGGGCTGATCACCGTTGCCTGGGCGCTGGACCGGATCAGCGACGCGGCGTGAGCGGGGCGGCAGAGCTCGCGCACGAGACGGGCCAGCGCGCTGAGGTCGAGGCGGCTGCAGGCGTTTTCGCAACAAGGTGGTCGGCCGGCCACCTCCGGGTCGGCCCGGAGTCAGAAGCGGTAGCCGAACCCCAGCGCCAGACGAACGGCGAAGGACGGCCCGAAGCTCGTGGTCTCGGTCGTGGTGGACTCGTTCTTGAAGAGGTACGTCGCTCCGGCGACCGTCAGGTACAGGTAGGTCTGCGAGCCGAGGTCCCGGCTCACCGCCACCGCCGGAGTGAGCTGCAGCGCGGCCGTGGTTCGCGGCGGGGCCTCGCCCGAGGTCTTGAACGACTGGTTCAAGAGCGCCGCCCCCACCGTGAGCCCGACCTCGATGGACACCGGGGCCAGGTCCCACACGTGTGAGGCCTGCAGCTCCACGTCGAACTGGTCCGTCGTCGCCGCGAGGCCGTCATTGGTGTAGCCCGTCCGGCACCAGGCCACCCGCGGCACGAGGGTGATCGGCCGGAGCGCGATGGCCACCCCCACCGCCACGCCCGGACACAGACCGGCGTCGCTCACCAGCGAGGTCCGGAATCTCGCCTCGGCCTCGAGCGAGACGACCGCGTCGCGGTTGCCCTCGCCCTTGCGGACCAGCCGCGCGTACGCCGTGCGCTGGAGCTTCGACTCGTCCACCGTCGCGGTGTTGCCCGGCGCCACGGCCACCGTTCCCTCCAGCAGCACCTCCGGCCCGCGGCCGCGCAAATAGTACCGACCGGCCCGCAGCGAGAGCCGTCGCACCCGGTCCGCGCTGGCCACCTCGCCCACCACCGCGCCGTCGGCGTTCTCCTGGAAGAGGAGCCAGCTCTTCCCCGGTGGCAGCTCGAGCCAGGCCCGGGTCGGCGAGCGCGAGTCGAGCGTGGCCAGGACCAGGTCTCCCGAGCCGCGGACGTCGTACTGGAAGGTGGGGTGCTGCGTGCCGGCGAGCGTCCGGCTGGAGGCGCGGAGCGTGGTCTCGTAGGCGTACCGGTAGGCCTCGTCGAGCGTCACCCGCCCGTCGCGGTTCTCGTCCGCCGCGCCCAGCAGGCCGGAGACCAGCGCGTGGGTGAAGAAGCTGCCCCTGAGCTCGTCCGACTCCTGGCTGTCCTCGGAGGCCGAGCTGGAGGTGAGGAACACCGCCCCCTCGCCGGCCACCCGCTCGCCGAGGTGGATCTCGAACGGCGGAATGGGCGTGCCTCCCTTCACCCGGGTCAGCGCCCCCGAGCGGCAGGCGTCGAGCACCAGCAGCCGGAAGCCGGCCGCCGAGCCGCGGACCAGCTGCTCCAGCTCGGCGAGCTCCAGCCGCGTGCCGCCGAGGTGGAGTGCGCCGGCGTCGGCGTGGCCCGAGTAGTAGACCAGCAGCACCGTGGGCCGGCCCGCGGTGCGCACCCGCTCGTTCACGGCGATGAGGGCCCGGCGCACGGTGGCCGCGTCCTTGCCCTGGAGCAGGACGGTGTTCTCCGGACGGACGCCCCCCACCTCCTGGAGCACCGACGCGACCCTCGCCGCGTCCAGCTCCGCGTACCGGAGCGGGACGTCCGGGGGCTCGCCGACGTCGTTGCCCACCACCACCGCGTACCGCTCCACCTGCGCCACCGCGGCGGCGGGGAGCAGCACGAGCGACAGCGCGATCAGCGCTTGACGAAGCTCCACCGGAGACCCTGACAGTCGGCGGGCAGCGGGATGCCGTCCTGGCCCTGCTCGAGGCCGAGGCGGATGGGTTCGAGCTCCACCGGCGAGGCGCAGAAGATGCCCAGCAGCCGCTCCTCGCCGGTGGTGGTGTCGAGCCGCGTGCCGAGGGGCAGCGGCACCTCGGTGCCCGCCGGAACCTGCGCCGCCCGGGGCGCCTGCGGGAAGTACACCGAGGCCTTGCCCGTCGGGTCGAGGCTGAGCACCGCGACGTACGCCGGGGTGGGCGTGCTCACCGCGAAGCGGACCGCGTCTCCTGCCGAGACGGTCTCGCCCGGCGCGGCGCGCCGCACCTCCTCCCCGTGCTGGACGAACATCGTGAGGCCGAGGCCGCCGCCCTTGGACCGTTCGCCGGCCGGCGGCGGGCGGAGGACGACGACCAGCGACGCGGCGAGCGCGAGGCCGAGCCCGGCCACTGCCGCTCCGGGGATCCGGCGTCGGGGGGCGGGCCGGCCGAGCGCGGCCGGGAGAGGAAGGGCGCGCACCTCCTCGCGGACGCCCCGGATGCCGGCCACGGCGGCGCTGCACGCCGCGCAGGAGGAGACGTGGGTGCCCACGGTCTCGGCGTCGGCGGCGCCGAGCTCTCCCATCATCCACCGGTCGAGTCGGAGGGCGGAGAGGCAGGCGTTCCAGCTGAGCGGGGTGGCGGTGAGGTTCATGCGGTCTGCTCCGCGCGGTCCCAGAGCCCCTGGGCGCGCTCGAGGAGGTAGCCCACCTGACGCCGCGAGCAGCCGAGAAGCTCGGCCACCTCGGCGTGGGTCATCCCGTCCAGGTGGTGGTAGACGACGGCCGCCGCCACGTCCTCGGGCAGCAGCGCCAGCAGGCGGCGCACCTCGGCGGCCGCCTCCCCCCGCGGACCTCCGCTCTCCGACAGCCCGGGGCGCACGTGCAGCTCGAGCACCCGGGCGCCGGTGCGCGCCTTGCGCAGCAGGTTCAGGCAGTGGTGGGTCGTGGCCTGGTATAGCCAGCCGACGATGGAGCCAGCGGAGCGGACCGCGTCCGGGTTGCGCACCAGCGCGGTGAAGATTTCTTGAAGGACCTCGCGCGCGTCGGGCTCGCTGCCGAGCAGAGTCCGGGCACGGCGGAGCACCACGTGTCCGTGCGACCGGTACAGGCTGGCGATGGCCGCGCCGTCGAGGATCATGGGCAAGCCGGGCCGGCCCCGCCGCCCTGCTGACCGAGCCGGAGCACGATGGCCTCGTCGAGGGTGGTGGGCTGGAGCCGGTAAGGCGCCTTGCAGAAGCCACGCGCGGTGCCGGGCGCGTCCGTCCCGTCGTCGGGCACGCCCCGCTGGACCAGGTCGGCGACGCACGCCTCCAGCTGCGGGGAGGCGAGGCAACCGGAGAGGGGGAGCACCCGCAGCAGGTGGTAGCCGGCGCCGAGCGCCTCCCCGAGCCACCACTCGGTCAGCGAGCTCGGCGGGACGTCCGATTCGACGTACAGCACCCAGTGGTCGGCGTCGTAGGTGTAGTTCGGGTTGTAGGACGTCGGCAGGCTGGGCACCTGGTCAGCCGAGAGCCCGTAGGGCACCGCCGCGGCGTTGGCGCGGGCCCAGCGCGGTGCACCGGTGGCAAGCGCGCGGAACGCGGCCTCCGGAGGCGGGGCGTAGAGACGGAGGGTGAACGTCGCCGGAAACCCGGAGGTGACTGGCGCGCGGGTCGCCAGCTGCTGGTCGTCCGTTCCCGGTGGGGGACCACGCTGCCAGAGCATCGCCGCCTCGAGCGGGGGAAGCTCTCCGCTGCTCTCCACCCGGCCCCGGAGGGTCACCAGGGGCTCCCCCTGGTATCCGGGGTCGGTCTGGGCATCGCAAGCCAGCATCGCCGCGAGCACGACGCCGAGTGCCGTTCCGGTGCTTCTCACGGGTAGACGAGCGGCGGGAACTTCACCGTCTGGAGCCACGCCGGCAAGCTTGCCACCTTGGCCGAGCGGACGCCCGCGTCGCTGATCGCGTACACGAACTGACCATCCGCGGAGTCGGCGAGGATGCCGCGGCGGATCCACGGCGACCAGCTGTAGCTCCAGCCCTGGCCGGACCAGGTCTGGTACACGTCCGCCATCGAGAGGCTCCCCTTGGCCTGGATGGTCCCCGCCGCCGGATCGACCTGGAACAACCTCAGGTCGGACACGAAGTCCTGGGACCCGTAGTCGGCGAACGGGATGGCGAGCATCTTCTGGGCCGGAAGCCAGGTGAAGGCCTTCGGATCCCAGAGCGCGTCGGAGTACGACCAGCCCTGACCCACCAGCTGGACGGCCTGGAGCTTGGGGTCGGCGAGGTCGGTGACGTCCAGGAGAGCAACCTTGAGCTGCATCATCCCGCTCGTGCCGGGCTCGCGACCGATGCCGAGGAGGTGAGTGTCGTCGATCGGGTGGAGGTAGCCAATGAACCCCGGCATCTCCAGCTCGCCGACCTTGGTCGGATGGGCGGGGTCGCTCAGGTCGAAGGTGAAGAGCGGGTCGATCTGCCGGGCGGTGATGACAAAGCCGCGCGGGCCCACGAAGCGAGTGCCGAAGGTCTGCTCGTCCGCCCCGTAGTCGGCGGTCTTGCCGGTGAGCTGGAGCGAGCCCCCGGCGGGGGTCAGCACCGAGATCCGGTTGGCTCCCTTGAGCGTGCCCCAGGGAGTTCCGTCCGCGACGCGGGTGGTGAGATGGGTGGCCACCCGGAGCGCTCCGGCGGACTCGTCCATCGAGTACTGGTCGCGCACCGTGCCGTCCACGGTCCCGGAGCCGATGTACGGCGCCCTGTCGGGATCGCGAAGGTCGAAGCCATGGACGTAGGTGGCGTCCGACTGGCCCAGCTCCGGCCACCACCACCAGTGGGAGGTGGCGACGTACAGCGTGTCCTTGGAGGCGTAGACGGTGCCCGGCTCGGCGAGCACGGAGGTCCGACTCTTCAGCGAGTCGTCGGTCAGGTCCACGGTGGCCACGGTGAGAAGGCCCGGCCGGGTCGGCGCGGAGCTGAGGGAGAACTCGGAGCAGGAGTAGGAGATCGACGTGGTGGGCCCGCCGGGGATGCGGACCTCACCCTTCCGGAGCCAGTCGTCGAGGGAGCGGCTGCGGATGAGCGCCTCGTTGGCGGCCTCCAGCTCGTCGAACGCCTTGTTGCGCTGCTCGGGGGTCGCGCCCGGTGGAAGATCCGGCCAGTACCGGATCCCGTCGGGGAAGGGGAGGGTGTCGGACATCACCACCCGGACCCGCTGGTCGATTCTCCGCGCCGAGAGATACGAGCCGGGGAGGAGGATCTCGGCGGTGATCTTCGGCTGCGAGAGATCGCTCACGTCCACGGTGGTGATCTGGGTGACGTCGCTCGCCCAGTAGCCGCAGTACGCATCCGCCGCGATGCCCCCGCCGGGAGCGCAGATCGGATGGTCACCCTCGATCTTCCGTGGGATGTAGACGTTGCTGAAGACCACCACCTGGTCGTCGACGAGGAACATGTCCCGGGGCCAGCCGTCGATCGTCAGGCTCGCGGTCTCGGCCATGGCCTCGGGAGGCCAGGAGGAGAGGAGATGAAGCTTCCCTCCGGCCAGCACTGCGATGCGGGTGCCGTCGTTCTGGACGAAGTCGGCCTCGTTCACGCCCGCCACCTGGGTGTTGGTGCTGCTGACGCTGGTGGGCCCGCCGCCGCCACTCGGTCCGGCCATCGGGCCGCCGGGAGCGCCGGCACCGACCGGGATCCCCCAGTCGCCGATGTAGTAGTCGTACCTCCGGAGCTGCTCGAGGCTGCTCTTCATCTCCAGCACCAGCGCGTCCTCGATCGCGGTCTCGAGCTGGCTGCAGCTGGTGACCTGGGTCAGGAGCGGGTTGCGGTCGATGCCCCGCGGGGCGGGAACCCCGTTGCTGCCCGAGTCGCTGGAACATCCGGTGAGGACGGCGCTCAGGAGCACGGCAGCCAGGACGGAACGAGTCATTCGGATCTCCGGGGAGGCTCTTCGCACAGACCCCTGGACCGCGAGCCATCCCTTCCGGGCAAAGCGAACGTCAGGGTCCTACCTGCTCCCACACGGGGCCGCACGGGGCGTGAATCGGTGGTCCGGCTTCACACAGTCGAGGTCCCGCAACTGTCTGCTGGCCTCCGCAGGGTCAGCTCGCGTGCATAGGTCCTTGGAGCTGCTTCGGGACTCACGACGGGGGCGACGGCGGAGATGGCGCGGAAGCGAGTGCTGATCACAGGGGGAGCCGGGTTCATCGGCTCGCATCTGGCCGACGAGCTGCTCGCGCGGGGGTACCGGGTGCGGGCGCTGGACTCGCTCATCCCGCAGGTTCACGGGGACGCACGCTCCCGCCCCGGGTACCTCGCCGCCGACGTCGAGCTCATCCGCGGAGACGTCCGCGACCGGCGGGCGGTGGAGCGGGCACTGAAGAGGGTGGACGCCGTCTTCCATCTCGCGGCGGGGGTCGGCGCAGGACGGAGCATCCAGGACATCGCCCACTGCAGCAGCGTCAACGACTTCGGCACCGCGGTGCTGCTCGAGGCGGTCGTCCGGAAGCCGGTGGAGAAGCTCGTCGTCGCCAGCTCGACGAGCGTCTACGGCGAGGGGCTCTACCGGACCCCGGAGGGGAGGATCGTCGAGGCCGAGGAGCGGCCCCTCTCGCAGCTGCAGGCCGGCCGCTGGGAGCCGTGCGGGCCCGAGGGCGAGCCGCTCGAGCCGATTCCCACGCCCGAGACGAAGTCCCCCTCCCTCGGCTCGATCTCCGCGCTGGTGAAGCATCACCAAGAAAGGCTGTGCCTGATGGTCGGCCGGGCGCACGCCATTCCCACCGTTGCGCTCCGGTTCTCCAATGTCTACGGACCCCGGCAGGCGCTCGGCAATCCCGACGGCGGGATGCTGGCCACCTTCGCCTCGCGCCTTCTGGCGGGGAACGCGCCGATCATCTTCGAGGACGGACTGCAGCAGCGAGATCTCGTCAACGTGCACGACGTGGTGCGCGCCTGCCGCCTGACCCTCGAGTCCGCCGTCGCCGGCGGAAGGGTCTTCAACGTCGGGAGCGGCAGCAGCATGACCGTCCGCGCCGCGGCCGCGCAGATGGCGGAGGCCCTCGGGCGGCGGGAGCTCCGGCCGCAGATCACCGGCCAGTACCGGGAGGGCGACGTGCGGCACAGCGTGGCCGACACCACGCTCGCCGCGAAGGCGCTTGGTTACGAAGCCCGGGTGTCGTTCACCGAGGGGTTGCTGGAGCTTGCCGAGTGGCTGGCCCGTCAACGTGACCGCCACGAGCTCGCCGGGATCGGCGCCCGGCTGGAGGCGCGGGGATGATTCGGCGGATGATCTGAGCCGGCAGGGAACTGGCAGGGTCCTGCATCCCGTGGTCAGGTGCCACGGCGTCGGAGGTCCCGATGGTCATCCGTGTCTTTCGCGCCCACGTCCAGCCCGGCCGGCAGGCCGACTTCGAGGCCATGGCGCGGCGGCTCTCGGTGCCGCTGGTCCGCAAGCAGAAGGGGCTGCTCGGTTTCTACGCCGGGCGCCCCCTCGGGCACTCGAAGGACGAGTTCGTCATGGTCACGCTCTGGGACAGCGTCGAGTCGATCCGCGCGTTCGTGGGTCCGGACTGGGAGCAGGCCGTCGTCCCGGAGGAGGAGCGGCCCGTGCTCCTCGACAGCTTCGTCCACCACTACGAGGCGTACGCCACGAGCGAGGACTGAAGGAAGCGCGACCGGTTCAGGAACGTCCTCGGCTCAGCGAGGTCAGCTTCCGGCATCTGCACCCACCGGAGCAGCGGGCGGCGGCGGTGGTAGCAGATCGGCCGCCTTGGACGGAAGCTCCTTGAGTCGCGCGCTGTCGATGACCACCACCCGGCCGCGGTCATCCCGCACGAAGGTCCCGGCCGGCTTCTTCGACGTCCCGCCCACCGCGATGCTGCCGAGCGTCTTTCCGTCCTGCCCTTCGAACACGAGCGTCCGCGCCGTGGGCCCGAGCCCGGTCGACTTCGGGTCGGTCGGAAGCTTCTCCTCGGTCGCCTGGGAGCGGAGCGAGGTGAGGTTGTAGAGCAGCGAGCTGGCCTTGAAGGAGTCCGCGACTGCCCCGGTCGGACCGCCGACGTGCCAGCTCTCCGGCCCGCCGTCCGCCGGACGCTGGCGCTCCAGCACGAGCGCGCCATCGCCGCTGCCGATCCGGATCCGGCTCACGTCCTCGGGCTTCGCTCGGAGGACGGAGCGATCGCGCAGCTCGGCCGGGCTCTTGTCCAGCGCCGCCAGCGCGGCCCGCGGCACCTCGGCCAGTGCGGGCCCGTACTGGTCCTCGCGCAGCACGTAGACCGGGTCGGTCTCGGCCTTCCCGGCGGCGAGCCGCACCCGGACCGTCTCGGTGGTCCCGCGCTGGAAGGTCGCCTCGACCACCGGCTTCTCCACCCCGGTGCGCTTTCGCTCGGCCGGGCTGTCCGGGAGGTACTTCGTGGCCTTCGTGCCCCGCAGCGAGCTCAGCCACCCGGAGATGGCGGCGGTGTCCGCATCCTCTCTCGCCGGACGCACGAACGCGTACGGCTGCCCCGGGTCCCGGCCCACGGCCCAGTCGCGCTTCTTGCCACGGACCTCGATGCGGGTGATGCCCAGGTCCCGGACCGCGAGCACGTCCCGGTCGCGGAGATCGAACGTGCCCTTGTCCAGGCTGGACCGCGTCGATCCGTCGACCGAGTAGACCTTGAGATCCCCCTCGCGCTGCAGGTACGCGCTTCCGTCGTAGGGGTTCTCCACCCCGAGGCGCACTGTCAGCGGGGGAACTCCTTCCGCCGAAGCGACGACCTCCACGCCCGGCTTGTCCAGGCCGAACCGATGGAGGTCCTCCGGCGTCGGCTTCTCCTCCACCGTCGCGCGGATCCGCGCGAACTGGAGCGCGCTGACGATCCCCTCGGCGGTCTGCACGTCGGCGGCGGTCTTCAGCGGGCGGGTGATGACCCAGAACTGGTCGGGCAGCCGCGCGAGCTCGGTGGTCTCGCCCTTCGCCTTCACCACCAGGCGGTCGTAGCGGACCGTGTCGGTGCCGCCGTCCGGGCGCGACACGGGCTGGACCAGTCGCTCGGCGGCGCGCTTCTGCTCGTCCTTCTTCTCCTCGCCCTTCATCACCCCGAAGTAGGCGTAGAGCGCGAGGCCGGTGCCGACCACCGCCGCCCCCAGCAGGGTCCAGAGGTTCTTGCTCCGGGCGCTCATGTCACTTGTTGCGGCGGTTCAGCCAGATCGCCAGCCCCACGGCGAGCAGCCCGAAGGGCACCAGGTCGGTGGCCAGGAACCGGATCCGCGCCAGCCGGGGCGCGTCCAGGTCGATGGTGGAGATGTCCCGGTCCGGCGGGCGGATGGTGATCTTCTGCACCTGGCTCGTCGCCCAGGCGAAGGCGTTCATCACCATGTTCCGGTTGGGCTCGTCGCCCCAGTTCTGGTCGACCAGGATCTCCGAGTCGCCGAAGACGACCAGCCGCATCTCGTCGTTCCGCTTCCCCTCCGCGCTCCCCACGTTCCGGGTGGCCTGGAGGACCAGGGGGATGCTTCCCGCCTTGGCTCCGCTCTGCCGCTGCGGATTCTCGGTGGGAGCCTTCACCTCGAACCCGTTGGGCGAGGTGGTGAGGACCGCCGCGACCTCGGTCCCCTCCGCCAGGCCCTCCTTGAGCGCGGTCAGCCCGCGCGCGGTGGGGAATTGGAGGTTGTACTGGGCCTTCTTGAGGTCGCGGGCCAGCTCGGTGTCGCCGAAGAAGTGCGACACCACCAGGTACGGGCTGTCGATGGCGTAGACGTCGTCGGCCACCAGCCCCGGGTCGACCTGGATGCCGTACCGGGCAAGCACGGCGTCCAGCCCCGGCTCGGCGGAGGCCTCGGCGAAGTAGAGCATCCGGCCGCCCTGCTCGAGGTACTTCCCGAGCTGGTCCGCCTCGGTCTTTCCGAACTTGCTCCGCGCGCCCGCCACCACCACCAGCGCGGCGTCCTTCGGGACCTCCTTGCCGTCGGCGAGGTTGATGGTGCTCGGAACGTAGCCTTCCTGGAGCAGCGTCTTCCGCAGCTCGCTCAGGGAGCCGGGGTCGCGGGGCTGACTGGGCTCGAGCGGCCACTCGCCATGCCCGGTGGTGAAGTAGACCTTCTGCTCGCCGACCGCGTTCAGCTTGATCAGCGCGTTGGTGAGGTCCTGCTCGGTGACCCCGCCCGAGACCGACACCGTGGTGTGGTTCTCCTTGTCACCCGAGCCGCGGGTGAGGACCAGCGTCGTTTGGCCCTCGCGCAGCTGGAACTTCTGCGCCAGGTCGGGGGCCTTCCGCGGGTCCTTGAACACCACCTCGAACCGGTCCGGCGCCAGCTCCCGGTACCGCTGGAGCAGCCGGTCCACCTGCTCGTAATCCGGATCGCTCGGGGCGAGGAAGGCGTAGGCCCGCACCTTTTCCTTCAAGGAGGCGAGGGCGCTCTTGGTCTGGGGGGCGAGGGTGAAGATCTTCTTGGTGGTGAGGTCCCAGCTCTTGCCCTTCTTCGCGGTGACGTAGTTCACCGCCACCAGACCGATCAGCACCACGAGGACGGTCGCGATGGTGGAGACCAGGTAGAAGGTGCTCCGGCGCGAGGCGAACTGCCCGAACTCTCCGAGGTTGGTGGCGAAGTAGGCACCGATGAGGAGCACGCCCAGCGCAGCCTTGACCGCCGCCATCCACGGGGAGCCCGTGGTCACGAAGTAGGTGTAGGGGGCGGAGAGCAGTGCCACCAGCCCCAGCGCTCCGAGGATCTTTCCCAGGGTGCGGGTGTTCATCGGTCAGGCCCAGCGCTGCGCTTCCACCGTGCGATGGGTGAGCAGCAGCGAGAAGAGGATCACCGAGAGGAAGAAGACCAGTGCCTTCAGGTCCAGCACGCCCCGCGAGAGCGTGGACAGCTGCGAGCTGAACGACAGGTGATTGGCGATGCTCCGCCACGGCTCGTCGGCGCTCTGGGCCAGACCGCGGAGGAGCATCCAGGGAAGCAGGATGGCGAAGGTGAGGAACGCCGCGAGCATCTGGCTCTCGGTGAGGGAGGAGACGAACATTCCCACCCCGAGGCAGGTGGCGCCCCAGAGCAGGAGACCTGCGAAGCCGAGGGTCACCGTGCTCCACTCCAGCGCGGTCCCGGACTCGCTGGAGCCGAACAGCGACAGGGTGATGGGGAAGATGATCGTCAGGCCGAGGGTGGCCCAGATCACCCCCACGCCGCCGAGGTACTTGCCGAGGACGATCTCCCAGGGCCGTACCGGCGCGGTCATCAGCAGCTCGAAGGTCCGGTTGCGCTTCTCCTCGGCGAAGAGCCGCATGGAGAGGAAGGGGGCGACGAAGAGGGTGATGACGCCGATGACGTCCCAGAGCTGGACCACGATGCCGTCGGTCAGGTTCTTGAACAGACCGTACTCCGGCGGGAGCCGCGCCCAGCCGTACACCCGGGCCAGCCCCTGGACCTCCTTGAAGGTGGCCAGCAGGTTCACGAAGAAGAACGACGAGATTCCGAGCATCGCGGTGAAGACCACGTAGGCCCACGGCGTGCTGAAGTAGATGCCCAGCTCCTTGCGGGCGATGGCCAGCGCGTTGCGCATGCGGGTCGTGCTCCGTTCCGGCGTCAGGCGGCGGTGAGCTTGAGGAAGATGTCCTCCAGCGAGGTCTGGTCGCCCTGGCCCAGTGCGTGGGCCAGGTTCCGGATCTCGTCGAAGGCCACCATCCGTCCCTGGTTGAGGATGAGTACCCGCTCGCAGGTCATGGTGACCTCCGAGAGGATGTGGGTGGAGAGGATGACCGTGTGCTGCCCGGCGAGGCCCTTGATCAGCTGGCGCACCTCGGCGCGCTGGCTGGGATCGAGGCCCTCGGTGGGCTCGTCGAGGATCAGCACCGGCGGATTGCCGAGCAGGGCCTGGGCGACGCCCACCCGTTGCCGGTACCCCTTGGAGAGGTTCTGGATGAGGCGCTCCAACACATCGGCGACGCCGGTGGCGTGGGCGACTCGCTCCAGCTCCGCGGCCATCTGGCCGCGCCGGACTCCCTTGATGGAGGCGACGAACTTCAAGTACCCCCGGACCGTCATCTCGGGGTAGAGCGGCGGCGTCTCCGGCAGGTAGCCGATGCGCCGCTTCACCTCGTAGGGCTCCTCGAAGACGTCGAACCCCGCGACCTTCACCGTCCCGCTCGAGGCGGGGAGGTATCCGGCGAGGATCCGCATGGTGGTGGACTTCCCGGCCCCGTTCGGTCCGAGGAAGCCCAGGATCTCTCCTTCGGGAACGCCGAAAGTCAGGTCCTCCACCGCGATCCGGTCGCGGTACCGCTTGCTGAGCCCGGTGACCTCGATCATCGCCATTGGACTGTCATTCCTCGCGAGCGGGCGCGCGATACTATGGATGGGCACCGGTCTGTCAACACGCGTGGCACACGGATTCTTTCCGTGGCCCGGCCGGTGCATCGACCTCGACCCGACATGAGCGTGATCGTCCAGAAGTTCGGAGGCTCCTCGGTCGCCGACGTGGAGCGCATCCGGAAGGTCGCGGCGCGGGTGGCGGCCAGGCGAGCCGAGGGCCACCAGATGGTGGTGGTGGTCTCGGCCATGGGTGACACCACCGACGAGCTGCTCACCCTGGCCAAGCGGATGTCCTCGGATCCCCCCCGCCGCGAGCTGGACATGCTCCTCACGTGCGGGGAGCGGATCAGCATGGCCCTCCTCTCCATGGCGTTGCACGAGCAGGGAGTCCCGGCGATCAGCTTCACCGGCAGCCAGAGCGGGATCATCACCGACGACGCGCACTCCCAGGCGCGGATCGTCGAGGTGCGGCCGGTCCGCATCCGCGAGGAGCTGGGGAAGGGGAGGGTGGTCATCGTCGCCGGGTACCAGGGCGTCTCTCGCAACCGCGAGGTGACCACGCTCGGCCGCGGGGGGAGCGATACCACCGCGGTAGCTCTCGCCGCCGCGCTCGGGGCCGAGGCCTGCGAGATCTACTCGGACGTGGACGGGGTCTTCTCCGCCGACCCGAGGGTTGTCCCGGAGGCCAGGAAGCTGGAGACCCTGGACTACGGGACGATGCAGGAGCTGGCGGCCGCGGGCGCCCGGGTGCTCAACGCGCAGGCGGTGGAGTTCGCACGGAACGCCGGCATCGTCATCGAGGCACGGAGCACCCATGCGGGCGGCACCGGCTCGCGCATCGGGCCCGACCCCGCGCCGGTGCGGGCGGTGGCTACCGACACGGAGATCCGGGTGCTCGAGCTGGCCGACGCCCAGCTGGAGTCGGTGCTCCGCCGGCTTGCCGGGGACGAGGTCCGCCTCCGGCTGGTGGCCGGGTCCCGCGGGGCGATGGGGCGGCTGCTCCTGGTCGTCCCTCTCCAGGACGTGCACGGGGTGGAGGCGTTCGACGCGAGCGTCCGCGCTCTCGGGGCCGAGCCGCGCCCGGGCCTGGGAACGGTCACCCTCGCCGGGCCTGGAGTGGGGACCGACAGCGCGCTCCTCGCCGGGTGTCTCGGGGCCGCGGCCGCCCTGGGCATCGAGGTGCGGGCGGTGCACGGCTCACCGCTGCAGCTGACGTTCGTGGTGGACGTCGGGCGGGTGGGTGAGCTCGCCCGTGAGCTCCATCGCGCCACCCGCTGAGCGGCGCGCGCTCTCGCGACCGAACGGCACGTCGGAGGCCTGCTCGCGAGGCGGGAGAGCTCCTACCCGAGCGGAAGCTCGAACCCGAACACGTCGAGCTCCCCCTGCCGGAAGTCGAGATCCGGGCTCCGCCGGAACCCGAGCTGCTCGTACATGCGCCAGGCGGTCTGCATCGCACGCGTGGTGTGCAGCACCAGGAAGGCTCGACCGAGCGCCCGGGCGCGGTCGATGCAGTTGCGGGTCAGCGCCTTGCCCACGCCCCGCCCGCGGGCGGCCGGAGCGACGGCGAGAAGGCGGATGCCCGCGGCGTTGACGCGCGCGGAGGCGGTCCCGCCCGAGCCGTAGTGAGCCATGTCCTCGATGAAGTCCGCGCTCCCCAGGAGCTCACCGCCAGGGGTGGCGGCGGCGAGGACGCGGATGGCGGGGTTCCGGGTGCGAGCCGCCGCGTCCCGCACCATCGCGTAGTAACCCGGCTGCTCCTCGGGGCCGGGCATGGCGGGCAGGGCCGCGTAAGCATCGGCGACGAGGTTCCCGAGCGCGGCGAGCTCGCCGGGCCGGGCGAGGCGAATCTCGAAGGGGCGTGGCTCCATGCCGTGACCAGATAACGAAGGGCCCGGCCGCCGGTGGTACGAAATCCGTACCGGGCACGGCTCAGCGTGCGGGCGAGACCCCGGCGAAGAGGTACCTCTCGAACCAGCGGGGGAACGCACGGACCCATTCCCGCCGCCCATCGACGACCAGCCCGGCCGCGCGGGCCTGGGCTAGCGAGACGTCGCCGCGCCACCAGGCGGTCAGCGTCCGGAGCGGCGCCCGGACGTGGAGCTCCACCGGAAAGCCGGCGCTGGCCGTGCAGAGCGATACCTCGCTCCGCCGGAGCAGGAGGAATCGCTCCTCCCGGCGCCGCGGGTCGATCCAGGTCTCGATGCGCGCGACCAGCGGCGAGCGGGGGAGCGCGTCGCGGTCCACGCGCCGGCGCATGTCGGCGACGAGCGCCTCGGTGTCGAGCTCCTCGGCGGGCAGCTCCCGCGAGAGCCAGCGCTGGCCCCACACCCCGAGCTCGCGGAGCGTGCCCTCCAGCTCGCGACCGGCCGGCGTCAGCTCGTAGAAGGGTCCGTGGCCGTCCTGGCCGCGGATCGCGATGCCGGTGTCGATCAGCTCGTGGAGGCGGGCCGAGAGCATGGTGCGGGAGATCCGCGGCAGTCCTCGATGGATCTCCCCGAAGCGCCGACTCCCGGCGAACAGCTCGCGGACCACCAGCAGCATCCACCGCTGGCCGAGGACGTCGAGCGCGCGGGCAATGGAACAGAACTGGCCGGAGCTCGTCATCGTCGTGTGGCCTCACGGTATGCTCACCGCCGCGGGGGTGACCAGGCTCCTCGGCATCGGAGCCCGAGCCCGCCGGGGCCGCCGGCAGCGCGTTCCGGCTCTCCGAGCGGTTCTGCACGTGGCTCACCCAGGAGGAAGGCTCGGGCGGGCAGCAGGAGCGCTCGGGAAACGGAGCTCGAGACCGGTCAGCGCACCGTCTCGCCCATTCCGATCAGGTTGCCTTCGGAGTCCCGGAACCAGCAGGCGCGCTCGCCCTTGCCCTTGCTGGGATAGTTTCCTTCGATCTTGGCGATGCCGTCGTGCGTCGCGAGGCCCGGGATGTCGTAGTCCTCCAGCGTCACGCCGCGCGCCCGCAACGTGGCCGCCGCCTCCTTGATGTCGGCCACCGTGAAGGCGAGCTGGGTGAAGCTCCCATCCGACTTGCCGGCCGACTCGTAGACCGCGAACTCGATTCCGTTCACGAGGTAACGCAGGCCGCCGGGGCGTTCCTCCACCGGCTTCAGCCCCAGCTTGTCGGAATACCAGGCCCGCGCCCGTCCCAGGTCCTGGGCGGGCAGCCGGGCGGCACAGTGAATGAGGTCGATCATGGGCGCGGGCTCCGTGGTGAATCGGACCACGCTGGTCACGGGAGCGTGGGCTTGCCACTCACCTCACGGGCCGAGACCGTATGCCCGCCGGAGAAGGTCCTCCGCGGTCAGCCCCGAGCGCCGCGCCGCCTCGACGTCGAGGCCGAGGCCGTGACCGCGCCCACGTCCGGAGAGACGCACCGTCTCCTCCTGGAAGACGCCCTCGATCGGGCAGCCGGGGAGACGGAGCGCCGCGCGGACCCGCTCGCACGGGACGCGCTCGACCCCACTGGCCCGGGTGACCTCCACGGTGCGTCCGTCGCCCTGCAGTCGCTGCGCGTCCCCGAGCGTCGCTCGCACCTCGGCGCGGGAACGACGGACCTCCCAGGGCTCGTCGCCACCCCGGAAGTACGGGAGCCAGGCACGCGTCGGGAGCTCGGGGAGGGTCAGCGCGCGCGTGACCTCGGCGGTCGGGGCCGCCGTGCCGAGGAACACCTGGCAATGGGTGGTGTCGCAGAGCGGCCGCCCCGGATGCCGCTCGACGCGGGCGTCGTGCGCGATGACCTGCGCCAGGGCGACCGCCGCCTGGCCGGTGAGCCCGGCATGCTCCGCGGCGAGGACGCCCGCGACGTAGGCGCCGAGCGTGGTGCGGAAGATGACCTCCGAGCCGCGCCGGGCCCGTGCCTCGCGGCGAGTCGTGCCCGACTCGGGCGTTCGATCGGGCAGCGGGCGGAAGAGGAAGGTGCCGTCGTACGGACGCGGCCTGCCCCCCGCGACGCGGACCTGCCACGCGCTTCCGGTGCAACGGATCTCCCCGACCCCGAGCGCGCTCCGCAGCGGCTGCCATCCGGAGGCGAGCTCCTCGATCCGTTCCTCGCTCGCGCGGATGGCGCGCCCGGGGCAGAGGACGCTCACCCGCTCGGATCCGACGAGCCCGAAGACCTGAGCCTCGACCGAGGCGTCGCCGCGGGCGGCGACCTGCCCGATGGCCGGGAGGGCGCCGGTGAGGAGCAGCGAGGCGAGAGCACGGACGCGAGACATGGGAGGGCGGTCTGCCAGCCCGTGCATTCTCCTCGCCACTTCCGGACGTCCGCGAGGCCGCGGTGTGGCCCGGAGGCAGCGGGCCTACGACGCCGGCCGGACCAGGCGCCGCGTGGGCCGCCCGTCCTGCTTCGTTCGACGGAAGTCGTCCGTGCGCGCGGGGAGCGAGACGAAGTCGCACATCTCGCAGAGACGGCTGTAGATGCGCTCGCCGATGCGCTCCACCAGCAGGTCCTCCCGCTCCTCCAGCGCCTGCGCCGGGGCCTGGAAGCCGCGCGGGCCGGGGGACGGTGATCGCTCCCGCTCGAGCGAGAAGTTCGTGGCCACGATGGTGGTGAGCCCCGAGTTGTAGCGACGGGCGATCAGCTCGTCGAGGGTCTCCATCTCGAAGGGGCTGCCCCGGCCGCGGCCCAGCTCGTCGATCGCCAGCACGTCCGCGTCCACCAGGCGCGCGCTGATCTCCCCGCCACTCTTCCCGGCGTTGAACCCGCGCCGGATGTCGGCGAAGAGCAGCGAGATCTCCCGGTACTGAGCGGACGCGCCCCGTTCGAGGACCAGGTGCCGCAGCGTCGCCGACAGGATGTGCGTCTGCCCCGAACCGACCCGGCCGGAGAGGACGAAGCCGCGCGCGGGACGGTCCCGCCGCCACTCCTGCGCGGCCGATCTGGCCACCCCGAGCGCCTGCTCCAGCGCCGCGGTCTTCTCCTGGTCGTCCCCCTTGGCGCGGAAGGTGGAGAAGCTGCTCGTCGCGTGGTGGGCAGGGATGCCCACCTGGGCGAAGTTCGCCACGCGCTGAGCCAGGAGCCGGCACACGCACGCGGTCAGCGCCTCGTAGCTCCTCATCCCGACCTTCTTGCTGAACTCGACCTGCCGCGAGGTGTAGACGAAGCCACGCCCCTCGCAGTGCGGGCAGCGGTCGCGGCAGCTGCACACCCGCGCCACCGCCCGCGCGCGCCGACCCTCGCCGTCGCCCGGCCCCGGCTGGACTTCCGCCTCGACCCGGTAGCCGTCACCGCGGCACTCGGGGCACGGAGAGGAGGTGGCGAGGGCTTCCATGTCGTCGTGTGCCCTCAGTCGCGACGTCCCCAGATGCGTGGCGTGGTGCCGCGCAGTGCTCGGGATCGAGGAGTCGCGTCGTGTACCATTTCGGAGCGCCGCGTGCGCAAGATGGACAAGCGTTCCCTACGCGCACGTTCGATCACCAGCGCGATCGACGCTGCGAGCGGAATCCTCCGCGGCAACGCGAGCACGAGACCGCGTCCGTGGACGCGCTCGGTCGTTCCGAACACGCTGCCCACAAGAAGCCCACCGGTTTCAGACACCATCGTCCTCCCCGGTCTGGCCTGCGCCGATGCTGCGCAGCTTCCAGGCCTCGATCTCCGCGTCCACCTCCGGACGGCAGGCGCGGAGAGACCGCGGGGCGGCCCCGGCCGGACCGTTCCACCGCGCCCGCTCGGCCGCGCGCAGCAGCCCACGTGCGACCACCTTCAGCGGAATCCCCTCCTGCGACCAGAGGCCAAGGAGCTCGCGGTCCAAGGCGCCGAGCGCCAGGCCGCGCCCTCGCACAACGGCGAAGAGCACTTCCACCTGCTCGGCGAAGGTCGAGGTAGGCGGAAGGAGACTCATTCCGCACCTTGGGTGGAGCAGGCGACCAGTCGAGGGGTGGGCCAGGTTGACCTCCCATCACGAGGTTGAGGATGATGCCGCTGCAACTCCGAAAAAATTGCCAACACGATCAATGGCTTGCCCGCTCGCCCGCAGACCCGGCACGGCGCCTGGGCACAAGGGTCCGGAGTCCACTTCCACATGAGACGCTCCCTCGTCCTTCTCCTGTTGCTTCCCATGTTCGCGCATGCGGCCGACACGGCCCGCGCGCCCAAGGAGCAAACGCTCGGAAAGAAGCAGGAGACGACGCTCGACACGTCGCTCGCCGGCGACATCACGCGCAAGAAGGAGGACACCGGCGGCGCCGCGCTCGAGTACGACCAGTTCCAGCTCGGCGTCGAGCGGCAGATCAACGACAAGCGCCACAGCCAGATCGACTCGCTCCAGCGGATCATCGAGCTGTCCGGCGATTCGAAGGAGACGCCGGATCTCCTCTTCCGCCTCGGCGAGCTCTACTTCGAGGAGTCGCGCGACTACTTCTTCCAGGCCAACCGCAAGGACGATGATCTGATCCGCGGGCTCGCGACCAAGGACGTCGGCCTTCAAGAAAAGGCCAAGAAGGAGAAGGCCGCGCTGATGGTCCAGCGCGACGCCAACGCCAAGCTCGCGGTCAACCAGTACACCCAGATCGTCCAGAAGTACCGGGACTACCCGCGCACCGACGAGGTGCTCTTCTTCCTCGCCCACAACCTGATGGACCTGAACGAGGAGAAGAAGGCCCTCATCGCCTACGGGAAGCTGGTGAAGGATTACCCGAAGTCGCGCTTCGTCCCCGACGCGTACCTGGCCTTCGGCGAGTACTACTTCAACAACAGCAAGGGCCGTCGCGACTGGCTGCTCAAGGCGCTCGAGGCTTACAAGTCCGCCGCCAACTACCCCGAGAGCGCGATCTACGGCTTCGCCCTGTACAAGCAGGGCTGGTGCCACTTCAACCTCACCGACTACCCGCGGGCGATGGACCTCTTCAAGGCCACCGTCCTCTACGGCGAGTTCGCCGGCGCCTCGGCGCTGGAGAAGCAGGGCGGCGCCAAGGGCAAGAGCACCCTCATCCGCGAGGCCCGGAACGACTACGTCCGGGCCTACGAGCGGGCCGGCTTGCTGCCGCAGAACGCCAAGGAGAACTTCAGCACCGTCGCCAGCAACCCGGACGATCGCTTCGGGATGATGGAGCTGCTGGCCAACCTCTATTACGACGCCGGCAAGGACACCGAGGCGGCGCTGGCCTACAGCTTCCTGATCAAGGAGAAGCCGCTCATCGCCAAGACGCCGGACTGGCAGAGCCGGATCGTCGACTGCGTGCTGCGCGCAGGGAACAAGAAGCAGACCGTCGCCCAGATCCGGAAGCTGGTGAAGGTCATCGGCGAGGTGGAGGCCTCGGGCAACGTCAAGACCGAGGCGGACAAGAAGCACATGGCCTCGGCGAAGGACCGGTCCGAGCGCACGCTCTCCAACATCGCGGTCAACTGGCACAACGAGGGCCGGAAGACCCGCGACGACGACACCTTCGAGTTCTCCAACGAGGTGTACGCCGACTACCTCACGCTCTTCCCCGACAACAAGAAGTCGTACGACCTCCGCTTCTACTGGGGCGAGCTCCTCAACGACTACCTGCGCAAGTACGTCGAGGCCGAGCAGCAGTACACCGCGGTGGTCACCCAGGACGGCAAGGCGATCGACGCCAAGCAGAAGCCCGGCAAGTGGCTCCCCAACGCCGCCTTCAACGCGGTCTACGCCGCCGACGAGGTGGTGCGCCGCGCCGAGCAGAAGGGTGAGCTGAAGCCTCCCACCGGCGCCGACCTCAAGACGGCGGTGCCCTTCGCGCCCCAGCGGAAGCTGCTGATCGACGCCTGCGAGCGCTACCTCAAGTACCTCCCCAAGGGCGAGAAGCGGGTGGAGATCGCCTACCGCGCGGCGCGCCTGTACTACGACCACCACCGCTACGACGAGGCGGTGTTTCGATTCAGCGAGATCGCCCTCACCTCGCCGGACCACAAGTTCGACAACGGGGACCGCGCCGGCGAGATCGCCGCGAACCTGGTCCTCGACTCGTACAACGCGCTCGGCGACTACAAGAAGGTGAACGAGTGGGCCCGGCGCTTCTACGCCAACGACAAGCTCGCCACCGGCAAGTTCAAGGACGAGCTGGCGAAGGTCATCGAGCAGTCGAGCTTCAAGCTGGTGAGCCAGCTGGAGGAGAAGAAGGAGTACGCCGCTGCCGCGCAGGCCTACCTGGACTTCGTGAAGGACTTCCCGAAGACCCAGATCGCCGACAAGGCGCTGTACAACGCCTCCACCGACTTCTACCGCGCGCACATGCTGGAGAAGGCGCTCGCCGCCCGCGAGATGCTGTTCCGCAACTATCCCCAGAGCCCGCTGGTCCCCACCTGCCAGCTGGCCAACGCCGAGGGCTACGAGGCCATCGGTGACTTCGAGCACGCCGCCGACGCGTACGAGCTCTACGTCAACGGCTTCGAGAAGCAGCTCGGGCCCGGGCGGAAGACGGCGAAGGGGAACGGCAAGAAGAAGACCAAGCAGGCCAAGAGCGCGCCGACCGACGAGCCGAAGAAGGAGGGCCCGGTCTGGGAGGAGTCCAAGGCGCAGGTTGCCCTCTTCAACGCGGGTGTCTACCGCGAGGGCATGGGCCAGCTCCGCCACGCGCTCAAGGACCGCGAGCGGTACCTCGAGCTCTGGCCTGCGGCGAAGGACTCGGAGACGGTGGCGCTGTCGATCGCCGACCTGCACGAGCGGATGAACCAGTACGGCAAGGCGGTGGCCTTCCTCGACCAGCGCGCCCGTGATCAGGAGCGCGACCCGAACAAATTTCTCGCCGCCCAGGCGCGCATGCTCCTGATCGAGGACCAGAAGCTGAAGAACCCTCGAGCCGTGGCCCGCCGGCAGAAGCTGGTGCTCGAGTACTACGACAAGCTCTACCGGAGGCAGAAGGACGCGCTCGAGCCCGGGGCGAAGGAGGCGGTGGCCCGCGCCCAGTACGCGAAGAACGAGGAGCAGTACCAGTGGTACGCCCGGCAGAAGCTCCACTGGGGCAAGGGCGGCGATCCGGTGAAAGGCTTCCGCGACAGCATCAAGGAGAAGGGCCGCTCCCTCGACGAGATCAACCGCGTCTACACCAGCGTGGTGGCCCTGGGCGCGGCCGAGCCCGCCATCTGCTCGCTCCGGAAGATCGGCCTGGCCTACGAGAACATGGCGGATTCCGTGGCCAACGCGCCGATGCTCCGCTCGCTCCCACCCGAGGCCCAGGAGGAGCTGAAGAACCAGCTCGAGCAGCAGGCCCAGCCCATCCGGGAGAAGGCGGCGGACCACTTCGCCGCCGCGGTCACCAAGAGCCGTGAGCTCGCCATCCGCAGCGATTGCGCCACCAAGAGCCTGCAGGTGCTCCGCACCACCTACCGCCCCGCGCAGTACCCGCCGCTCCTCGAGGAGGTGGCCAACCCACGCCAGGACCGTGGCGTCCAGCCGCCCGCGCCGCAGCTGCTCACCTCGGTGCAGCCGACGCTCCCCGGAGTGGTGCTCAAGGGGACCGCCGCCGGGATGCCCCAGGAAAAGCCGGTGGTGAGCCGGGAGACCCAGAGCTCGACCGGCAACACTGGCCGTCAGGACGACGCGGCGGATCTCCGGCCCGGACAGCGGCCGAAAGAATCGCGCGGTCCGGGCGTGGTCCCGGCCAGCGCCACCCAGCCGAAGAAGCCAGCCCGCGACGCGGAGCCCGAGGACGTCAAGTGAGCGCCCATCCCGTCATGACCCCGAGCCGCCTGGCCGCCACCCTCGCCGTGCTGTTCGCCACGGCCTGCGCCACCAGCGCACCGGCGGAGAAGGCGCCCCCCGCCCCCGTCACCGCCGCACCGGCCGCCGCGCCCGGCATGCCGAACAGCAAGGCGATGCTCCTCTTCGAGGACGCCACCAAGGCCGCCGAGGCGCAAGCCAAGTCGGGACAGCGCGACGATGCCGCGCTCGAGCGCCGCTTCCAGGCGGTCCAGCAAGCGGACCCGACCTTCGCCGAGGCCGACTACAACCTGGGCGTCCTGGCCGAGCGCCAGGGGAAGCGCGACCAGGCCTTCGCCCTCTACCGCTCGGCGCTGCAGAAGAAGCCCTCGCTCAAGCCGGCGGCCGCGGGGCTGGCCCGGCTCACGCGCGCCCAGGGCGATCTGCCCTCGGCCACCGCCCAGTGGAACGACGTGGCCCGGGGCTTCCCCGACGATGCCGAGAGCCGCGCTCAGCTCGCCGAGCTGTCCCGGCTCACCGGCGATCACGACCGGGCCCAGGAGCAGGCGCGGCAGGCGCTGATCCGCGACCCGAAGAACCTGGACGCCTACAAGACGCTCATCCGGAGCAACCTCGATCGGAAGCAGTTCGCCATGGCCGAGCTGGTCGGCGTGCGGGCTCTGAAGATCTCCACCACCGATCCCGATCTGTACCTGGCCATCGGCGACACGCAGATGGCGAAGGGCAGCGTGGACAAGGCCGCGGCCCAGTACCAGAAGGCGCTCGAGGCCAACCCGGGGTTCGTGCCGGCGCGGCTGGCGCTCGCGCGGCTCGCGCTCAAGGACGAGGACTTCGCCGCCGCGGAGAAGCACCTGTCGCGCGCGGTGGCCGACGGCGGTGGAAGCGCCGAGGTCCATCTCGACCTGGGCGTGGCGTACCGGGGACTCGGGCAGCCGGACAAGGCCCTCACCGAGTACGAGGCCGCGGAGAAGCTCCAGCCGCGCCTGGCCGCCATCTACCTGAACCGGGGCATCGTGCTGCAGCGGTACAAGGACGCGCCCGAGAAGTCGCTCGAGCTGTACAAGCAGTACGTCGCCCTGTCCGGTGGCGAGTCTGCGCTCGCGAACGATGCGCCCGTCCTCGCGCTCCGGCGCGAGGCGGAGGCGCTGGTGGCGGCCAAGTCGCAGGCCAAGGTGCAGGAGCAGCAGGCGAAGACGCTGGAGCAGGCGCAGCAGCTGCAGCAGCAGCGGCTCAAGGACGCCGAGGAGAGAGCGTCGAAGGGAACGCCGGCCAAGGGCCCGGCACCGGACACCGGAAAGCAAGGTCCGGACAAGCTGTAGGCGTGTGTGGTCGGCGCACGGTGAAGGCGGGGAAGCCGGGGTTTGGTGTGGCCTCGGCCATTCGATGTAGATTGAAACGCTGGCGGGTCTCCCCGAGTCGGGGAGCACTTCGGGGGTTGGACGCGTGGCTCGAGTCTGGATGCTGCTCGTGGTGCTGATGCCGTGGATCGCGGCCGCGCAGGACAAGGCGGCGGCGAGCTCCGCGGAAGCGACTGCGGCCAAGGCGCAGAAGCGGAGCGAGTTCAGCTTCGAGGAGGACACCATCGAGGGTGACCTCAACCGTCCCGACGGCGAGTACATCGAGGCGTTGAAGAAGGTGCCGCACTCCAACCTCATCCGGATTCGCGAGGAGTACCGCGACAAGGTGATGCAGTCGGTGGACGAGCTGTAGTCATCGACAGAGAGCGACGAACGACCGTGTCCGTGCCCCTCACACTCAAGGTCTTCAAGGGCGACGCAATGGTCGCGGCGAAGGACTACGACCGCGACATCATCAAGATCGGCCGCCTCGCCTCGGCCCACCTCTGCCTCGACGACGACAAGGTCAGCCGCATCCACTCCGTCATCGAGGTCGCCCCCGACGGCAAGCTGTCGATCATCGACATGGGCAGCGTCGAGGGCACCTTCGTCAACGGCAAGCGGGTGAACAAGGGCGCCCTGTCGTTCGGTGACGAGATCCGCATTGGCAACACGATGATCAAGGTGGAGGACGGGGCCACCGCCCGGGCCGCCGCCGAGCTCGCCGCCACCGCCGCCCAGGGGGCCGCTCCCGCCGCCGCCGCCCCGGTCCACACCAACGGCAACGCGGTCTCCGCGGCCGCGATGCTCTCCGAGGCCGCTCGCGCGGTTCCGATGCCCGCCGTCGCCCCCGCCATCGCGCCGGTCCCCACGCCCGCTCCGGCAGCGGCGCCGGTCGTTCCTGCTCGCCTGGCTCCGGTCGCCGCTGCGCCGGCTCCGGTCGTCGCTCATCCCGCCCCGCGTCACGCCGCTCCCGAGGAGCAGTGGCCGCGGCTCGACGCGCGCGCGAGGCCGGTCCGCCGCAAGGGTGCCGGACCGCTCGGGCTCGAGCTCCGCTTCCGCTGGGGCGATCAGATCCTCGCCGAGCAGCTCCTCGGGCCCAAGCACAAGGGCGAGTTCAAGATCGGCAACGCCGCCGGCGTGGACTTCATCGTCGGCGACCAGCGCCTGGGCGGACCGTCCTTCGCCCTGGTCACCGCCGACGGCGCGGGCGGCTTCACCCTCCGCATCACCGGGCAGATGACCGGTGGGCTGGAGCGCAAGGGGCGCATCGTCACCCTGATGCAGGCCATCGAGTCGGGGATGGCCATCCGCGAGGATGATGCCTACGCCATCACCCTCGAGCCCGACGACGTCGCCCTGGTGGACATCGGCGGGGTGGTGGTGGACCTCTGCTTCCAGCCCGTGCCGCCGAAGGTCCTGGTGCCCCTCGCCGAGCGGCTGGACTGGACCGCGCCCCACATCTTCCTCCTGGTCTTCTTCTTCGCCGGCCGCCTGGTGGTGGCGGCAGTGACCCGCGCCGCCTCGGGCGAGGAGTTCACCGACGAGCTCTCCGGCAACACCGCGGTGCTCACCAAGCTCCTGGTGAAGCCGCCGGAGATGCAGAAGAACCCCTTCATCGAGCAGCTGAACAGGTCCAAGGAGAAGGGTCAGGCGCCGGCGGCCTTCAAGGGCACCGAGGGGCAGATGGGCAAGAAGAACGCGCCCAACCGCGATGCCAAGGCCTCTCCCAAGGCCATCGACCCGAACAGCAAGGACGAGGCGCGCCTCATCGCCCAGCGCATCTTCGGCGGCAAGGGGAACGCGGGCGTCGCCACCCTCTTCGGACGCGCTGGCCTGGGCGGGAGCCTGCAGGCGGCGATGGGACACATGACCGGATCCACCGTCGGTGACGCCGGCGGCGTGCTGGGCATGGGCCTCAAGGGCAGCGGCGGTGGCGGCGGCGGCACCGGGAACACGATCGGCATCGGCGCGGTCGGCACGCGCGGCGTCGCGGGCGGCGAGGGCAAGTACGGCACCGGCATCGGGATGGGGAAGAAGTCCAGCGCCGACATCTCCATCACCAACTCCGACCCCGAGGTGACCGGGTCGATGGATCCGGAGCTGATCCGGCGCGTCGTGCGCAGCCACCACGACCAGCTGAAGTACTGCTACGACAATGCGCTCACCAAGAACCCGAAGCTCACCGGCAAGGTCTCGGTGCGGTGGATCATCACCGAGGGCGGCACGGTCGCCTCGTCCAACGTGGTGAGCTCCACGACCAACACCCGGGAGCTCGACCAGTGCATCGCCGGCCGCGTGCTGACCTGGATCTTCCCCAAGCCCAAGGGCGGCGGCGTGGCGGTGGTCACCTACCCGTTCGTGTTCAAGCAAGCAGGGGAATGACGCCTACATGAACCGCTCCCTCCTGGGGATGGTGGTCCTCACCTCGCTGTGGGCCGGCCCGCTCCGGGCACAGACCTCGGCGCCGATCCTCGCCTCGACCGAGCCTCCCGTGGACGAGGTCGAGCGGGGGGTCTTCTTCGGCCTGGACATCGGTCCGGCGTTCGTCACTGCCGCGCCGGCACCGACCGGGCAGAACAAGCCCTTCAGCACCGGCGCCACCCTCCGCCTCGAGGTGGGCTACGACATCGGCCGGTTCGTCTCCCTGAGCATCTTCTTCGCCGGGAACACCTACTCGGCGAACGCCGACTACGTCGGCAACTCCGGAGGGACGGCCTCCGGCGACTTCTCCAGCATCGCCAGCGGCCTCGCGGTGCGGTGGAACTTCCTCGGGTTCTCGGACAGCCAGGGCGTCCAGAGAACCTGGCTGTACCTCAAGGCAGGAGGGGGCTTCGCCCTCCTCAAGCCGAACGCCCTGTTCGCGACCGACCCAACGGACAGCTACGGAAGCATTCTTGTGTTCGGCGGACCCGGGTTGCAGTACTACACGCGCCTTCGACACTTTTCGGTGGGCGTGGAAATCGTGGGTTCGTACCTGTTGAAGCCGAAGACCTTCGGCTTCGCCATCACGCCGAACCTGCGGTACGCCTTCTAGCGAGGGCAGCCGTGGCAGTGGACAGTGGAAAGGGACCTGGGCGCCCGGGGCAGGGGCCTCGCGGCGAGGGACCGGCAGGACGGGGCGGAGGTCGGGGTGACCGGGGCGGCCCCGGTGGCCGTGGCGGCCGCGACCGGGGTGACCGCCGTCGCGAGGGTGGCGGCCTGGGTGGCGCCGGTGGGCGCATCGTCTCCGAGCTCTCGGTGCTGGAGAAGGCGCTGGCCAGGAGCGACTTCGCGGCCGAGCTCCAGCCGCTGGATTCGGTGGTGAAGTCGCTCCGGCAGGCGCGCGCCCGCTCGCTCCAGGATCTGGACATGGACACCCGGGGACGGCTCATCACCACGCTGTCCCGCGTGGCGCGCCAGACGAAGCCCGAGTCCGAACCGGACGGGCCCGCTGCGCCCGAGGAAGGTGCCGGACCGGCGACGGTGCCTGGCGAGGCGGTTCAGGCCGAGCCCGCCGGCACCGGCGAGGGCTCTCCGCCGGCGGAGGAGGCAAGCGCCGAGGCCGCCGGGGAGACCGAGTCGGCGGCCACGCCAGCTTCACCGGAGACCGGTGCGGATTCAGAGGCGGCCCCCGGGGCTCCCGCCGAGGCTGTCACCGGGGTCAGCGAGGGCACGCCTCCCCCCGCGGGACCAGCACCGATGACGCCCGCCCGGGCGTATGGCGAGGTGCTCTACCGTGTGGGGCTGGCCTGGGCGGCCGTGGGCGAGCAGGAGCGCGCGGAGACGGCCTTCGCCGCGGCCGGGCGCAACCCCAGCCCCGAGGAGCTCCGGGCTCCCGCCGGAGCCGCCGAGCCTGCCGGTGAGCGAGGCGCCACTGGCCGTCGCGGAGGACGCGAGCGTCCGGAACGTGGCGAGCGACGAGAGCGTCCCCCCCGCCCGGAGCGCCCCGCGCGCGGCGAGCGGGCAGCCGGTGCACCCCGCGGCGGACTGGTGGAGATTCCCCCCGAGCTGGCCGGCGACTGGAAGGGCCAGGCGGACTTCCTCGAGTCGCGCGGGCGGACGCGTGATGCGGCCCGGCTGCACGACCGGCACGGCTCGTTCGCGGATGCCGCGCGGCTGTTCGAGGCCGGAGGTGACCTCCGCTCGGCGCTCCGGGCAGCGCTCGCGGCGAAGGACAGCGAGGCCGGCCGACGGCTCGCGACGCAGCTGCCGCCCGGGGAGGCCCAGACCCTCCTCGAGAAGGGCGAGGCCTGGGAGCTCCTGATGGAGCTGCACGTGAAGTCGGGGCGCTTCGACGAGGTGGCAAAGCTCTACGAGCGTGCCCGGCAGTTCGACCAGGCCGGGCTCGCCTGGGAGCGCGCGGGGAAGCTGAGCGCGGCCCGCAAGGCGTACGAGCGCGCGCGCGACATGGCCTCGGTGGACCGGGTGCGCACGCTCGAGGTGGACCGGCTGGTGGAGCGGGGCGACCGGCTCGGGGCCGCGCTCCTCCTGGTGCAGGCCCGCCGGCGAGACCAGGCGGCGAAGCTGCTCGAGCCGCTGCCTCCGCCCAAGGCGTTCCGCTTCCTCCAGCAGCTGGGCCTCAACTCCGACGCGAAGGCGCTCGGCGAGCGCGAGCTGCAGCGGGCCACCGAGGAGAACAAGTCGATGGCCCGGGCGCGGTGGCTCGAGCTGCTCGAGCGTCCCGCCGAGGCGGCCGAGGCGTGGGTGGCGGCCGGCCGGAAGGACAAGGCGTTCCCCCTGCTGGAGACGGCGGGCCAGTTCGGCGCCGGAGCGCGGCTCGCGGAGGAGATCGGCAACCGGCACGAGGCCATCCGCCTGTTCCGCCGCGCCGGCGAGGACCCCGAGGCCGACCGGCTCGAGGCGCTTCCGCCGGCTCCGCCCCCGGCCCCGCTTCCGGAGCCGCCGGATCACGAGTCGGAGGGTGCGGAGCAGTCCGACACGTCTCCGTCACCTTCCGGCGATCCGAGCGAGGCGGGCGCGTCGGATCACGCGTAGACGCCATCCCGGTGCCACCCGCGACTGTCCCGCGGGACGAGCGCGGTCGTGGGTGGCCGCTGTTAGATTCCGGCCGTCCCTTGCTCCCTCTCGTCTCGACCCTGGTCCTCGCGACCCTCTCGGTGTCGCGCATCCTCCACCTGCAGCGCGCCGCAGCGCTGGCCGCGATCACGGCGATGATCTGCACCGCGGTGATCGCCTGCGTGCCCCACGTGGCCAAGCACCTTCGCGCCTCGCGGAAGCTCGCCGCGAACCGCAAGCGGCTGAAGAAGCGCTGAGGGGAACGCCTGGCGGTCGAGGCCCGTCGACCCCGTCGTATGGAACGCGGTGTCCGTTCCTTCAGTTCCCTGGCCGCGGCGGAGCGGATTCTCCTCCGCCGGCGCCCTGCGCGATCGGTCGTGGTCCGGGCGGGATCCACCGCTCGAAGAAGTCCACCAGACGCCCGTAGAGGTAGAGCGCGTCGTCCTCCTTCGCGGCCCAGGCGTGGGTCGCCGTGGGCGTGAAGGCGAACTCGAAACGCTTGCGGGCCTTCACCATCGCCTGGACCAGCTGGACCGAGGTCTGGAAGGGAACGACGTCGTCCGCCATGCCGTGGATGATCAGCAGCGGGTCCTGGAGCCCGGACGCGTACTGGGCAGCGCGGCCCCTCTCGAACACCTCCGGATGCGTCGCCGGGGTCCGGGTGATCGCCACGTCGTCGCTCCCGTAGTAGCGAGGGTCCGTCGCCGGTGCGGCGGCCACTCCGGCCTGGAACAGCCCCGGCTTCTTGAAGAGCGAGAAGATGGTCAGGAGCCCGCCGTAGCTGCCCCCGAAGATCCCGATCCGGCCCGGGTCCACGAAGGGCAGGGACTTCATGCCGGCGACCGCATCCTGGTAGTCGTCCAGGTCGCTACGCCCCCACTCGAAGAGAAACTTTTCCCGGAAGGCGCGGCCGTACCCGGTGCTCCCGCGGGAGTCGACCTGGACCAGCACGTAGCCGTGCTCGACCAGCAGCTGCATCAGCCCGCCGAACCGCGCGTTCCACAGGTTGCGGGCTG